>Ga0265334_10000192_pt1 | contig 35702 bp, 33 predicted proteins | sample 42023metaG_FD_192442 | JGI IMG/M metagenome (GOLD analysis project Ga0265334, IMG submission 192442) | Rhizosphere microbial communities from Carex aquatilis grown in University of Washington, Seatle, WA, United States - 4-20-23 metaG | ecosystem: Host-associated > Plants > Roots > Rhizosphere... | reverse complement strand
TTACTGGCACGATCACACCGCGCAGGTTCATCACTCCCAGCACGTAATGCGGTGCGTACGGCACGCGGGTCACGCTGTCCCAGCCTTTGATCTCCTGCACCCGCAGGATACCGACCCCGTATTCCTCTCCGGCGCAGACGAAAGTCAGGTACTGCGTGCCGCTCTCGGCGTTCGGGCCGGCCGGCGATTCGGCCGGCGCGCTCATGACCTGGCTCATGTCAGAACTCCTGCCACTCGGCGTCGCCACCTGAAGCCACTGCCGCCTTGCGCACCGTAGCCGTTCTGGGAGCAGCGGCCGCGGCCTTCGGCTTCGCCGCGCCGGCTACCCAGGGTCGTACCGGCGTGCGCCGCTCGAGCGCCCCGACCGTCGACGACGACTCGTCCCCGGTGACCTGATACTGGGCGATCATCGTCGTGAGCGCCTGTGCCTGCTCGACGATCGCCTGGCTGGCCGAAGCGGCCTCTTCCACCAGCGCGGCATTCTGCTGCGTGGTCTCGTCCATCTGCATCACAGCCTTGTTGACCTGCTCGATACCGGAGGATTGCTCGCGGCTCGCCGCTGCGATCTCGGCCACGATGTCGGTGACCTTCTTGACCGCGTTCACGATTTCCTCGAGCGTGCGACCGGATTCGTCGACCAGCTTGCTGCCCTCGTCGACCTTCGCGACGCTGTCCTGGATCAGCGCCTTGATCTCCTTGGCCGCAGTCGCACTGCGCCCCGCGAGGTTGCGCACCTCGGTGGCCACCACTGCGAAGCCGCGACCCTGCTCGCCGGCCCGTGCCGCCTCGACGGCGGCGTTGAGCGCCAGCAGGTTGGTCTGGAACGCGATCTCGTCGATCACGCCGATGATGTCAGCGATCTTCTTCGACGCCGAGTTGATGCCGCCCATCGAGGCGACTGCGGAGCCAACGACCGCGCCGCCCTTCTCGGCCTGCTGGCGCGCGGCCATGGCGAGCTGGTTCGCCTGACCGGCGTTGTCCGCGGTCTGTTTGACAGTCGCGGTCATCTGCTCCATCGACGAGGCAGTCTCCTCCAGGCTCGAGGCCTGCTCCTCGGTGCGCTGCGAGAGGTTGGTGTTGCCCTTGGAAATCTCCTCCGCACCGCTCTGCACTTCCTGCGATGCCAACTTGATCTGGCGCACGACTGCCATCATGTTCTCGAGCAGCGCATTGATGCCGCCGGACAGCGCCCCGAAGGCACCGAGTTTGCCCTGCGTGTCGATGCGGCCGGTGAGGTCGCGCTGCTTGCCGCGCTCGACTACCGCATTGACCTCGTCGATCAGGCGGCTCATCGTGCCGAGCAGGTCATTGACGCTGACGCACAATGCCTCGACCTGACCAGTCTTGCCCTGCAGCGGGATCTGGCGCTTCAGGTCGCCGGCGAGCGCCGATTTCACGACTTCCTGCGTCTCGCGTACCGCATCCTGCATCATCTGGGCGAGCACGACCTGGGCGGTCACGTCGGTCGCATATTTGACGACCTTGAAGGGCTTGCCGTTGGCATCCATGATCGGGTTGTAGGACGCCTGGATCCAGACCTCCCTGCCACCCTTGCCGATACGCTTGTACTGCGCAGCGTCGTACTCGCCGCGGCCGAGCTTGGCCCAGAACTCGCGGTACTCAGCGGTGTCGCGATAGGACGGCTCGACAAACATGCTGTGATGGTGTCCACGCACCTCATCGAGCGTGTAGCCCAGGGTGTTCAGGAAATTGGCGTTCGCGGTGCGGATTGTGCCGTCCAGGTCGAACTCGATGACCGCCTGGGCCTTGCTGATCGCGGCGAGCTGACCTTCGTAGTCCGCGGTACGCGTCTTCTGCGCCGTCACGTCGGTCGCGTACTTCACGACCTTGAAGGGCTTGCCGGCCGCATCGAAGATCGGATTGTAGGATGCCTGAATCCACACTTCCCGCCCGCCCTTGCCGATGCGCTTGTACTGCGCCGCGTCGTACTCGCCGCGTCCGAGCTTGGCCCAGAACGCGTGGTACTCAGCGCTATCGCGATAAGAGGGTTCGACGAACATGCTGTGGTGGCGACCGACCACTTCCTCGAGCGTGTAGCCGAGCGCGCTCAGGAAGTTGGGATTGGCGGTGCGGATGGTGCCGTCGAGGTCGAACTCGATGACCGCCTGGGCCTTGCCGATCGCGGCGAGCTGGCCCCGCATGTCGTCGAGCTCACGCGCGTCGACGGCCACCTTCCGGCCTTTACCGGCCGACCGCGGCTTCTTCGTCACTTTTCTCATCACCATGGATTGCTTCCTCGGAAATTCTGATGCCAATTGCGCGCAGGCGGCCGCTGGGTGCCGGTGCGCGAGGGGGAACGGTTCTTCAGTGGATGGCGCCGGCCGCGAGGCGTTCGGCGTCCAGCAGAATGATGGTCTTGCCGTCGGCGTGCGCGAGCCCGTGCACCACTTCGCTGGCCGCAGTGCTGCCAATTTCCGGCAGCGCGCGGAATGTCGAATCATCGATGTCATAGACCTCGGAAACCGCGTCTACGACCAGGCCGATCGTGCGCTCGCCGCCTGCACCGGCCACCCGAATCACGATCACGACCGTGGCCGGTCCGAACTGGGCCGGCTCGAGCTCGAAGCGCCGACGCAGGTCGATGACCGGCACGACGACGCCGCGCAGGTCGATGACACCGAGTATCCACGCCGGCGCATGCGGTATCGCTGTCACTGCGGACCAGCCGCGGATCTCCTGCACCTTCAGGATGCCGACGCCGTATTCCTCCCCGGCGAGCTTGAAGGTCAGTACCTGCTGCGAGCCGGCGCGATCGATCGGCGCCCCCGTGGCGCCTGTCTGTGGTATCACGCGGCCTCCTGCGCCGGCTTGCGGCGCCTTTCGTGGTCCTTGAAGCGCACGATGATCCCCGGGATGTCCAGGATCAGCGCGACCCGCCCGTCCCCCAGCATGGTCGCGCCCGCCAGTGCGGTGATCTGGCGGAAGTTGGTCTCGAGACTCTTGATGACGACCTGCTGCTGCGAGAGCAGTTCATCGACGAACAGTCCGACGCGCTTGCCATCGGCCTCGACGATCATCAGCAGCCCGTCCAGCAGCTCGGTACGCTCAGCGGGGATGTCGAACAGCTCGTGCAGGCGGATGATCGGGAGGTACTCCTCGCGCAGCCGGTAGAGTTCAGCCTGCTGCGCGACCGTATTGAGCTGCTCGCGCTTGATCTGGATGGTCTCGACGATCGAGACGATCGGCACGATGTAGATCTCGCTGCCGACCCGGGCCAGCTGCCCGTCGAGAATCGCGAGCGTCAGCGGCAGCCGGATGCGCACTGTACTGCCATGTCCCGCGTTGGAATGGATCTGCACGTGGCCGCCGATCTCGTTGATGTTCCGGCGCACGACGTCCATGCCCACACCGCGGCCGGACACGTCGCTGAGCTGCTCGGCGGTCGAGAAGCCCGGCGCGAAGATCAGGTTCAGGATCTTCTCCTCCGTGGGCTCCTCGTCGGCGGCTACCAGCCCGCGCTCGCGCGCCTTGGCGAGGATACGGTCGCGGTTCAGGCCGCCACCATCGTCGGTCACCTCGACGATCACGTTGCCGCCCTTATGGTAGGCATTGAGCTCGATCGTGCCGTGCTCGCTCTTGCCGGCGGCGCGGCGCCGCTCGGGCGTCTCGATACCGTGATCGATCGCATTGCGCACCAGGTGGACCAGCGGATCACCGATCTTTTCGAGTACGGTCTTGTCCAGCTCTGTGTGATCCCCGCTCATGCGCAGCTCTACCTTCTTGCCTAGGCGCTGGCCCAAGTCGCGGATCATGCGCGGAAAGCGATTGAACACCGAGCTGATCGGCAGCATGCGGACCCGCATGACGCTCTCCTGCAGGGAACGCATGTGGCGCTCGAGCTGCACCAGGGCGTTGCGCAGCTCCTCGGCCTGGCGGCCCTCGAGTACCGCCGCCAGCTGGCTCAATACCGACTGCGTAATGACCAGTTCACCGACGGCATTGAGCAGCTCGTCTATCTTTTCGATGCCGACGCGAATCGAGCCACCGTCGCCGCTCCCCGCGCGCGCGCCCTCGGCGCGCGATGCAGCGGGCACGCCGGTCGCGGCGCTGCTCCCGTCAGCCGCCATCGATGGCGCAGCCGTCGCTGTGGCTGTGGCTGTAGCGGCGGCAGTGGCAGTGGAAGCAGCACTGGCAGTAGCAGTGGCAACGGCCGGCGCGGGCGAGAGCGGATCGATCGCCAGTTCGCATTCGCCCTCGGCCCATTCGAATACCTGCTCGACGGCCGCGCGTTCGATCGCGCCGCGCAACTCGAGAGTCCAGCTTAAGCAGCAGTGTTCGGGGTCAAGGTCCGCCAGCGTCGGGACCTTGCCGGCATCGACGCGCGTCTGCAGCGCTCCGAGTGAGGCGAGTTCCCGCAGCATGCGCAGCGGGTCATTGCCATGCCGCAACATCTGCGGGCCCGGCACCAGGCGTATGCGCCAGCCCGGGGTCTGCTGGGCATCCGCACTGGCGGTGGTCGTGACGGCGGGCGCCACGGGCGCCGCAGTGGCCCCGACTTCGGCCGGGCTCTGCAGGATTGCCTGCAGTTCGGCCTGCAGCGCCGCCGTGAGTTCCGTGTCAATCGGCTGCTTGAGCCGGGTTGCGTTCAGCATCGCGCGCAGCACGTCGACCGAGCGCAGCAGCACGTCGACGATGCCGGGCTGGACCTGACGGCGCCCGCTGCGCAGCTGGTCGAGCAGCGTCTCGAGGGTATGCGTGCATGCAGCCACCTCGCTGAAGCCGAAGGTCGCGCTGCCGCCCTTGATGGAGTGTGCGACCCGGAAAATCGTGTTGATCAGCTCGGCATCGGCCGCGCCGGTGGACAGTGCGAGCAGCGCTGCCTCCATCGATTCCAGAGCCTCGAAGCTCTCCTCGAAGAAGGTATCGTGAAACTGCGTGAGATCCAGACTCATGGCGCGCTACGCCGCCGCGCCGGCGGTCGCCAGGCCCGGGCTCTCGAGCAGCGCACCCACGCCCAGCAGCGCGATCGCCTGTTCGAGCACCGCCGAGCGTCCGGTCCAGGTGTAGGCCAGGTTGCGCTCGAGGCAGTCGAGCGCGAATGCGACGACGAGCTGCACACCGGTCGCATCGAGGCGCTCGACCGCGGTCCCGTCGATCTCGTACGGCGCCGTACGCGCGAATTGCTCGAGCATGTGCGCCTTTATCGCAGCCGCCTCATGGATCGTGCAGCTGCCGCCCAGCACCACTCGGCCGCGCGCGGCGGCCTGCGCCTCGGAATTCAGACCGACCTGATCGGCAGCCATTGAAATCTCCCACGAAACCTAAGCCCTTGGGCCCGGCGAATTAGCGGCGTCCTGCCTGCAAGATCCCGTTCCCTGGCTAGAACTCCTTCCACTCCGTATCCGGGCCCGCGTTGGCCACCCGGCGTGGCGCTGCTGCCTTGGGCGTGGCTGCCGCATTGGGCGTGGCTGCCGCCCTGGGCGCGGCCACCGCGCCGCCCGCGGCACGCGCTGCCGGCTGCTCCGTGACCGCCGCCCACGGCCTGCGATTCGCCCGGCGCTCCACCGGTGCCACCGGCTCATCGCCGAGTCGGTAATGCGCGATGATTCCGTTCAGCGATTCGGCCTGCTCCACGATGGCCTGGCTCGCAGCCGCCGCCTGTTCGACCAGCGCCGCGTTCTGCTGGGTGGTCTCGTCCATCTGCATCACAGCCTTGTTCACCTGCTCGATGCCAGAGGACTGCTCGCGGCTCGCCGCCGAGATTTCGGCGACGATGTCCGTCACCTTCTTCACGGCGTTCACGATTTCTTCGAGCGTGCGGCCGGACTCATCGACCAGCTTGCTGCCTTCGTTGACTTTCGCGACGCTGTCCTGGATCAGCGCCTTGATCTCCTTGGCCGCGGTCGCACTGCGCCCCGCGAGATTGCGCACCTCGGTGGCCACGACTGCGAAGCCCCGGCCCTGCTCGCCCGCCCGTGCCGCCTCGACGGCGGCGTTGAGCGCCAGCAGGTTGGTCTGGAAGGCGATCTCGTCGATCACGCCAATGATGTCGGCAATCTTCTTCGAGGCGCCATTGATCGCACCCATGGCCTGGACCGCGGAGCCGACCACGGCGCCGCCCTTCTCGGCCTGCTGGCGTGCAGCCAGGGCCAGCTGGTTCGCCTGGCCGGCATTGTCCGCCGTCTGCTTGACCGTCGAGGTCATCTGCTCCATCGACGAGGCGGTCTCCTCCAGGCTGGAGGCCTGCTCCTCAGTACGCTGCGAGAGGTTGATGTTGCCCTTCGAGATCTCCTCCGCACCGGTATGCACCTCGGCCGCGGCAGCCTTGATCTGCCGCACGACTTCCATCATGTTGTCGACCAGGCCGTTGATGCCGACGGCAAGCTTCTCGAAGAATCCCTGCTTGCCGCTGGTATCGATACGGCGCGTCAGGTCGCCCTCCTGGGCGGCGCTGACGATCGCGTTGACCTCCTCCTCGACCGCCAGCTCCTGGGTCCGGTCGATCCACTCGACTACGGTGCCGATGCGCCCGCCCTGCGCGTCGAGCACGGGATTGGCGACGATGCGCAAGCGGCGCGCACCGATGCGCAGCTCCGAGGTCATCGTCCCGCGCAGCTGCGCGAGCATGTGCTGCTGGTGCGACGGGTGCTTGTGAAAGCGGTCAATGCTGGCGCCGATGAGCTTGTCGGGATCGAAATGCGGCAGTTCGCGGCGCAGGTCACCGGCGGCGACATGCAGCATCTCGGTGACCGCCTTGTTCATGTAGACGATGTTGTTATCTGCGTCCGCGAGCATCACATTGCCCGAGACGTTGTCGAGCGCGGTACGGATGCGCGCGTTCTCCGCCGCGGCGCGTGCCTCGCCCTCGGCACGCCGCCGGTCCTCGGCCTCGCGGCGCAGCTGCTCGGTCAGATCGGCCCATTCGACTACGGTTCCGATCCGCGCACCGGCCTCGTCGTGGACCGGGTTGGCGATGATGCGAAACGTGCGTCCGCCGAGCGACAGCTTCGATTCGAAGGTGCGGTCGAGCCGGGCCAGCATCGCGCGCTGGTGCGATGGATTCTTGTGAAAGGTGTCGATGTTGGTGCCGATCAGCGCGGCCACATCGAAGCGCGGCAGGTCCTTGCGGATGTCCGCCTCCGCCGTGCGCATCATCGCCTCGACGGTGCGGTTCACATAGATGATATTCAGGTCGGCATCCGCGAGCATCACGTTCGCCGTGACGTTGTCCAGTGCGGCCTTCAGCCTCGCATTGGCCGCGGCGATGCCGGCGGCAGCGCTCGTGCCGACGACGCCCTTGGCAACGCTCCGGGAGCTGCCAGCGCGGGCGGTCCCGGACTTCGACTTTCGGGACACGGGCTTCCTGCTCTTCACGGCCATGGGATTCACCACGCGCAATTGGGAATGGGGATGGAGCGAATCGTCAGCGGTTCATTCACGGTGTGCGCCTTGTATCCCATCCGCTGATGGGCCGGACGTGCACAGCCTGTGTCGGCGCCGTGCCCGATTCCTTGATGGGACCGCCATCACACTCCGGAGAGTTTTAAGTCATGTGGCGCGCGCGTTGCAGCACAGCACGCGCTCGCCCGCGCTGTCACGGTGTGGCGGGGAGTTTTCGGCCCGCCGGGCGCCGGCCTGCCATGCGATCGACCACCTTGATCGCCTGCTGGCCGCGGGATAGCCCATAGGAGCCGCGCAGGAATGGCACGCCCTCCGCGAGCAGCGTGACCGAGCCATCGAAATCGCAGGGGATCACGTCGCCCGGCTTGAGGGCCAGCAGCTGCCCGACGGTCAAGTTGGCATTGCCCAGCAGCGGCACCAGGTTGACCGCGACGTCCTGGAGGTCCTCGCGCAGCGTCTGGCTCCAACTCTCGTTGCCCTCCGCGCGATCGCTCTGGATGCCGGAGTCGAGCAGATCCCGTATCGGCTCGATCATCGAATACGGCATCGTCACGTGCAGTTCACCACCGCCGCCCTCCAGTTCTATGCGGAAGCAGGTGATCACCACGATCTCGGATGGACTGACGATGTTGGCGAACTGCGGGTTCATCTCCGAGTTCAGGTACTCCACGTTCAGCGGGCACACCGGCGCCCATGCCTCCTGCAGGTCGCTGAACGCCTGCCGGAGCACGATCTGAATGATGCGGCCCTCGGTGCCGGTGAAGTCCCGACCCTCGATCTTCGCGTGGCGACCGCTGCCGCCGAAAAAGTTGTCGACCAGCGTGAACACCAGCTTGGAATCGAGCACGAACAGTGCCGTGCCGCGCAGCGGTCCGAGTTTGACCAGGTTCAGGCTCGCGGGCACGTGCAGGGTGTGCACATACTCGCTGAACTTGAGCACCTGCACCGGCGCCACTGAGATCTCCGGCGTACGCCGGACCATGTTGAACAGGCCGATGCGCAGCAGCCGCGCAAAGCGGTCATTGATCATCTCGAGCGTCGGCATGCGGCCGCGCACGATCCGCACCTGTGTCGCGATGTCGTAGTTGCGCACCTCGCCCGGCACCGAGGTGCCCGCGCCGACCGCAACCTCGTTGGCATCGACGCCCCGGAGCAGGGCATCGATTTCATCCTGGTCCAGCAATTCCGCGGCGCCGTTCATCGCTGATCACCTCTGCTAGACGTATTCATCGCCGCCCTTGCCTCCGAGTTGCAGACGGCCTTCGTCGGCCATGCGACGTGCCGCGACGACGATCTCCTTCTGTGCGGCCTCGACCTCGCTGAGCCGGACCGGACCCTTCGCCTCCAGGTCATCCTTGAGCATCTCGGCCGCGCGCTCGGACATGTTCTTGAAGAACTTGGTCTTGAGCGGCTCGTCTGCCGCCTTCAGTGCGATCACGAGCTTGTCGCCGGTGACTTCGCGCAGCAGCTCCTGGATGCCGCGATCATCGATCTCCTGCAGGTCATCGAATACGAACATCAGGTCACGCAGCGTCTGTGCCAGCGTGGCATCGTTCTTGCCGATCTCCTCGATGATCTTGCCCTCGGAGGCCGCGCCGACCAGGTTCAGGATTCCGGCCGCCACCTTCGGTCCGCCGAAGCCGGCGGACTTGCTCGCATTGGTGCCGCTGAACTGCTTCTCGAGCACCTCGTCGAGCTCGCTGAGCGCGGATGGGTGTACACCCTCGAGCGTCGCGATGCGCGTGATCACGTCGGCGCGCAGGGCATCGGGCAGCCCGTTCAGCACCTCGGCTCCCTGGTCCGGATCCAGATAGGACAGCACGATCGCTATGATCTGGGGATGCTCGTGGCGCAGCATCTCCGCGACCGACTTCGCCTCCATCCATTTGAGCGCATCCAGGCCGCGTCCGCTGCGCCCTCCCAGCAGGCGGTCCACGATCGGCGTAGCCATGTCGGCGCCGAGCGCTTCGGTGAGCACCTTGCGCAGATATTGATCCGCATCCACGCCGACCGAGGTCTGGGTGTCCAGATCGCTGGAGAAACGGCTGAGCGTGGTGCTGACATCATCGCGCGAGACACCAGCCAGCTGGGCCATCGCTGCACCCAGGCGCTGCACCTCCTTGGCGCTGAGCTGCTTGAGCACGGCGGCGGCTTCCTGCTCCCCTAAGGTCATGAGCAGGATGGCGGCGCGTTCGACGCCGTTGCGGTCCGCCTGCGGCTCGGGCATGGCTTAAGGCTCCGTGCCGGCGGCGCGTTCAGGCGCAGGCTTGAGGGTGCATTGCTGGACTTCGCGACTCATGCGCATACGCTGCGGTTTCCGCTAAAGCTTCGATACCGGACGATTTGCAATTGCCGTGCCGGCCTCGAGGCTGTGACCCGCGTCACGGTGTGCAGCCCGGACGGCCGCCGAAACGTCGGCTTTCCGTCGCCACGGGCGCTGCCCTCGTGGCCGCTGCGCACCCGGCGCTCGCGGCCGTGCCGGCGGTCGCGCCCTTTATTGCCGGATTGGCGCGACGCGTTCTGTGATGCCCTTGGCAACAACGCGCAATGGTGCTGGCGCGCGCGGCCCTCAAGAATCACGCTGGCTGTGCGATATGGATTCTGACCAATCGGGACTGAAGTCCTGGAGGCATGCGTGGGCGCAATAGCGGATATGCAGATACTCGTCGTGGATGACTTTTCCACGATGCGGCGCATCATCAAAGGCCTGCTGCACGAACTGGGCTACGGCAACATCACCGAGGCAGACGACGGCCTGACGGCGCTGCCGCTGCTCAAGGCCGGGAATTTCGACCTGCTGATCACGGATTGGAACATGCCGGGCATGCAGGGCGTGGAGTTGTTGCGCCAGGTGCGCGCAGATGAGCGGCTGGCAAAGCTGCCAGTGCTGATGCTCACCGCAGAGGCGAAGCGCGAGCAGATCGTCGAGGCGGCGCAGGCGGGCGTCAATGGCTACGTGATCAAACCCTTCACCGCCGCCGTACTCAAGGAGAAGATCGAGAAGATCTTCGCGACCCGCGCTCCGGCAGCAGCCTGATGATGAGCGGGGACTACGCGCAGCGCAAAGCTGCCTGCGCGCGCTGGATCGAGGACCTGCATCGCGCCCTCGCGCAGGACGACGAGCAGGCCTTCAACGTCGCGCTCGAAGGATTCAATGCCACCCAGGAAGCCGGCGTGATGAGCGGCGTGCGCAAGGTGGCGAGCGACCTCTCGGCGGCGCTCGAGCAGTTCCGCAATGAGTCGCGGCTCGTGGACCTCGCCGAGCGCCAGGTACCGGACGCGCGGGCACGTCTGGTGCACGTGCTCAAGCTCACCGACGATGCGGCCCATCACACGATGGACCTGGTCGACCAGTCCTGCCCGATCGTGGACCAGGTCGCCGAGGCTGCGGCGCGCCTGCTTAATCCCGCATCGCGCCCCGCGCAGCGCAGCCGGCCGCAATGGAGCGAAGTCGAGGCTTTTCTCGGCGAGACGGTCGCGCGCATGAAGTCGCTGCGCTCGCGGCTGGCAGAAGTCCTGCTGGCCCAGGGTTATCAGGACCTCAGTGGCCAGATCCTGCGCAGCGTAATGACACTGGTCGACGAACTCGAGGTCGCGCTGGGCGATCTGGTACGCATCGGCAACCTGGACAGCGCTGCGAGCGCAGCGGCGGCGCCGCGCAGCGCTGCGGGCTATGGACCGGTGGTGCCGGGAGTGGCCCATGGCGCGACGGTGAGTGGCCAGCAGGACGTGGACGCCATGCTGTCGGGCCTCGGCTTCTAGAGCGGCCAGCAGTTGCCAGCAGCTGCTAGAACATTTCGAGCTCGCCCGGATCGGCCGCATCGCGCATGCTGCGCAGCGCCTTGAGCATCTCTGTGGTGCTGAGCCCGCGCATCATGAAGTCGAACAGCACGCGCTCCTCGACCATGCTGTAGCGCGAGCGGACCTCGCTTAACGTCGCGAGCCAGTCGGCCGCGGCCCCTCCACCTCCCATCGCCATCGCGTCGGCCGGAATTGCCAGTCCGTCGCGCACGTGCGTGAGACGCTGGATCAGCTTGTCGTAGAACTGCAGGCCACGCATCGCGGCCTGCAGATGCGCGCTGCTGACTTCGAGCGAGGCGGCAAGCGGGCCGTCGGCGGCGCGAGCGCACTGTTGCAGCTCCGTGGCCAGCAGCGAGAGCGCCTCGGACAGCCGGCCGACCTGGGCGTCACTCTCGCGGATTGCGGCATCGAGCTGCGCGACACCGAGATCGAGAAAGCGGCGCAGACCCTCGGCGGCTTCGGCAGCGGATGGCACGGCAGCCGCGGCGGCAGGCTCGCGTGGCCCCGTCACTGCATGTTCGGGCGCTGCCATCTGATCGGCTGCTCGCACCGCGATCAGTGCGCGGCCGGGCGCACAGGCGGATGATTGGCCAGCACGCGCGCGAGGGTCAGCAGCAGCTGGTCCGGATCGAAGGGCTTAACCATCCATCCGGTCGCACCGGCCCGCTTGCCCTCCTGCTTGCGCTCCTGACTGGATTCCGTGGTCAGCAGCAGCAGCGGAGTGAACTGATACCCGGGCAGTGCGCGCAGCTGCGCGACCAGGCTGATGCCATCCAGGCGCGGCATGTTCACATCGGCGAGCACCAGGTCTACGGGGTGTTGGCGCGCATACTCGAGCGCCTCGGTGCCGTCCGTGGCTTCGACCACTTCGTAGCCCGCGGAGCGTAGCGTGACGCCCACCATCTGTCGCATCGAGGCCGAATCGTCGACCGCGAGAATGATCCTCTGGGACATCTGCTGGGTTCTCCGCACCGTTGACTAAAGCCGGCAGCGGCCCACCCGGGAATGGGATGCGCGTACCTCCCCCTCTGCATCGGCCGGCGGGCGCGATCATTGAATCCGCGGCCTTGAGGCAATGGCCAGAGTGGGGCGCGGATCACAGTCCGTCCCCGCAGGTGCGGTCGGGCGCCTAACCCCTGGCGGACAAGTGCGGCCAGGCGCTGCGCAGGTACAGCCCCATGGAGATCAGCGTCAATGCCGCGGCAATCATCGTGAGCCAGAACCCGAGCGTGTAGAGCGGCAGGCCGAGCAGCGGCTGACGGATCAGCAGCAGGCTGAGGCCCACCATCTGCAGGATGGTCTTGAGCTTGCCGAGGCTGGAGACTGCCACGGCCGTCGTCTGACCGATGCCAGCCATCCATTCGCGCAGCGCCGAGATGGCGATCTCGCGCCCGATGATCACGACGGCAGCGAGCACCATGCGCACGCGGGGGTCGCGGCTCACGATCAGCACCAGCGCGACGGCCACGATCAGCTTGTCGGCGACCGGGTCCAGGAACGCGCCGAGCCTCGTGGTCTGGCGCAGCCGGCGCGCCACGTAGCCATCCAGCGAGTCGGTGATCGCCGCCAGCGCGAACAGCCCGCCGGCGACCGGATCGGCGAGACTCGCCGGATGCTTGGCCGCATACAGGAACAGCACGACGATCAGCGGTATCGCGAGGATGCGCATCCAGGTCAGCATGTTTGGCAGGTTCCAGACCATCACTCCCCCGGATGCAAGTGCTCATAGATGGACCGCGCCATCGCGGAGCCTACGCCACTGACCTTCTCGAGGTCGGTGACGCCGGCGCGCAGCACGCCCTGCAGGCCGCCGAAATGCGTCAGTAGGCTGCGTCGCCGCGCCGGACCGAGCCCCGGTATCGTCTCGAGTATCGATTCGCGGTAGCGCCGGGCACGTCGCCGCCGGTGTCCGGTGATCGCAAAGCGGTGCGCCTCGTCGCGCACCCGCTGGATGAAGTGCAGCGCGGCGCTGTCGGGCTCCAGGCTGATCGGGATCGGATCGCCTGCCAGGTGCAGGCGTTCCTGTCCGGGCCGGCGGTCCACCCCCTTGGACACGCCGACGATCGGCACGTCCGTCAATCCGGCCTCCGCCAGCGCGCGGACTGCGGCATCCACCTGTCCCGGACCGCCATCGATCAGCAGCAGGTCGGGGCGCGGCCGCTCCAGCGCGACGATGCGGGCGGCGTGTCGACGCAGCGCCTGGTGCATCGCCGCATAGTCGTCGCCGGGCGCGACCCCCTCGATGTTGTAACGGCGGTATTCGCGCCGGCGCGCGCCATCCGGGCCGAACAGCACGCACGAGGCCACTGTGCCCTCTCCGGCGGTGTGGCTCACGTCGAAACACTCCACGCGCTCGGGCGGGGCCGGCAGCGCCAGAACCCGCGTGAGCACCTGCAATCCCGCGGCGGCCACGTCGGCCTGCGCGCGCCGCATCCGCAGCGCGTTGGCCGCATTCTCGGCCGCGAGCGCGACCCATTGTGTCGCGGCTCCCCGCTGCGGCAAGCGCAGCTGCACCGCGTGCCCGCTGGCCTGCTCCAGCGCCTCGCCGAGCGCGGCGCGGTCCGGCAGCTCGAGGTTGATCAGCACCTCCGGTGGCGCGCTCTCCCGTCCATAGTAGAGCAGTAGAAAGTCGGCCAGCGTCTCGGCCGGTTCGCTGAGCGCGCTCTCCGGGAAATGGCTCGCCGTGCCGAGGTTGCGCCCCTCGCGCACCGGCAGCACGCAGACCGCGTACTGGCCAGGTTCGCCTGCGATCGCGACCACGTCGACGTCGGCGCCGTGGCGTGACTGCGCCAGCCGCTGTGCGCGAATCTCCTGCAGCTCGCGCAGCTGGTCGCGCAGGCGCGCGGCGTCCTCGAACTGCAGCGCCACGGCCGCGCTCTCCATGCGCTGCTGCAGCCCCGCGATCACTTCCTCGTTGCGTCCCTCGAGCACCCCGACGGCGCCCTGCACGTCGCGCGCATACTCTTCGGGCGCGATCAGTCCTACGCATGGCGCCGAGCAGCGTCCGATCTGGTGCTGCAGGCACGGCCGGCTGCGATTGGCAAAGAAAGAATCGCGACAGTTGCGTATCCGGAACACCTTCTGCAGGTGCTGCAGCACTTCCTTGACGGCATAGGCGCTCGGGAACGGGCCGAACTGCCGGGAGTCGCGCTGCCGGGCACCGCGATAGAACATCAAGCGCGGATACTCGTGGCGCTGATCGAGCAGGATGAACGGGAAGGACTTGTCGTCGCGCAGCACGACGTTGTAGCGCGGCCGATGCGCCTTGATCAGGTTGCACTCGAGCAGCAGCGCTTCGGTCTCGGTGTTCACCACCGTGACTTCCATGCGCGCGATGCGGCGCACCAGCGCGGCGACCTTCGGTGCCAGCGCGCGGCTGCTGAAGTAGCTGCCGACCCGGTCGCGCAGGCGCGCGGCCTTGCCCACGTAGATCAGTTCCCCGTCGGCATCGTACATCCGGTAGACGCCCGGTCGCTGCGGCAGGCTGCCGACGTAGTCCCTGGGGTCGAACTTGAGCTCGGACCGGGGCTCGGACTCGCCATCGCTCATGAGGGCGCCCGCGGACGCTGCGGCAGGCGCCCCGGCCCGGCGCGTACTTAAGGGCTGCCGCGGGATCCGGCGTCCCCGGCGACGGCCGCAGCCGCGGTGCGGCCGCGCTTGCTGCGTTCGGCGATCAGCATCGCGAGCTCCAGGGCCTGCTCGTGGTTCAAACGCGGGTCGACCTGCGAGCGATAGGAGCGCTGCAGGTCCGCATCGGTCAGGCCGCGGGCACCGCCGGTGCACTCGGTGACATCATCCCCGGTGAGCTCGATGTGCACGCCGCCGAGATAGGAGCCCTGCTCGGCATGGATGCGAAACGCGCTGTCGAGTTCCTTCAGGATGTTCTCGAACCGGCGCGTCTTGAGTCCGCCGGTACTGGTCTCGGTGTTGCCGTGCATCGGATCGCAGCACCACAGCACCGAATGCCCGGTGCGGCGCACCGCTTCGATCGCGCGCGGCAGGCAGTTCTCGATGTCCTTCGCGCCATAGCGGTGGATCAGTGTCAGTCGCCCGGGCTGGTTCTGCGGATTGAGCGCGCCGACCAGTTCCTGCAGCCACTCCTCGCTCATCGCGGCGCCGACCTTGATGCCGATCGGGTTGGCGATGCCGCGGAAGTACTCGACGTGCGCGCCGTCGAGCTGGGCCGTGCGCATGCCGATCCACGGCATGTGCGTCGAGAGGTTGTACCAGCGCTTCTGGCGCGGGATGAAGCGCGTCTGGGCCTGCTCATACAGCAGGTGCAGACCCTCGTGACTGGCGAAGAAATCCACGCGTGTGCCGTCGTGCACGCGCCGGCCGGTGAGGGCTTCGAAGAAATCCAGCGCATCGCCGACCGAATGGGCGATGCGCTCGTAGGCCTCGCGCAGCGGCGCGTGACGCACGAAGCCGAGATCCCAGTATTCCGGGTGATGCAGATCGGCAAATCCGCCGTCGACCAGCGCGCGCACGAAGTTCAGAGTCAATGCCGCGCGTTCATAGCCACGCAGCAGCATCTGCGGATCCGGACGCCGCGCCTCGGGCGTGAATTCCGGGTGGTTCACGAGATCGCCGCGGTACGCGGGCAGTGTCACGCCATCGCGCGTCTCGCTGTCGGCCGAACGCGGCTTGGCATACTGGCCGGCCATGCGCCCGACCCGCACGACGGGACGCTTCATGCCTGAGAGCAGCACCAGACTCATCTGCAGCAGCACCTTGAGCTGCTTGGCGATGCGATCGGATTCGCACTCGAGAAAACTCTCCGCGCAGTCCCCGCCCTGCAGCAGGAAGCCCTCCCCGCGCTGGGCGGCCGCGAGCCGCTCCCGCAGGTTCTCGACCTCCCAGGAGACCACGATTGGCGGCAGACGCGCGAGCTCCGCCACGACCTTGGCCAGGTCGTCGGGGTCTTCATACTGCGGCTGCTGGGCTGCCTTGCGCGACTGCCAGCTCGCCGGGTGCCAGGAGGTCGTGTCGGTCGAGCGCATCGACCAATCGTAACACGGCGCCGCGGGCTAGGACGCGATGGTGGGCGCCGCGGCCGGCGGCTGCAATGCCGCCATGACCCGCGAGATGCAGGCCGGATCCGAGGTATCCGCCTCGATCACCGGCATGCCCTCCAGCGGACCCACGGGCTCGAAACGCTGCTGCTTCCAGGCGAGCACCGCGGCGTCCGCCTCCGAGTCGTCCTGGTCGGCCCGCAGCCGCTGCGCGAGCCGGGCCTGCAGCAGCGCCTCGGGCGCGGTGCAGTGAATCAGCCATGCCGGTATGCCGAGCCGCGAGGCCAGCGCCGCCATCCGCTGCCGGTCTGCACGCATGGTGAAGCTCGCGTCCACGATGGCCGTCCAGCCGCCGCCGAGCACATCCTGCACGCGCTGTGCGAGGTGCTCATACACCAGCGCGTTCGCTCCGTCCGCATACAGACCGGCGCCCGGCGCGGACCCGGAGCGTTCGCGCGGCGCCAGGCCCGCGAGCCGCCTGCGCTCGACATCCGAGCGCAGCAGCACGGCCCCTAGTCGCACGCCGAGCGCCTGGGACAGCCAGGTCTTGCCGGAACCCGGCAGCCCGCACAGCACCAGCAGTCGCGGCGACTGGTGACGCAGCGCGCGCCCGGCGCGATCGACCAGCGCATCCATCTCCACGCACCAGGACTCGCGCACCAGCGCATCGGCGGTGGCCTGCGCATTCAGCACGGCCACTTTGGCGCGCACCAGCGCGCAATGGGCCCGATACAGTGGCAGCACCCGCAGCGCCTCGTAGTCACCGCTGCAGCCGAGATAGCCCCGCAGGAAGGCATGGGCGAGTCGCGGCTGGCCGCGCCAGTCGAGATCGGCCAGCAGCATCGCGAGTTCCTCTGCAACGTCGATCCAGCGGAACGAGGGCTCGAATTCGAGACAGTCGAAGGCCACCAGCTCAGGCCCGAGCCGCACGATGTTGCGCGCATGCAGATCGCCATGGCACTCGCGCACCCGTCCCGCCGCCCAGCGCGCCGCGAGTACCGCAGCGTTCGCATCGAGCTGCTCAATCAGGCGCGCGCGCAGCGCCTCGATGGCCGGTCGTTTGTCCAGGACCGCGATCGCCTGCGCCGTCTGCTGCAGGTTGGTGAGGATCTGGGTGCGCACGGCGCTGGCGGTACCGCGGCGATCGGGTGGCTGCACCTGCGGCAGCTGCGCGTGGATCTGCGCCAGCGCGACGCCGAAGGCCTCCAGTTCAGGCGGCTCGATCCGCCCGGCACGCAGCAGCGCGTCGAGTTCCTGCGTGCGGTCGAACTGGCGCATGCGCACGGCCTGCTCGATGACCGGCCCCGAGCCGTCGATGACGGCCCGGCCATCGACCTCGCAGATTGCGCTGATGCCAAGGTACAGCTCCGGGGCGAAGCGGCGGTTCAACCGCAGTTCCTCGACGCACAGATGGGCTCGCGCAGCCGATGCGCGCATGTCGACGAACGGATATTGAACCGGGCGCTTGATCTTGTAGGCGTACTCGCCGGTCAGGAGCACCCATGACATGTGCGTCTCGAGCAGCTCGACGCCGCGCACGGCATGCGGGTAGGCATCCGCGCTGAGCAGACCCGCGAGGGCGTGCGGAAAGGCTCCCGTGCGCAGCACCGCCACTCCCTGCCCCTTCTCCGGACCGTTGGCCCGGCGCTGTTTCCCCCGTTGCGGCTTCCACGGATAGCCATTGGAGCCGCCCCGGCTCATCGTGCCCTAAACTCGCTCCCAGGGCGAGGATCGGCGCGAGGAGCGGATTTACGATGTTGTCGAACGTGCGCATGACTCCAATTGCGGTCCTCGCAGTGGTGGGACTGCTCGTCATGCCGCGTCTGGCGCTCGCATCCGGGGTCACCGAACAGGAATACGACGCGGTGCTGCGCGCGAACGCAGACAGCGTGCAGGGCGAGACCCTGTTCCTTACCTGTGCCGCCTGCCATGGCAATGAGGGTGGCGGGGCGTCCGACGGCTCGGTGCCGGCACTCGCCGGCCAGCACTTCCGGGTGCTGGCGAGCGAGCTGGTCGATTACCGCCACGACCGGCGCTGGGACCTGCGCATGCAGCACTTCAGCGATGAGCATCACCTCAAGGACGCGCAGGACATCGCGAACGTGGCGTCCTACATCAGCGGCCTGCCCACGAAACCGGCACCGATCGCGACGGATGCGGAGTTCCTGCCGCATGGAGCGCAGCTCTACGCGCGACAGTGCGCGTCCTGCCATGGAGCCATGGGCCAGGGCGATGACCGGCAGCGCTACCCGAGGCTCGCGGGCCAGCACTACGAGTACCTGCTGCGCCAGATGCATGATGCAGTGGAAGGCCGGCGGCCGAACTTCCCGCGCGAACACATCCGGCTGCTCGAGCGCTTCGAGCGCGCCGACTACGTCGGCCTGGCCAACTATCTCACGCGGCTCGGGCGCTGAGACGTCGCCACGCCCTCGCCGGGATGCTCGGCGCCGTCGGCGCCTGGTGGCTGCTGCCGGCCCGCGCCGCAGTCGACGCGGCCACACCGCGCACGCTGCGCTTCGTACACACCCATACCGGCGAGACGCTGACCGCGACCTACTTCGATGGCGCGCGGTACGACCCGGCCAGCCTGATGGCAGTCGATCACCTGCTGCGCGATTTCAGGAACAACGAAGTGCACGCGATCGATCCTGCGCTGCTCGACGTGCTGCATGCGGTCCAGGCCGTTGCCGGCGGCGATACTCCGTTCGAGGTCATTTCAGGCTATCGCTCGCCGGCCACGAACTCGATGCTGCGCGGGCACTCCAGCGGCGTCGCCGAGCACAGCCAGCACCTGCTCGGCAAGGCCATCGACGTGCGGCTGCGCGGATTGCCGACGTCCGATCTGTACCGGATCGGCCTCCAGCTCGCGCGCGGCGGTGTCGGTTACTACCGGGATTCCGACTTCGTGCACTTCGACACCGGCCCCGTCCGCCGCTGGTAGCCGCGTTACTCCGTTCAGGCCTCGATGAGCACTTTGAGCGCGTGCGTGCTGGCCGCATGCCCGAAGGTGTCGTAGGCGCTCATGATCTCGGCGAGCTTGAAGCGATGGGTGATCAGCCGGGCCGGATCGATCCGTCGGGCCTCCAGGGTCCGCAGTAGCATCGGTGTCGTCACGGTATCGACCAGGCGCGTCGTGATCGTGATGTTGTGCGACCAGAGTCGCTGCAGCTGCAGATCCACCTTGACCCCGTGCACGCCGACGTTGGCGATCGTGCCTCCCGGGGCCACGATCTCCTCGCACAGCTCGAAGCTTGCCGGTACGCCGACCGCCTCGATCGCGCAGTCGACGCCGACGCCGCCGGTCAGCGCCATGATTTTCGCGGTGGCTTTCCCGTCCGCGCTGTCGAGGATTGAGCTCGCCCCAAAGCGCCGGGAGATCTCGAGCCGGCCGCGATCGATGTCCACCATGATGATCTGCGCTGGCGAGTAGAACTGCGCCGTGAGCAGCGCGGCCAGTCCCACCGGGCCGGCACCGACGATCGCGACCGTGCATCCCGGCGCCACCCTGCCATTCTGCACACCGCACTCGAAGCCGGTCGGCAGGATGTCGCTGAGCATCACGACCGCCTCCTCGTCCATGCCTGGCGCGATCCGGTAGAGACTGGTGTCCGCGTGCGGAATGCGCACGTACTCGGCCTGCGTACCATCGATCGTGTTGCCGAGGATCCAGCCACCGGCACTGCAGTGCGAGTACATGCCGCGCCGGCAGTACGCGCACTTGCCGCAGGCCGAGATGCACGAGATCAGTACCGGATCCCCCGGGCGGAAGGCGGTGACGGCGGGCCCTATCTCATGCACGACTCCGCATCCTTCGTGCCCGAGTATCCGGCCCGGAGTGCAGCTCGGCACGTCTCCCTTCAGGATGTGCAGGTCGGTGCCGCAGATCGTGGTCTTCTTGATCCTGACGATCGCATCGCCCGGCGCCTCCAGCACCGGCCGTGCACGTTCCTCGAGCGCGTTGCGGCCCGGACCCTGGTACACCAATGCCTTCATGGTTGGGTGCCCTCAGATGGGGGTCAACGAGGTGAACAGCACACCACGGCGCGCGCGCGGAACGCGGCTCCTGAACTGCGGTGGCCTGACGACCAGCAGGTCACAGGGCAGCGCGTCCATGACCTTCTCGGCCGTATTGCCGATGAACAGCCGCTTGAGACCCGAGCGCGATACGGCGCCCATCACGACGATCGCGCTGTGCAGTCTGCGCGCGGCTGCCGGAATCACGGTCGCGGGTGCACCCTCGACCACGTGGCGGTGATTGCCGCGCACGCGCGTACCCTCGAGCACCAGATCGAAGTGGGTGCGCGCGACGCGCCTGGCCGCCTTGCGCAGCCGCTCCGCGACGTGATCATCCAGCGGCATGCCGGGGGGCGGAGGCAGGGGAAGCGGCTGATACGCATGCAGCGCCGCCAGCGAACCATGCAGCGCACTGCTCAAGCGCCCGGCCTCCTCGAGAATGCGCCGGTCCAGCCCGGTGGTCTTGGCGAAGGCATGCCCGGGATCGAGCGCCGCGAGCACGCGCGGGCGCCGGTACGGCTGCTCGCTCTTGACCAGCAGCACGGGTACGGGGCTCAGGCGCAGCAGTTCCCAGTCCGTATACCCGAGCAGTGCCGCAATCCTGTGACGCTCGTGGCGCGCGATGACGATCAGGTCCACCGCGTCGGCGACGGCGCGACGCACGATCGCCTCCGCCGGCGGAAAATCCCAGACCGCGCAGGTCTGCACCGTCACGCCGTGTCGGCGCAGCGGCGCCGCCAGCCGCTCGAGCCCCGCCAGTGCGGCCTCATGCGCCCTGCGCTTGACTGAGCGCAGCGAGTAGCCCTGCGTGCCGAGCGCCTCATTCAGCACTGGTGTCGCGATGTCATGGAACAGTTCGAGCTGCGCGCCGCAGGCGCGCGCCAGCTGCGCCGCCTTCGCGAGCACAGGCATGGTCCGCGCCTCGTACTGACGCACGGGCACGAGGATGCGGCGAATGTCACGCATGGGTGCCTACTCCATTTCCAAGCGTCCGGGCCTGCAGCATTGCAGGCGGGCAGGGCCTTCCGAATCCGTAGCAGTACGGATGGGGCACGCCGCGCTCGCGCGCGGCGCAATCTCAGGGCGGAGGCGGGACCCGCATCACGCGCGCGACCCCCGCGGTCGGGGTCAGCAGCAGTCCCTGATCGCCTGGATGCAATCCGGCGGCATTGCCTTCGTCCGTGTCGAGATGCAGCTCCAGGCGGTAATCGGGCGCCACGCGCACCCGCACGTCCCCGAACACCAGGCTGCGTCCGTGCCCGGACACGCCGACTTCGACTTGTTCACCGTCGCGCAGTCCGAGTACGTCGGCGTCGGCGGGACTCATATGTATGTGGCGCTGCGCGCAGATCGCTCCGTGCTCGAGCTCCACCGCGCCGCCCGGACCCTCGAGGCGCAGCCCGGGCGTGCCCAGCAGCGCTCCGGACTCGCGCACCGGCACCTCGATGCCGAGCAGGATCGCGTCGCTGCGCGATAGCTCTATCTGGTTCGCGCTACGCTCCGGCCCGACCACGCGCACCGCCTCGAGACGGCCACGCGGCCCGATCAGCGTCACCGTGTCCTCGGCCGCGAACTGGCCAGGCTGCGCCAGCGCTGTATGCACGCGCAGCGCATGCCCGGCGCCGAACAAGGCCGCGACCGTAGCGGCGGTGAGGTGTACATGCCGCGCCGAGATCGCGACCGGAATGCGTGCCGGCGCCGTGTCCTGCTCACCGCGGTGTGCCTGCTCCTCCATTGCGTATGCAGAGTGCGGCCGGCGAGTCGGGGCATGTATAGGCACAAGCGCGTATGGCACGCGCTGCGCGCGCGGCGCACCCTCGCCGATCCGAGACGCGAATGTCTCCGCTACTGCGCGCACCCGCGCGTTGGGGGTCGCCGATGGAACACCGATGGGGTCAGCGGATCGCGCTGGATCGAGCGGTGCGCCTGACGGCAAGACCGCTGGCGATCGGCATCGGGCGGATCCGCGACGTGAGCCTCAGCGGTGCGTGGATCAGCACCAACCTGCCGCTGGCACCCGGGGCCCTGGTGCACCTGACCGAGGAGCAGCCGGGCAGCCTCGGGGAATCCGGGGCCGGGATCGAGGCGTTCGTGGTGCGCTGCGATGAGACGGGCTTCGGCATCGAATGGTGCCAGGCGAGCCCCGAACTGGTGCTGCAGTGGCTGCGGCGCCCGGGAGATCCGCAGCAATCGGGGCGCCTGTTGGCCGGCGCCTGATCGCCTCAGCGCCGTGCCAGCTCGGCCTTCGCCGCCGACCACAGCGCTTCCCACTGCGCGCCCGAGAGTCCTTCGAGCGAGCGCCCGCGTGTCGCGGCCGCCTGCTCCATGTGTTCGAAGCGCTGCTCGAAGCGCAGACTGGCGGCGCGCAGCGCGTCCTCGGCGTCGAGTTCGAGATGGCGCGCCCAGTTCGCGATCGTGAACAGCAGGTCGCCGAGCTCCTCGGCTACGGCGGCCGGCTGCCCGGAGGCAAGGGCGTCATCGATCTCCGCCAGTTCCTCGGCCACCTTGGCGCGCACGCCCGCGGCTGACTCCCAGTCGAAGCCAACCCGGCGTGCCCGACGTCCGAGCTTCGCGGCGCGCACCAGCGCCGGCAGCGCCAGGGGCACATCGGCCAGTGTGCCTCGCGCGCCCCCGGATGCGCGCTCGCGCGCCTTCTGCGCCTCCCATGAAACGTGCAGGTCGGCGAGCGCGACCGACTTCGGATCCGCGAACACATGCGGGTGTCGCCGCACCAGCTTGTCGGCGATGCCGCGCGTCACCGCCGCGAAATCGAAGCGCCCCTGCTCCTCGGCTAGCCGCGCGTGGAATACGATCTGGAACAGCAGGTCACCGAGCTCATCGCGCAGCCGTTCGGCATCGTCCCGGCCGATCGCGTCCACTACCTCGAAGGCCTCCTCGATCGTGAACGGAGCAAGGCTCGCATGGGTCTGCTGTCGATCCCACGGACAGCCGGACTGCGGGTCACGCAGCCGTTGCATGAGGGTCAGCAGCGCCTCGAGCGCGGCGGCCGACTCGCTCATGCCGCACCTGCCAGGATCCGCTCGCGCAACTCCAACAGGATGCCCGCGGTCGCACCCCAGATGCGGTGCGCACCGAAGGGCAGATCGAGCAGCTCACAGGCGACGCCGCCGAGCGTGCGTCGCCGGACCTCGTAGTGCGTCGCCTCGAGCATGTGGGCCACCGGCAGCTCGAGGATTTCCGCGACCTCGCTGCGCTCCGCGCGCAGCGCGAAGCCGGGGCGCAGCCACGCGACCAGCGGCGAGATCCGGTAGCCGGTTCGCACGAAGTGATCGGACAGGAAACCGAGTGGCTCGACGTGGTTCGCGGCGATGCCGATCTCCTCCTGCGTCTCGCGCAGCGCCGCCGCCGCGACATCGCTGTCCTGTCCTTCGAGTCGCCCGCCGGGGAAGCTGATCTGGCCCGCGTGGCTGCGCAGGTGGCTGGCACGCACCGTCAGCAGCAGGCACGGCACGCCGCCGCGTTCGCAGATCGGGACCAGCACCGCGGCGGCGCGCGGAGCTCCGGGCGCCTGAGTGCGCAGTGCCTCGATGACCGCCGCCGGCGGCTGCGCACGGAACGGGCCGTAGCGGCATTGGCCGAGGCGATGATCCGGCTCGACCGCCAGGCTCAGTCGGAGCCGCTCCCGCCAGCCGGCAGGCAATGCGGTGCCGACGCGCGCCGCCGCGGCCACCACCCCACGGCTCTCAGCCACCACCACTCGTGCCGCCCTTGATGCCGCCGCGTGTGAGCTCGAGCGGATCGAGCAGCGCGTCGAGCTCGGCGCGTGGCAGTTGCGTGGCGCGCTCGGCGACCTCGCGGATGGGAAGTCCCTGGGCGTAGGCCTGCTTCGCGATCGCAGCCCCCTTCTCATAGCCGATCACGGGATTGAGCGCGGTCACGAGGATCGGGTTGCGATCGAGCGCCTCGGCCAGGCGTGCACGGTTGACCGTGAAGCCGGCAATCGCGCGCTCACCGAGCGTACGCGCGACGTTCGCCAGCAGCCGGATGCTCTCGAGCAGGTTGTAGGCGATCACCGGCAGCATCACGTTGAGCTGGAAATTGCCGGACTGTCCGGCGATCGTAATGGTCGCATCGTGACCGATCACCTGTGCCGCGACCATTGCAGTGGCCTCCGGGATCACCGGATTGACCTTGCCGGGCATGATGCTGCTGCCCGGCTGCAGTGCCGGCAACGCGATCTCGGCCAGCCCGGCCAGCGGACCGCTGTTCATCCAGCGCAGATCGTTGGCGATCTTCATGAAGCTCACCGCGACCGTCTTGAGCGCCCCGGACAGCTCGACCGCCGTGTCCTGGGTGGCGAGCGCCTCGAACAGGTTCGCATTCGGCGCGAACGCAATGCCGGTGAGTGCTCCCAGCTCGGCGCAGAACCTTGAGCCGAACTGCGGATGCGCGTTGATGCCGGTGCCGACCGCGGTGCCGCCCTGCGCCAGCGCGTGCAGCCGCGGCTGCACTGCCCGCAGACGCTCGGCGCCACGCTCGATCTGGGTGCGCCAGCCGGACAGTTCCTGGCCCAGCGTCACCGGCATGGCGTCCATCAGGTGCGTGCGGCCGGTCTTGACCACCGCGGCGAGTTCCTGTTCGCGGCGCGCGATGGTGTGCGCAAGACCCGCGAGCGCCGGCAGCAGCTGCTCGTGCAGCATCAGCGCCGCGCTGACATGGATCGTAGTCGGGATCACGTCGTTGCTGCTTTGCCCCATGTTGACGTGATCGTTCGGGTGCACCGCCGTGCCGGCACGCCTGGCAAGATGCGCGATGACCTCGTTCGCATTCATGTTGGTGCTGGTGCCCGAACCGGTCTGGAACACATCGAGCGGGAACTCGCGGTCGTGCGTGCCGGCTGCCACCTCGGCGGCGGCGCGCGCGATCGCGTCCGCGAGTGCAGGCTCGAGCAGCCCGAGATGCGCATTGGCGGCCGCGGCGGCCTGCTTGACCAGCGCGAGTGCGCGGATGAAGCCGCGCGGCAGCGTCCAGCCGCTGATCGGGAAATTCTCTATGGCGCGCTGGGTCTGCGCACCCCATAGCGCGTCGGCGGGGACCTGCAGTTCCCCCATGCTGTCGCGCTCGGTACGAAAGGTGGGCGCAGTCATGATCGATGGAGCCTCCGTGCCGGCGGGGGGATGCGTTATCATTGCGATTCTAGCACTTCGCCCCAGCGCTCCATGACCGCCCCGTCCGCATGCATCCCTCCGCCCTGAACGCCCTGTCCCCGCTCGATGGCCGCTACGCGGCGGCGGCGGCGCCACTGCGCGCGTACTGCTCCGAGGGCGCGCTGATCCGCGAGCGCATACGCATCGAGGCGCTGTGGTTCCTGGAACTGGGCACACTGCTGCTCCCGCCGGCGCAGCGCGGACCGCTTGCGGTACAGGAGCGCGCCGCGCTGCTCGCCGCGGATCCGGGCGAGACGGCGGCTGCGAGCGTCAAGGAGATCGAGCAGCGCATCAACCACGATGTCAAGGCGGTGGAATATTTCGTGCGCGACGCGCTGCAGACGGCCGGGGCCGGAGCGGCGCAGCTCGAGCTCGTGCACTTCGGGGTCACCTCCGAGGACATCAACAATCTCGCCTACGCGCGTCTGCTGCGCGGGGCACGCAGCGAGGTGCTGCTGCCGGAGCTGCAACGCCTCGATGCGACGCTGCGTGCCCTCGCCGACCAGTACGCCGAGTTGCCGATGCTCGCGCGCACGCACGGCCAGGCCGCGAGCCCGACCAGCTTCGGCAAGGAGATCGCCAATGTCGGCGCGCGTCTGGGCCGCGCGCGGCGCCGGCTCGAGCAGGTCGAGATCCTCGGCAAGTGGAACGGCGCGGTCGGGAACTACAACGCCCACGTGGCGGCGCGCAGCGATCTGGACTGGCTGGCTGTATCGCGCCGCTTCGTCGAGGCGCAGCAGCTGGTATGGAACCCGTACACCACGCAGATCGAGCCGCACGACTGGATCGCCGAGTACTGCGATGCGTGCGCGGCAGTGAACGTGATCCTGATCGACCTGTGCCGGGACGTCTGGGGCTACATCTCCTTGGGGTACCTGCGCCAGCGCGTGGTCGCAGGCGAGGTCGGCTCCTCGACGATGCCGCACAAGATCAACCCGATCGAATTCGAGAACGCGGAGGGGAATTTCGGGCTTGCGAACGCGCTGCTGCGCTTCTTCGCCGACAAGCTGCCGATCTCGCGCTGGCAGCGCGACCTGACCGACTCGACCGTGCTGCGTAATCTCGGGGTCGCACTGGCCCATAGCCTGATCGGATGGAAGGCGCTGCAGCGCGGCCTGTCGCGCCTTACACCGGATGCCGAGCGCATGGCGGCCGACCTCGAAGGCGCCCACGAGGTGCTTGGCGAGGCGATCCAGAGTGTGCTGCGCGCCGCGGGTGTGCCGAACGGCTACGAGCTGCTCAAGGAGTTCACGCGCGGTCAGCAGGTCGACGCGACGCGGCTGCGCGCATTCATCGCGACCCTGCCGCTCGAGACGGCCGAGCGCTCGCGGCTGGCCGCACTGCGGCCGGCAGAATATGTCGGATTGGCCACCCGGCTGGCCCGGAAGTACGCCGCCGAATAGCGCGGCTGGCGCGCTCGTTGCCGCTCAGGCAACCGTTTCGTTAGCGCCTTCACACTGCACTGCGGCGGAAACGTGATGCGGTTGGCACTCGCGGCCACGCGGGCTCTCTACCATCTGATCGCGACCATTCACGGTCAGTACGGGGCACGCGGTGACAGCGACTAGGGAGAGCCGGGCGACCACATCGGCGCGCCTCTCGAGCTTCGGGCTCGAGGACGATCCGCTGGTCGCGCAGGTCGTCTCAGCCCAGCGTCCCGTCACCGATACCCTGCACGTGATCGGCAGCCTCGAGGAAGTGCGCAGCGCGACCGAGAGCGTGGCCGGCGGCGCCCAGCGGCTGATCTCGATCATGACCCCGGATCTCGAGCCGGAGATCTACGACCAGGGGGCGTTCCTCGAAATCATCAAGCGCTTCGTGCTCGGCCGCAGCTTTGCCAAGGTCCGGGTACTGCTGCGCGACCAGGCGCGGCTGTCCAATGGCGCGAACCGCTTCATCGCGATGGCCTACCGGCTCACCAGCTATCTCGAGATCCGCGTGCGCGCCCCGCAGTATCGGGAGCTCACCGCGGCCTACTGCATCGCCGATGACCGCGCGATGGTGTACCGCCTGCGCGCCGAGCGGTTCGAGGGCATCGTCGGATTCAACAATCCGCCGATGGCGCGCCAATACCTGCAGGAGTTCGACGCGGTGTGGCAGGCCAGCGCTCCCGAGGAGCGCGAGGTGCGCATCGCACGACGCTGAAGGCGACCGCGCCGCCGCGCGCCGCGCTATGCTGCCGCCCGCAATGATCTGGAAGCCTGACGTGACGGTCGCCGCGGTCACGGAGCGCGATGGCCGGTTCCTGCTGGTCGAGGAGCGCATCCGCGGTCGCCTCGTGCTCAACCAGCCGGCCGGCCACCTCGAGGACGGCGAATCGCTGCTGCATGCCGTGGTGCGCGAGACCCTCGAGGAGACTGCCTGGGACTTCGACCCGCAGTGGCTGCTCGGGGTCTATATGTGGCGCGGCAAGCCCGGTCACACGACGCTGCGCTTCGCGTTCATCGGCACGGTCGACCGCTTCGACGCCGGACGCACGCTCGACCCGCCGGTCATCGCGACCCACTGGCTCACGCGTGAGGCGGTGGCCGCCCAGTCCGCGCGCCTGCGCACACCTTTGGTGCTGCGCTGTATCGACGACTACCTGGGCGGCGCCCGCTCACCCCTCGCCGCCATAGCCTAGAATGGCGCCATGCCTGCATCCGTGATCGTCGGCCTGTCCGGCGGCGTCGACTCCGCGGTCGCCGCGCTGCTGCTGCGCGACGCCGGTCACGAGGTCCAGGGGCTTTACATGAGCAACTGGGAAGAGCAGGACGCGTACTGCACCAACGCGCAGGACTACCAGGACGCGCGCGTCGTGGCACATGAGCTCGGTATCGTGCTGCACCGGGTGAGCTTCGCCGAGCAGTACCGCGCGCGGGTATTCGACTCCTTCCTGCAGGACTACCGCGCCGGGCGCACGCCCAACCCGGACGTACTGTGCAACCGCGAGATCAAGTTCGGACTGTGCCTGCGCTACGCCGCGCGCCTGGGTGCCCCGCTGTTCGCTACCGGCCACTACGCGCGGCGCGCCGACAGCGCGGACGGCCCGGCGCTCTTCCAGGCGCGCGATCCGGGCAAGGACCAGTCCTATTTCCTGCATGCGATCGAGCGCGCCAGCCTCGCCAAGGTGCGATTCCCGCTCGGCGAGCTGTGCAAGGACGAGGTGCGCGAGCGCGCGCGGCGCGCCGGGCTGCCGGTGCATGACAAACCGGACAGCACCGGCATCTGTTTCATCGGCGAGCGCCCGTTCGCGCAGTTCCTCGAGCGCTACCTTCCCGGTACTCCAGGGTCCATCGAGACTCCGGAGGGCCGCGTGCTCGCTCGCCACCGGGGCCTGCATTTCTACACGCTCGGGCAGCGTGCCGGACTTCAGCTCGGCGGTGCCCGCGGCTGCGCCGCCGAGCCCTGGTACGTGGCCGCCAAGGACCCGGCCCGCAATGCGCTCATCGTGGTGCAGCGCCACGCGCGGCACCAGTTCGAGGCACGCAGCCTGACGGTCGGTCCGCTGCACTGGCTCTGCACCGTGCGCGCGACCCCGTTTCGGGCCGAGGTGCGGCTGCGCCACCGCCAGCCGCTGCAGGCGGCGCGTGTGCGGCCCGGGATCGATGGCGGCGCCCGGCTCGAGTTCGATGAGCCGCAGCAGGCGGCGACGCCCGGACAGTATGCCGTGCTGTACGAGCAGGGCCGCTGCCTCGGCGGTGGCGTGATCCTCGAGCCTCATATCGAGGATGCGGTCCGCCCTATATAATCGCGGCGCGCTTCGGGAGGATCCATGACGGACAGTTTCAAGGCTCGCGGCACGCTGGTTTCAGGCGCCACCACCTACGAGATCTGGCAGCTGTCCGCACTCGGCCGCGAGCGCGTCGCACGCCTGCCCTACGCGCTCAAGATCCTGCTCGAAAACCTGCTGCGCTTCGAGGATGGAGTCAACGTCACCCGCGCCGACATCGAGGCGCTGCTGAACTGGGACCCGAAGGCGCCCCCGTCCCACGAGATCTCCTTCACTCCGGCGCGCGTGATCATGCAGGACTTCACCGGAGTTCCCGCGGTCGTCGACCTCGCGGCGATGCGCGAGGCCATGGTCCGGCTCGGCGGCGACCCGGACGAGATCAATCCGCTGGCCCCGGCCGAACTGGTCGTGGATCACTCGGTGCAGGTCGACTCCTACGGCTCGGGGCGGTCGCTGGCCGAGAACAACCGCATCGAATTCGAACGCAACGGCGAGCGCTACGCGTTCCTGCGCTGGGGCCAGTCGGCGTTCCGCAATTTCAAGGTGGTGCCGCCGAACACCGGTATCGTGCACCAGGTGAACCTCGAATACCTTGGCCGCGTCGTGTTCGAGCAGGAGGCCGGTGGTCACCGCCAGGCCTATCCGGACACCGTGGTCGGTACGGACTCGCACACCACGATGATCAACGGCCTCGGGGTGCTCGGCTGGGGCGTCGGCGGCATCGAGGCCGAAGCGGCGATGCTGGGCCAGCCCGTCACGATGCTGATCCCGCAGGTCGTGGGCTTCCAGCTCAAGGGCGCGCTCAATCCCGGCGCGACCGCGACCGACCTGGTGCTGACCGTGACCGAGATATTGCGCAAGCAGGGGGTCGTCGACCAGTTCGTCGAGTTCTACGGCGACGGACTCGCGAACCTGCCGCTGGCAGATCGCGCGACCATCAGCAACATGTCGCCGGAGTTCGGCAGCACCTGCGCGATTTTTCCGATCGACGAGGAGACGCTACGCTACCTGACGCTCTCCGGCCGCCCCCCCGAGCAGGTGCGGCTGGTCGAGGACTACGCGCGCGCCCAGGGGCTGTGGCGCACCAACGGCGCACCGGCCGCCGATTACACCTCGGTGCTCGAACTCGATCTGGCGACTGTGGAACCGAGCCTTGCGGGACCCAGCCGGCCGCAGGACCGCGTGCCCTTGCGCACCGCGAAGAGCACCTATCGCACCCACCATGCGCGCATGGCCGGCGAGCGGCACGCCCGGCAGCCCGCCGCGACCGGTTCGGTCCCGGTGATGCTGGACGGCAGGTCATTCGAACTGCGTGATGGCGCGGTGCTGATCGCGGCGATCACCAGCTGCACCAATACCTCCAATCCCTACGTGCTGGTGGCCGCCGGACTGCTGGCGCGCAATGCGCAGCGGCGCGGACTGGCGGCCCGTCCCTGGGTCAAGACCAGCCTCGCGCCCGGATCGCGCGTGGTCACGGCCTATCTGCAGCAGGCGGGACTGCTCGAGCCGCTGGCCAGCGTCGGTTTCAGCCTGGTCGGTTACGGCTGCACGACCTGTATCGGCAACTCCGGACCGCTCAAGCCGGAGCTGTCGGCCGCGATCAAGGCCGGAGACCTGATCGGCTGCTCGGTGCTGTCCGGCAATCGCAATTTCGAGGGTCGCGTGCACCCCGACGTCAAGATGAATTTCCTGGCCTCCCCGCCGTTGGTGGTCGCCTACGCGCTGGCCGGCTCGCTCGACGTCGACCTGAACCAGGAGCCCCTCGGCACCGGCAGCGACGGCAAGCCGGTGTACCTGCGCGAGCTGTGGCCCGCGCCGGCCGAGGTCGCCGACTACGTGCAGAAGAACATCACGGCGGAGATGTTCCGGCGCAGCTATGGCAGCGTGTTCGGCGGCGACGAGCGCTGGCAGGCGATCGTCGTGCCCGCGGGCAAGCTGTACTCGTGGGATCCGAAATCGACCTACGTCAAGAATCCGCCGTACTTCGATGGCATGGGCATGGAGCCGGCGCGCATCGGGGCGATCCGCAATGCGCGCGTACTGGCGCTGCTCGGCGATTCGGTCACCACCGACCACATCTCGCCGGCCGGCAACATCGCGCGCGGCACCCCGGCCGCGCGCTACCTGATGGAACAGGGCGTTGAACCCGTCGACTTCAACCAGTACGGGGCGCGGCGCGGCAACCACGAAGTCATGATGCGCGGCACCTTCGCGAACATCCGGCTGCGCAACCAGCTCGCCCCGGGCACCGAAGGCGGCGTCACGCAGCACCTGCCCGACGGCGAGGCGATGAGCATCTACGACGCCGCGATGCGCTACCAGGCGGAGAAGACCCCGCTGCTGATCATCGCAGGCAAGGAATACGGCACCGGCTCCTCGCGCGACTGGGCCGCCAAGGGCACGATGCTGCTCGGCGTGCGCGCCGTGATCGCCCAGAGCTTCGAGCGCATCCACCGTTCCAACCTGATCGGCATGGGAGTGCTGCCGCTGCAGTTCGAGGACGGCGCGAGCGCCGCCTCGCTCGGGCTCACGGGCCGCGAATCCTACGAGATCACCGGCTTCGACGGCGCGGATGCGCGGCGCGCCAGCGTGAGCGCGCGCAACGGCGATGCGCCCCCGGTGCAGTTCCATGTGCGCGTGCGCATCGATACGCCGAAGGAGCGCGAGTACTTCCGGCACGGTGGAATCCTGCACTACGTCGTGCGCCAGCTCGCGGCGGGCTCGCGCGCCGCTTGAGCTCCGGCACCCTCGCGGTCTTCGACCTCGACGGCACGATCACGCGCCACGACACGCTGCTGCCCTACCTGGCCGGCTACGTGCTGCGCCATCCGTGGCGTCTGCCGCGACTGCTGCTGATCCTGCGAGCGCTGGCACGCTACCCGTTCCGGCGCGAACGCGGCATCCTCAAGGGCGTGCTGATCCATGCGGCGCTGGGCGGGCTCGCGCGCCCGCAGCTCGCAGCCTGGAGCGCACAGTTCGTGCCGCGCCTGCTGCGCTCGGGCCTGTACCGTGAGGCGCTCGATGCGATCGCGCAGCACCGCGCGCACGCCGACAGGCTGGTGCTGATGTCGGCGAGCACGGAGCTGTACGTACCGCTGATCGCGCAGGCGCTGGGCTTCGATGAGAGCGTGTGCACGCGGCTCGCCTGGCGGGACGACGGTCGGCTCGACGGACACCTGGCCACCACGAACTGCCGGGGCGAGGAGAAGCGGCGCTGCCTGGCCGCACTCATCGCGCGCGACGCCCCAACGCACGTAGTGGCCTACGGCAATGCCGCCTCCGATCTGCCGCACCTGCGCCTGGCGAGCCAGGGCTTCCTGGTGAATGCGCCGGCGCGACTGCTGCGCGGCAGCGAGGGCTCAGTCCAGGCATTGCGCTGGTCCGTGCGCGCGGGAGTGGCATCCGACCTGGACAACCCTAAGCTGTGACAGCAGGGCGGGTGCGCGCCATAATGCTCCGCGGTGGCACCGCACCGCTGCCCCAAAGGACGCCCATGCTGATACGCAACGCCGCCGACATACCGGGCTCCGAGATCACGCCGGAAGCCAGCTTCCTCGAGCGCCGCGCCGTACTGACGGGCGCGCTGGCCGCAGGCCTCGTCGGCGCCGCCTGGCCGGTGGCCCGCGCGGCAGAGCTGCCCGCGGCGGCCGGGACGGCGATCGCTCCCGCACCAGCCCGCAATGCGGCGTACTCGGTCGGCGAGACGCCCAACACCTTCGAAGACATCACCCATTACAACAATTACTACGAGTTCGGTACCGACAAGACCGATCCGGCGGCCAACGCCGGCGCATTCCGGACCCGTCCCTGGAGCGTCACGATCGCAGGCGAAGCCGAGAAGACCGGCAATTTTACGATCGAGGACATCCTGAAGCCGCACGCGCTCGAGGAGCGCGTGTACCGCTTGCGCTGCGTCGAGGCGTGGTCGATGGTCATTCCGTGGCTCGGCTTTCCAATGGGCGAGCTGCTCAAGCGCTTCAATCCGACCTCGAAGGCGAAGTACGTCGAGTTCACCAGCGTGTTCGATTCGAAGCAGATGCCGGGACAGCGCGAAGACCTGCTGCCGTGGCCCTATGTCGAGGGGTTGCGCATCGATGAGGCGATGCATCCGCTCGCGTTCATGGTGGTCGGGGTCTATGGCCGCACGCTGCCGAACCAGAACGGCGCGCCGCTGCGCACGATGGCGCCGTGGAAATATGGCTTCAAGAACGGCAAGGCGATCGTCAGGATCCGTTTCACCGAGAGCCAGCCGCGCAATACCTGGAACGTCGCGAACGCGCATGAATACGGCTTCTATGGCAACGTGAACCCGACGGTCGATCACCCGCGCTGGAGCCAGGCCACCGAGCGCCGCATCGGCGGCAGTTTCTTCAGCGGCTCGCGCCAGAAGACGCTGATGTTCAACGGCTATGCCGACCAGGTCGCGAGCCTGTACCAGGGCATGGACCTGCGGAAGTACTACTGACGCCCGCTCAAGCCGCGTGGCAAAGTCCGTAACGGCGGTCGACCGGCGCTACCGCTTCGTCTACAAGCCGCTGCTGTTCGCGCTGTGCCTGATCCCGTTCCTCGGCTGCGCCGGCGGCATCCTCGCGCAGAGCGGCTTTCCCCGCATGCCCGGCTACGCGCTCGGCGCCGATCCGGTGCGCTTCGTACTCGACGATTTCGGCAAGACGGCGCTGCGGATGCTGCTGCTCACGCTCGCGGTGACGCCGCTGCGGCACTTGAGCGGCAATTCGCAGCTGCTACGGGTGCGGCGCATGCTCGGGCTGTTCGCGTTCTTCTATGCGCTGATGCATTTCTGTGTCTACGTGGGGCCGTTCCAGTCCCTGAGCTGGAGCCTGATCGCGCAGGACATCGTCAAGCGCCCGTTCATCACGATCGGCTTCACCGCGCTGCTGCTGCTGGTGCCGCTCGCGGTCACTTCCACCAACGGCATGATGCGCCGGCTCGGCCGGCGCTGGCAGCAGCTGCACCGGCTGATCTATCCGGTCGCAATGCTCGCGGTGCTGCACTTCTGGAAGATGCTCAAGAGCGACTACCGCGAGCCGCTGATCTACGCCGCCATCCTCGCGCTGCTGCTCGGCGCGCGCCTGTGGCGTCGCTACCGGCGAGCGCGTGCGGCTACATCGACGTCCGTACCTCCCACAGCTCCGGAAAGAACCTGAGGCGCAGCGCCTTGGCGAGATAGGAGACCCCGGCGGTACCGCCGGTCCCGGGCTTGTAGCCGATGATGCGTTCGACCGTCTTCATGTGCTGGAAACGCCACACCTGGAAGCGGTGATCGAGTTCCACCAGCCGCTCCGCCAGCTCGTACAGGTCCCAGTCCTTCTCGGCGTTGTGGTACACCCCGAGCCAGGCCGCCGTGACCTGCTTGGAAGGCTCGTAGGGCTGCGTGAAATCCCGCACCAGCAGCTCGGCCGGCACGCCGTAGCCGCGCTGCGAGAGCAGGCGCAGCACTTCGTCGTACAGGCTCGGGGCCGCCAGCGCGCGCGCGAGCGCGGCATAGGCCGGCTCATCGTGCCGGTGCACTTCGATCATCGCCGCGTGCTTGTTGCCAAGCGTGAACTCGAGCAGCCGGTACTGCGCGGACTGAAAGCCCGAGGAGCGCCCGAGCGCGTTGCGGAACGCGGAGTAGTCGGACGGGGTCATCGTCGAGAGCACGTCCCATACCGTCAGCAGCTGCGCCTGCACGCGCCCGATACGCTCGAGCAGCTTGAAGGACGGATCGAGCTGATCGCGGCGTACGCACTGGATCACGCTCGCGAGCTCGTGCAGCATCAGGCGCATCCATAGTTCGGAGGCCTGGTGCACGATGATGAACAGCATCTCGTCGTGGGCGCCCGAGAGCGGCTTCTGGGCCTCGAGCAGCAGATCGAGCCGCAGGTACTCGGCATAGGACAGTGATCCGCCGAGATCCCAGTGCACGTCCTCATCGGACAGATCGATCGGTGTCGTGCTCACCGGAACATCCACGCCGGCACGAGGCGCCAGCCCTGCACCAGCTCGCGGTCGAGGGCGCGCCAGTCCGGCTCGTGGCGCGCGACCTCGTCCCAGAAGCGCACCGAGTGGTTCATGTGTCGCAGGTGCGAGAGCTCGTGCACCATCAGGTAGCGCAGCACTTGCGGCGCCTGGAACAGCAGGCAGGCGTTCAGGCTGATGGTGCCCTGGCGCGAGCAGCTGCCCCAGCGCGTGCGCTGACAGCGGATCTGCAGCGCCCCAGGCGTGACACCCATGTGCGCGCCAAGTTCGCGCAGCGGCTGCTCGAAGCGGCGGCGCGCATGCTCGACCAGCCAGTCGCGCAGCGCGCGGCGCAGCCGCTCGCCATCAGTGAGCTTGCCATGCAGCAGCAGCACCTGCCCCGGCTGCTCGCGGACGCGCAATCGACCGGCGCCGCCCTGGCTCTGGCACGCCCAGGTCTCACCGACGGCACGCAGCGCCAGTTCTGGCGGCGGCAGCGGCCAGGGCACCGGCCGCGCGGCGCGGCGCTGCTGGCGCTCGATCCATTCGCGGTGCTGGCTCACGAACGCGCTGACGCGCTGTGGTGGCGTGCGCGGCGGCACGACGATCTCGACGCCGCCGTGGCGGAACACGCGCACGCTTAATCGACGTGCCCGCGGGCTCTGGCGCACCGTC
>Ga0265334_10000191_pt1 | contig 35888 bp, 33 predicted proteins | sample 42023metaG_FD_192442 | JGI IMG/M metagenome (GOLD analysis project Ga0265334, IMG submission 192442) | Rhizosphere microbial communities from Carex aquatilis grown in University of Washington, Seatle, WA, United States - 4-20-23 metaG | ecosystem: Host-associated > Plants > Roots > Rhizosphere... | reverse complement strand
ACTTTGCGAGCTCGGCCGTGGCCATCGTGCGGCGGCTCGTCGAGGCGTTCACCACGAACGACCCGTCCCACGAGCGGAACCTGCGCCTCACCTGCGTCGCGTCCGCCGTCCAGGCGCTGGCCGACCGCATCGAAGAGAGTGCCGCCGACGACTCGGTGACGAACCCGGAGCCCGAGACGTATCGCTCCTTCGCTCCCCGCGCCGCCACCGGCGCGACCAAGGGCCCGTGGTCGCAGGGCGGAAAGATGCGATTTTCGCCGAGCTGGGTCGCGACAGTGCCGAGCATCGACCTGAAGTCGACGTTCCTCTGTGGCGACCGCATCGTCGTCGGCTCGGCGCGCGAGATCGCCTGCCTCGATCGACGCACCGGGACCGTCGTTTGGCGAGCGCCCACGGCGCGCGGCGGGAGCATCGCGACGCCGTCAGGCATCGCGCGCGTTGAACCCGACGGCAAGATCCTGCTGCGTGATCTGGAGACCGGCGAGATCAGATTCTCTGCCCGCATCACGCCCCGCGCCGCGGGCGGCGCGACGGGCGCCGTGGTGCACGCGCCCGGATTGCCGAAGCTCCTCGTCGTCTCGGAGGGCGACCGCAGCATCACGGCGCTCGATCTCGTCACGGGCGACGTACGCTGGCGCCACACCAGCCGTCGCTCGGCGGCCTACCGCATGCGGCGCGCCGGGAAGCTCTTGCTCGTCACCGGCGGCGATTCCGCGCTCGTGGCCCACGACGTGTCGACGGGCGACGTCGTCTGGCGGGTCCGCGATCGGCTCCCCTTTGCGCACTCGATGACCATCGATCACGACTCGGCCTTCGCCGTCAGTGGAGCGCTCGGTGGACAGTTCCGTCTGCATCACATCGATCCGTGGACGGGCGCCGTGAAGTACAGCGCCGGGATCTCCGAATCGCCGCTCGCATCGCAATCGCCGCTCGTCACGAACGACGTCGTCGCCATCGCGACGCGCGACGCGTCCGGCAGCGGCATCCGCGCTTTCCGTCGCGGCGACGGTGCGCCGCTGTGGGAGCACGCGCCCGGCTTGCTGTCGCCGCTCGCCACGTGGCTCGTCGTCGACGACACGCTCATCGCCAACTCGAGCTCCGGCGTCCTTTTATGTCTCGACGCCGCGACGGGCGCGGTTCGCTATAACCACGTCTTCGCCGGAAGCGCAGACTCGGACCAGCCGCGGCGGCTGGAGCCGGTGCTGCGCGGCGGCGCACTGTTCGTGCCGCAGCACCAGGTCATCGTCGTCCGTCCGCGCGACGGCGAGGTCATCGGCACGGTCCCCTCGGATCTCATCCCGGACCTTCTACGCGTGGACGAACGCTGCGACGTGTACGTCGGCGAGGAGAGCGGCCATCTCGCAGCGTTCACGACGGCGGCGCGTCTCTCGCTCGTCCGCTCGTAGCCTCGTCAGAGCAGAAATGACGCGCCGACGGACAGGTACGGCCACCCGATGCGCAAGGTGATTCCGAAGCTGTCGGTCAAGATGAAGCGCGGGCCCACGAAGAACAGCGGGTCGACGAAGAGATCGTGTCCCGTCGGTCGACAGACGGCATTACGAGGAGAGTCAGACATCCAATCGAGGCAGGATTGTACGGCTTTGATGGTCGCTCGGCTGATGGCAATGGCGCTCCTATGCCACCAAGTAACCGCTCGCGAACGATCATGCGCTCACCGATGTCGATTTTCGCCGCGCCGCAGATCGAGCTCGACGGCGAGCGCCCCGGTACCACCGAGCCGCTCGGGGGCCGTCGCGAAGGCGTGCACGTAGCGCGCGTGCCTGTCCGAGGCGAGATGCTCGACGACCGCATCGGCGAGCACGGACGTGCCGCGCGCCGAGTGCAGGCCCTTGCCGTGGATGACGAGCAAGCGCGCCGCGGCGCGAAGGACGCAATCACGAAGCGCACGCGAGAGAAGCGCGTCGAGCTCGCGCATCCGCACGCCGTGCAGATCGAGGCGCGTCTCGGGAACCCACGTGCGGCCCTGCCCGGGCGCGAGACGAAGCGGAGCGAGATCGACGCGGTGACCCTGGATACGCTCGCCGTTCCGCTCGAGCATGAACTCGAACGACGTGCCAGCACGATGCGCCGCTCGCGAGATTTCGCCGGTCGATTGGGCGCGAACCAGTGGAACCCGCTCCTTGCCACCGAGATCGGTCACGGCGCCGAGCAACGCGGAAAGCGACGGTTCCTTCGCGAGCGGAGGCGCCGCGATCGTCCGAGGCTTCGTGGGCGGTTCGGCGCGACGGATGCTCGTCATCCGGTGAACGACGGGGGCTGCGCCATCGCGGGACGAGTGACGTGCCCTGCCTTTCCGTTCCTTCCTCGCGCCAGGGCGACCCATCGGAGCGATCCTAGCAGTCAGCGCCGTGTGACGCGCCCGCATGCGGGTGGCGCATCATCCGACGGGCGGCGCGGTCGCTTCCACCGGCTCCGACACGCGCGCCTCCGAGGACTTCTCGCGAACGAACTGCGCGATCTGACGCATCGGGACACGCGTCGGACAGATGCGTTCCTTCTCGGCGAGCACTTCGTCGGGGACGTGCGCGAAGCCGAGCGCCGCGGCTCCGAAGTCCGGCATGCTCCGGCTCGCGGCGAGGACGAGCTGCATCACTCCGTTGTACGCACCCGCGGAGCTCGCGATGCGCGCGCGCTCGCCGCGGTCACAGAGCCCACACGCGATGCAGCCGCCGAAGCCGCGCAGCGACTCGCGCTGCTCCGCCGTCAACGGCGCGAGGCCGTCCGCCGCGTAGCGCTCGCGGAAGGCACGGATGCCTCCCTTCTTTCCACCGAACAGCCGTCGCACGAAGGTGCGCAGCACCGCGAGCGCGAGCAGGAAGACGGCCTTCACCCGGTGAGACAACGCACCGACATTAGAGCAAAAGATGCCGGAGCAGGCCCGCCGGGGAAGAGACGCGGTACCCGGGCGTAGCATTTGTAACCTGCCCGAAATGCGGAACACGTGACGCGTCTCTCCGTCACGACGTTACGGGGTACTGGTGCGGTAAGCAGCTGAAATCACGCCGGTATTCGGATGGCACAGCGGGTGCTCAGGGGAAGTCGTCGCCCCCGAAAGGAAGCCCCGAAGCCCCATGCATACCGTCGAACGCTCCGCCGTCTCCCCCTCGCTCGATATTCCCTCCGAGCTGTCTTCCGAGCGCGCCGCCGAGCTCGCGCTCCGCGAGGGGCTCCTGCGCGGCGAGGCCGCCGCGTGGCGCACCTTCACGCAGCAGCACGGGCGGCTCGTGTGCGCCACGGTCGCGCGCATCGTGCGCCGCTTCGGGCTCATCGCGACGTCGGAGGACGTTCGCGAGATCGAGGCATGGTTCTCCGTCGAGCTGCTCGCGAACGACATGGCGAAGCTTCGCGCGTTCCAGCCGGAGCGCGGCGTGCGCTTCAGCACCTGGATCGCGATGCTCGCATCGCACACCGCGTACGACTTCCTGCGCAAGCGCCGGCGCGAGCCGCGCGCGGACGTGGAGTGCGACGCCGAAGCGCTCGCATGCGAAGCTCCCGACCCCTACTCCGTCTGCGAGCTGATGGAGCGCGGTCGCCTCGTGGAGTCGCTCGCGCGCGATCTGACGGACAAGGATCGCGAGTTCCTCGAGCTCTACTACGCGGAGGGCCTGGACCCGACCGAGGTTGCGACGCGCATGGGCATCAGCGTCAAGACCGTGTATTCGAAAAAGCACAAGATCCAGGGCCGGCTCGAAGCGCTCCTCTGCCGTCGCCATCTCGCGGCGTAGTGCGTCAACTGACGACTCCCGGATCTCGATCGACTCGTGGTACACGGGCACGGTGTGTGGCTTCACGCGCTCACAGGGTCCGTTCGAAGCGGGAGCTCGAGGCCTCATCGGATGGCTGGCGACCGTGGCGTTCGCGGCGTCGTCCGTCTCTTGCGGGGGCCCCAGCGCCGCTGTCAGCGCGGCCGAAAGCGCCGCTGGCTCCCCCGTCGAGGTGCGCTCAGGGCACGACTATCCGAGCCTGAGCCTGGTCGCGCGCGACGGTGATCCGTTCGCGGCGATCGCCCTCGCGGCGGCGCACGATCTGGGCCCGGTCGCCTCGGTGTGGCTCGGGGCTCTCGTGGAGGAGCGCAGCCGGCGGGGTGTGGCGCATCCGTTCGACGTGCGGCCGAGCGGTAACGGGTTCGTGATGCACGCCCGCGTCGACGACGACGCGCAGGCGACACGAGCCGTCGCCGCCGCACGCGACGCCCTCGCGCGACCGGTGACGCAGGTCGAGCTGGGCCGTCTCGAGGCGCGCGTACAGTCGGCGTCGCCGCTCCGGGTCTTCACGAGCCCGACCGACCGCGCCCTGGGCGACTGCGTCGGGGAGCTCGCGACGCCACGCGCGCCGGAAAAGCCGTCGCTCGCGGAGCTCGAGAAGTGGCGCGCGGCGCTCTACTCGTCGGAGAAGGTCGCGTTTGCCGCCGTCGGCTCCCGGCGCATGCTCGACGCGGCGTCCCGGGCTCTGCGCGACGGTCCCGCGTGGCCCAGCACCGACGAACCCGAGGATCCCTGGCCGGCCTCCGACGTCTTCGGCGCCTACGGCGTCGAGGGCAACACGCGCATCCTGTCCGTCGCGTTGCGTGTCGGCGACGCGCCGCGCGCGCTCGAGGCGGCGAAGGAGCTCGGGGATCGACACTCGGCGCTGACGGCGCACGCCGCGGCGCTCGAGCCGCCATGGGCCGTCGATCGCATCGTCGCCACGACGCGACCCCGCGGAGCATGCCTGCGCGTCGATCTCAGCCTGGCGCCCGGTACGCCCGCAGAGCTGCGCGCTCCGGCTGAGGTGGCCGCTCTCGCCCTCGACGAGATGAGCCGCGCCATGGCCGCGGCTCCTGGGTCGCCGTTCAGCCTCGATCGCGCGGTGCTCGAGTCGTGGGATCCGCGGGAAGCCGCCGCGATCGCGGCTTGGCGGGCGCTCTCCGCGCGGCAGGCGCCCGGGCCGCGACGCGCGCTGGCGAGCTACGCCCACCCGCCGTCGGACTCCGAGCCGGACACGCTGTTCCCCTCGTTGGTCGCGCAAGCGGCGAACGACCGTCGCGCGTCTTCCCTCGAGGTCCGTCGCACGACGGAGGCGGGCCAGGGCGAGTACTGGCTCCTGCTCGGTAGCCCCTGCGCGACGCAGAGTGAGACGACGACGTCGGCCGGCATCTCGGCGATCTCCCTACGCACGCTCGCGCAGAAAGCGACCGCCGAGGATGGGGTCCGCATCGAGGCGTGGGTCTCCGCGGAAGGCGTCGGGCTCCTCTCTCACGGGCCGCGGCTCGGTCCGAACGAGGCACCCGCACATCACGCCACCCGTGTCGCCGCCGCTCTCGGCCGGGCACTCGCCGGCGCGCAGATCGGGCCGGGCGATGTCGCGGCCACGCGTTCAGCGGTGCAGGGCGAGCTCGATCCGGAGACGGAGCCGCTCTGGCCGGTCACGCTGGAGGCGCTGTCGCCGCGTCACCCGAGCCTCCTCGACCCACGCGGCACCTGGCAGTCGGTCACCGACCTCTCCACGCAATCGACCGAGACGGAGCGCCGCGCGATCGTGCGCGGTCCGCTGCGTCTCGCGGCGCTCGGCGCGGACGCAGTCGGCCGCACTGCCGACGCCGTTCTCGAGCTCGAGCGGTGGCTCAGGCCGGAGCGCGCGCGCGCGTCGCGCTGCCCCGTGGCAGCGCCCATCACGGCGCGCCCCGGCGAGTACGAGGTCGACGCAGCGGCGGGAGCGGCCGGTGCGCACGCGGTGGTCGCGGTGACGTTGCCGCTCTCACCGATGGGCGGCGTTCCGGTGGAGGCCGAGATGACGGCGTTTCTCATGAATCGCGCCGGGGGCTGGCTCGAGCGTGCCGTGCGAGCGCCGGGGCTCGCGGCACACGCCGAAGCCACGGTGCTCGGCGGAGGTGACGCCGCCGCCTTCGCCATCGAGGTCGCCACGCCGGGAGCGACGGCGCGGCCGGCGGCGAGCCAGGTGCGCGCGCTCCTCGCGCGGCTCGCCGACGGAACGACCAGCGCCGTCGAGCTCGCCGCGGCAAAGGCCGGCTACGACGACGCGCACGCCGCCGCGCGCGTCGATCCGCGCCGCCGTATCGTGGAGGCGTGGCTCGGTCGGCCCGCGGCGAAGACGCCGGACCTCGCGGCGCTCCGCGCGTTCCAGCGTCAGGTGTTCGCGCCCGAGCGCCACGTCGTGGTGCTGACGCGCGCGAAGCCGTAGGTTCAGGGCTGCGAGCGACGACGTCGACGAAGGAGGACGCCCGCCGCCACGCACGCGACGAAGGCGACCGCCGAGCCGCTCGCACCCGTCGCGCCGCCCACGGCGCAGCCGCCCGTGCTCTTCGCCTCGAGCGCCGAGCTGCCCTTCGGCACGCAAGCGTCGAGCGACGCCGCGCAGGCGTAACCGGAGGGGCAAGCGCCGCCGTCGGACCCGCAGTGCGGCACGCACTGCCCCGGCGGCTTGCCCGTGTCCGAGTAACACACGTATCCCGCGCCGCACCCGCCCGTACACGAGCGGCCAAGGGGGCTCTCCGGCAGGGCGGTCGTTCCGCCGCCGTCGTTCGCGACCGCGGCGACGGGCGGCGTGCTCGAGCCCGACGTCCAGAACGGCGGGTCGTAGCCGCCGCGGCTCGCGGCGTCCATCGCCGTGCTGATGATGAAATCCTTCCAGGCGCTCACTTCGCCGTACACGGTGCTGATGCATCCGGAAGGCCCACGCGAGGTGACGCCGATGACGCGGCCCTGCGCGTCGATCGCCGGGCCGCCGGAATCGCCGGGGCAAGTGCGCGCGTTCTCGCTGACCCACTCCGTGCTGTGCACGGTGTCCTCGCGCGTCTGGCAGTCGAGCCCGACGCAGCGAACGGTGTTCCCCTCGCCCCGCATGCGCGTGCCGTCGGAGGTGTCGGAGTTCGGATCGGTGAGCCCGTAGCCCTCCGTCGTGAACGGCTCGTTCGGCTGGGGCGGGGTGTCGATGCGCGGAACGACGGGGGTCGCCATAGACGCGGGCATCCCCGCGCCAGCGAGGACGATGAGCGCGACATCCTGTCCGCAAAAATCCTGCGTGCCACTCGGCACCTTCACCTGGATGCTCTTGAAGAAGCCGGGATCGTCGGGTGTCGTCGGGCGCACGGTGTCCGGGGATGCGAGGAAGCCGTTGCCGGGACCCGGCTGCTGGAACTGTGTCACGCCGCAGACGACCTGATCGGCGGACGAGCCCGAGAGCAGCGACACGCAATGGCGCGCCGTGAGCACCAGGTTCGGCGCGATCAGCGTCCCCGAGCAGTGGCCGAAGAAAATGTGCCCCGGTAGGTCGATCGCGAGCCCCAGTGCGCCGGTCGTCGTCGAATCAATTTGGCCGCCGACGATGTCGGCGTGCACCGCACCGACGTCGACCGGCGCGACGTCGCCTTCGGGATTCGTTCCGCACCCCAGAACAGCGACGACGGCGAACGCGGCGGCCGCCGCGGAGGACACGAGCTTCATGAGGAGTGCTTTGCTGAGGCTGCGCCTGGAGCCTGACAGCGGGCAGTCTGACCCGCCGCGCCGAGCCTGGCGAGGCGTTTTCCTACGCTTCTTCGCTCACGCAATGACGGCAGCGGTTTTCCGCCGTCGTGCGTCATGCTACCGGGGGGCATGTCGTCGCGGCAAACCGTCCTCATCCTGGACTACGGCGCTCAATATACGCAGCTCATCGCGCGCCGCGTGCGTGAAGCGCAAGTGTATTGCGAGATTCATCCGGGGACCATCGGCGTGGACGCCATCCGGAAGATCGCACCGAGCGCAATAATTTTGTCGGGCGGCCCGCAGAGCGTCTACGACGCCGATTCTCCGAAGAGCGATCCACGTCTCTTCGACCTCGGCCTGCCGGTGCTCGGCATCTGTTACGGCGAACAGCTGATGGCGCAGCAGCTCGGCGGAAAGGTCGAGCCCGGCGACACGCGCGAGTACGGCCCGGCGATGGTGCAAGTCCTCCACCGCGAGGGCATCTTCTCGGCCTTCGACAAGGACGAGGAAGTCGCGGTGTGGATGAGCCACGGCGATCGCCTGACCAGGCTCCCCGACGGGTTCCAGATCATCGGGTCGAGCCCTGGCGCGCCGCTCGCCGCGATCGCGAACCCCGAGCGGCGCTTCTACGGCATCCAGTTTCACCCGGAGGTAGCTCACACGCCGCGCGGCTCCGAGATCATCGCGGCGTTCCTCTTCCAGGTCGCCGAGCTCGTCCCGGACTGGACGCCCGGCAAGTTCGTAGACGAAGCGGTCGAGGCCATCAGCACGAGGGTCGGCCCCACCGAGCGCGCCATCTGCGCGCTGAGCGGAGGCGTCGACTCGTCGGTCGCGGCCGTGCTCACGCACCGCGCGCTCGGCGATCGCCTGGTCTGCGTCTTCGTCGACAACGGCATGCTGCGCGAGGGCGAATTCGAGCGCGTGAAGACCGTCATGCGCGACGAGCTCCACGTGAATCTCGTCGCCGTCGACGCGCGCAAGCGCTTCCTCGACGCGCTCTCCGGCGTCACCGACCCCGAGAAGAAGCGCAAGATCATCGGGAAGGTCTTCATCGACGTCTTCGACGAGGAGTCCTCGAAGATCGAGGGCGCGAAGTTTCTCGTGCAGGGCACGCTCTACCCTGACGTCATCGAGAGCGTCAGCGTGAAGGGGCCGAGCGCCGTCATCAAGACGCACCACAACGTCGGGGGGCTACCGGAGCGCATGAAGCTCGGGCTCATCGAGCCCTTGCGCGAGCTCTTCAAGGACGAGGTGCGCCGCGTCGGCGCGACGCTCGACATCCCGCACGACGTCCTCTGGCGACATCCGTTCCCGGGTCCCGGCCTCGCCATCCGGTGCCTCGGCGAGGTGACGCCCGCGCGGCTCGAGGTGCTGCGAAAGGCCGACAAGATCGTTCGTGAGGAGATCCGCGCCGCCGGGCTCTACGAGACGCTCTGGCAGGCCTTCGCCGTCCTTCTTCCCGTGAAGAGCGTCGGCGTCATGGGCGACGACCGCACCTACGAGGAGACGTGCATCATCCGCGCCGTGGAATCCTCCGACGCAATGACTGCCGACTGGGCGCGCCTGCCGTACGACCTCTTATCCAGGATGTCGACGCGCATCATCAACGAGGTGCGCGGCGTGAACCGCGTCGCTTACGACGTCAGCTCGAAGCCCCCGGCGACCATCGAGTGGGAATGACGAGAGCCCTGGTCCGCCTCGCGCTGGTCGCCGCGTTCGCAGCGGCGTTGCCCTCGTGCATGCCGCAGGTGCGTCCCGCCGTCAGCCTGCACGTCAAGCGCGCCCCGAAGACGCCCGCTGACGCCTTCGTCACCATCGACGAGGAGTTCATCGGTCCCCTCGCCTACGTCGCCGCGCACGGCGTCCGCCTCCCCGAGGGCAAGCACCGGATCACGGTGGAGCGGACCGGCTACTTCCCGTACGACACCATCGTCACGGCCGGGAGCGACCCCATCTTCCTCGACATCAAGCTCGTTCCCGTCCCGGACTGACGTACCGGTTGAACGCCGAGCCCCGATGCTATAGTGACGCCCTTCACCGGCACGACCGGGGTGTACCTCAACCTGGTAGAGGACCTGCTTTGGGTGCAGGTTGTTGCAGGTTCAAATCCTGCCACCCCGACCCAGAATGACCAGAGCCCGGGTCGCGGCGTTCGTCTTCGTCGCCGCGGCGCTGGTCGTCGGGCACAGGTTCGGGTTGTTCGCGCGGTTCTCGGATCCGGTGAGCATCAAGCGGTCGCTGCTCGGGCTCGGCCTTGGTGGGCAGGTGGCGTTCGTCGGAGCTTACACGGTGCTACAGCCGTTCGGCGTCCCAGGGACGGTGTTCGTCCTGGCGGCGCCGCTGATCTGGCCCTGGCCGGTCGCGTTCGCGCTCTCGATGACGGGGACCATGACTGCGAGCGTCGTCGGGTTCTCGTTCGCTCGCTTCGTCGCGCGGGACTTCGCGCAAGAGCGCGTCTTCGCGCGTCTCGGTCGTTACCAGGACGCGCTCGAGCGCCGCTCGTTCCTCACCGTGTTCCTGCTGCGGCTCGTGTTCTGGATGCCACAATGGCTACACGTCCTGCTCGGCGTGTCGAAGGTGTCCTTCTCGACGCACTTCTGGGCGTCGCTCGCGGGCTACGCGCTGCCGCTCTTCCTCGTGAGCTATTTCGGAGAGCCGCTGTTCAACTGGCTCCGCACGCTGCCGGCGGCGGCGTGGGTCGCGATGGCCGCTTCACTCGGCGCAATCGGATTCGCCGTCTGGTACACCGAACGCCGGCGACGCCGGTGAGCGCGAGAAGGGCTGCGGCACTCGATCCGTCGAACGACGATGCGCCCCTCGGCGGGCGGGCGAGCGAACAGATCCCGCCGCCGGCCTTTCCACCCGCTTGCCGGTATAGATCGAAGAAGCCCGTGAGCTTCACCGGCGTCTCGCAGACCTGGCGCGAGAGCCGCCCGACGTTGCCAGTCTCGTCCACGGCCGCGACGGCAACGACGTAGCGGACGTAGTTGACGAGGTGCTCGAGCGTCGTGCTGCCCTCGCCGGACGGCGCCGAACCGCAGGCGTACGCGTCGAGGGGACTCTCGACGACGGGGTCAGTGCCAGGGAGCAGCACCGTCGACGCGGAGCATTCGTCCGTACCGCCGTCCTGCGAGCGCCCGGCGGAGCCCCCGTCGCGGTCGCTCGGCGCACTCGCCGAGGCACCGGCGTCGGCGCTGGGCTCGGCGTCGGGGGCGGCGACCTCCGTGTCGGTGCCGAGCGCGCCGAGCCCGCGCTTCGTCCCTCCGTCGGGGAAGACGGTGCCGGGCGCGGGATCGCAGTAGAACCGGTAGGCGCGTACGTCGAAATCAGGGCTCGGCGTCCAGTCGAGCAAGAGCCGCGTGTCGCCGTCGCTGGCGCCGACGCTCGGGGGCGGCGAAGGAGGAACGACGTCGTAGCCGATGTCATTCCAGACGACGGGCGCGCCGACGACGTTCGCCGTCGAATCGACCAGCATGAAATGAAGTGCGAGCGGGACGCCTCGCTGGGACGTCGAGCTCATGCAGGCGTCGGGATAGACGCCGTGGGCGACCTCGGCATCGGCGCCCGACGTCGTCGGTCGTTGGCGACCGACCAGATCGACCGCGGCGACGTCGACGCGTGTACTCGCGCGGGTGGCAGGCGCGCCGTACACGAGCCAGCACGCGCCGGTGTCGCCCGCGCCACGATTCTTCGGCAGAGAGCAGTCCACTCCGTGATCGCCCGCCCACACCTGCAGCGCGGCACTCGCGTAGTCCCCGAGTGTCACCGGATAGAACGTGAGCACGTCCTTCTTCAGGCAGTCCACACGGTTCACCCAGTTCGGACGCTGCGCCAGAGGGCGAATCGGTTCCTTCCGGTAGAGCGCGGCCGGCAGCGCGATCGTCTGCGCGTGTGCACTCCCCGCGACCGAGGCCACCGCCACCACGACGAATCGAAGCAGCCGCAAGACGGCTCTCTTCATGACCGACCTCCGGCGTCACGTTCAGCACGGACCGTGCCGCGTGGTCGCATCGAGCCGCGAGGGAAGAAGCGTGACGAACGCCGCGAACGGCGCAACGAGATCTGTCAACTTGACAGGACGGACAGGTGCGAGTCGTCAAGTCGACAGCGCGCAAGGCGCGACCGCATCGCGTGAACATCCGCCTCTCACGTGACGGCGCGGGGCACGTCGATCCGCTTCAGGTCGCCGCCGTCACCTCGTTCATCACTGCGGCTCGGTGGGGACTCGCAAGGGCAGGTCGCGCGTTCGAGCGGCTCGAAGGCCGGGGAGGCCGCACGCCCTCCGAGCCGAGTGACACCCCAAAATGTCACGAACGAGGCGCGAATGACGTGCGACTTCGAGCGCTTCTGCGCGAATCACGGGGCCTACGGACGGCACGCACCTTGCTGAACGGGTCCTCGCTGAGCAGAGCCCAGCAACCAAGGCGCTGAGCACCGCTCAGCAATACAGAGGAGCCGACGACGGCTCCGAAAGAGGCAATCATCATGAGCAATGCATCAAAGCGTGGCGAGGGGGCCGCGGAACAGATTGGCGGGAAGATCAAGGGCACCATCGGCAAGCTGATCGGTAACGAGCAGATGCAAGCCGAGGGCAAGGCTCGCGAGCTCGAGGGCAAAGCCAAGCAGGGCGCCGCGAAGGCCGCCGAGCGCACGAAGGGCAAGACCGAGGAGGTCACGGGAACGGTGAAGAACCGTGTCGGCGCCGTCCTCGGCAACGAGCGCATGCAGGCCGAGGGCAAGGTGAAGGAGCTCAAAGGCGAATCCCGGGAGCGAGCCAATCGCTGAGTCGAAGGATTGACCAGCTGATCCGTCGGGATGGGTCGCCTGCCTGGGTAGCCAGGCGGCGACCCGGTCCCGCGGGCCAGCGGGTCTCCAATTCCATCTACCGCTTCATCGTAAGCAAGCTACGCTCGGCAGCATGACGTCCGACAGAGCCCTCATGGGACACCGCGCGGTGACCCTTCTGATGGTCGTCGGGACGAGTTTTTTGCTCGGATACCTCGGTATGCCGACCCCGTTGCACGCGATGGCATCCCTCGGGCTCGCGCTGATCGGTATCGGCACGGTCATGGCGCTGGAAATCCATTCGCGACGCCCGGGGCCTCCGCCGACCGGCAATTCCTCTGCGGACGCCGTAGGCTGAAGCAGCTGCGGCTAGAGCGCCGGTGTGCTCGCCCCTGCCTGCGTGCGTGCGGAACTCGAGCGAAGGCGCTGGCTCGTCGCGCTCAGGTAGCGATTGACGAGCTCGCGATCCGTCGCCGAAAGCTTCGCGCGCGCGCCCATCTCGTCGAGCACGACATTCCACTCGTCGGGCGACTTGGCGTCCGGGCGCGGCAGGCCGTGACAGGACGCGCAGCGGGCGACGAAAACGTCATGGCCACGAGACAGATCGCTCATGGTCGTCCCCGGCCAGCGCTCACTCGCCCACTTCTGGTCGCTGGGGTCCAGGGGCACTCCGCCGGCCGCGGCGCAAGCGTGGGCCCCGACGACCGCAAGCGCCGCGGCGATCAGCCGTGCTGCGGGGGGCGACTTGAAAGTGAAAGTCACTTTCATTAAAGCACCGGTTTCTTACGGGACAGCGGGTAGCCTGTCAAGGCGGGGCGGTTCTCCCGGCCCGAACGCTGCTCGATCGAGCCGGCAAAGCCTTGTCAACCGAGGTTCCTGCGGGTAAGAGGCATCCCCCGATGGCGAATCGCAGTGTCTGGACGGTCCGGCAGAAGCACGAGTGGATGGCGACCCCGTTGAAGGGCAAGCATCTCAAGAAGCGCAAGCGCGTCCGGCTCGGGCTCGAGGCCGCCCTGCTCCGCAAGGCGAAGCCGGAAGCTGCCGAACCGACGGGCTGAGCTTCACGCTGTTCGTGACTCGGTGTGCACGCCGCCCCGCTCGGGCGGCGTGTCTCGTTTCTGGCGTCAGGCGGCCACACAGTTCGTCACCGTCGTGACCGCCACAGGGACAAGGCCAGGGGCAGGGCCGCGGCCGCAGCGACGGGGGCCGGCACGCGCGCGGCAGCCACCAGGTGCAGCCCGACGATCGCGAGGAGCGTCGCGATGCCGCCGCTCGCGAACCGCACGGCCACCGACATGGGCGTCGCCGCCCACGACGGGACGACGCACGCGATCGGCGCGACGCACGCGACAGCGCCCCATGTCGCTGCGTGCAGCCGAGCCGGTGTCGCCGCCGACGACGTCATCAGGTCGAGCGCGCCGTCGTCGTGAACGACGAGGCCCGGAGCGAACGCGCGCGTCCCGTCCGCCGCGAACGTCCACTCGATGAGCGGACGCACTGCGGGCAAGAGACTGGTCGCGTCGGTGAAGGGCGCTACCAGGACGAGCAAGCTCACGGCGGCAACGAGCGCTCCGGCGAGCTCCACACCGCGCAGCGACCGCCAGGGCGCCGCTCCGAGCGCCTCTATGGCGCGCAGCTCGCCCCGAGCGCGCGCGTGAGCACCGACGGCGAGCTCCGCCGTCGCGATGACCAGCGGCGCGAGCGCGGAGAGCCGAGCGAGCCGCGTCGCGACGGTGCTCGTGGCTTCGTCGGTCGCGACGGCCGTTACCGCAGTGAGCGCGGACAGAACGGCCATCGCGACGAGCGAGCGTCGGAAGAGCGCCCGGTCGTAGGCGTTCATGGGGGCGAACAACTTGCCCCCCCGCGAAGCCAGCCGCTAGGAGTCTGTCGGGCAAAGCCCGACGGACTCCGTCGTGACTGTCTCCTTCGAGGGGAGTTGCACTCTCCCTCGAGCTCCCCTTCTCGAGAAGGGGAACAACGGCTCATGCCCTTCGAAGGCAGGGCGCAGGGATAGATGCAGATTATTGCTGGAGCTCTCGCTCAACCATTCTTCTCCTCTCCGGGCGGGGAGCTCGAGGGGAGCCCGGCTCCCCTCGAACGAGGACCATCACGACGGAGCGCTGTCGGGCGTTGCCCGACAGGCTCCTAGAGCGGGGGTCGGTTGGGACGCTCCCGCAAAATGTGCGTGCTCGTGATCGTCTGTGCTGCTGGCACGGCAGGCTGCAGCGGCGTGCTCGCGAAGGGCGACGGTCGCGCAATCGGCGACGACCTCGGACGCTTTCGTATCGACGCGACGCTCGACGACTCGACGTGTGGCGCGGACGCCGTCGGAGCGACGAACGACTTTCGTCTCGACGTCTTCCTGTCCGAAGCACCGCCGCGCGTTTACTGGAACAGCGGCGCTGATTCCGTCGAGGGCGCTCTCGAGGACGACGGCGTCCACTTCTCGTTTCACTCCGAGACTGTCGTCGCGGTACCGAGCGACGTGCCCGCGGCCGACACTTGCACGATCGTGCGAACGGACGCGTCGTCGGGTGCGTTCGACGACGCGCGATCGGTGCGGAATCTGACGGGGTCGCTCGAATATCGCTACGCCGCTCAGGGCCATTCCGACTGCACGACCGCGATGGCGTCCCAGGGCCTGCAAATGCTGCCCTGCCGCATGCTGTACTCGATGGCCGGGACATGGATTTCCGCTCGCTAGGGCGTATCCTTAAACATCCGGAAATATTTGATTAATTTGCGGGGCACCGCGGCAGCGGTTGGCGCGTTGAAATTTTTTGTGGTACTTCTGAACCAACGTGCAGGTCAGAGCTTCAAGCTCTCGGAATTGGCCGGCTGAGGAGCACCTCGGCGATCTGCACTCGACGGTTGAGCCCGCTTTCTGCGGGCTTTTCAACAAGAAACACCCCCACCGAGGCCTGCGAACGACGTCGTGCCGTTTCGCCCGGGTTGGTGGACTCTCGCACGCCGGCGCGTGGAGCCCAGGGGTGTCCGGGGCGACCCGGAGGAGGTGGCAGCAGCATGGATAGAAGTTGTTCCCCTAACCTGGAGGTTCGTCCGGGGTAGTCTGCCGTCCTGCCCCGCGCCAAAAGCGCGGGCGAGAGGTGTAAGCCCCACCTCGTAGGACGGATGCTCGCCTGGCATGGGTTGCGAGAAATCGCGATCCGCCAGGTAGCCACCACGGCGAAAGCCGGGACAGGGGCGATAACGGGAAGGCCGGGTGCGAAGTGGCGCACCCGGCCTTTCTTTCTTGGACTACCCTCCGCTCCCGCCCGGGCGCCCTCGCGTGATCGGGCAAACATCCAATGCTCTTCCCGACCGCCACTCTCGCGCTCGTCACGACCCCCGTCGACTTCCTCTTCCACACCTGGAGCTTCCAGTTCCTCGGACGCGACATCTTCGCGCACGACACGTGGGAGTCGGTCATGTACTTCTCGCGCATCGGCCTCGCGCTGATCGCCGCGGGAATGCTGTTGATCGAGGCGCGCGCGAAGCGGCTCGGCGAGAAGCTCCCCGAGAAGACACTGAAGCGCATCGGGATCGCCGTCGCGGTCATCGGGTTCATCGCCTACTTCGACGGCTTCAACCCCAACGTCCGGTACCCCGACTACTACCACCGGCACGAGTTCTATCACTACTACCTGGGCTCCAAGTACTCGCACGCCCTCGGTTACACGCGCCTCTACGAGTGCACGATGATCGCCGAGGTCGAGAACGGGCGCGGCGAGCAGATCAAGAAGCGGGAGATCCGCGACCTCAGCGTGAACCTCATCCGCCCGGTGACCGAGACCTACGTCTTCAAGGACCCCGGGCAGTGCAAGAGCCGCTTTTCGCCCGACGAGTGGGAGTCCTTCAAGAAGGACGTCGCATGGTTCGAGAGCGTCTCGCGCGGCGGCTACTGGGAGAACATGCAGCAGGACCACGGGTACAACCCACCGCCCGTGTGGACCGCTACCGGAAAGCTCTTCGCGAGCATCGCGCCCGCGGGTGACGGCTTCTTCAAGCTGCTCTCGCTGCTCGACATCGGTTTGCAGGCGGGGACGCTGCTCATTCTTTACTGGGCGTTCGGGTGGCGGGTGATGGCCGTCGCCAGCGTCTTCTGGGGGACCAACGCCGCGGCAAACTTCTACTGGACGGGCGGCGCGTTCCTCAGACAGGACTGGGTCTTCTTCATGGTGGCGTCCGTGTGCTTCGCACGGAAGCGGCGCTTCGGCCTGGCGGGGGCGGCGCTCACCTGGTCGTCCCTGCTGCGCGTCTTTCCCATGGTCGCCTTCGCGGGCTGGATCATCGTCATCGGGATTCATCTCTGGAAGCACAAGAAGCTCCACCCGAACCACCAGCGGCTCATCATGGGCTGCGTGGTCTGCGCCGGCCTCCTGATTCCGACCAGCATGGTGGTCGCAGGGCCGGAGGCCTACCGGGATTTCTTCGCGCACATCAAGGTGCACAACCGGACGCCACTCACGAACCACATGGGCCTCGAGACGATCCTGGTCCACGACTGGCACGGGCGCATGCGCTTCACCCGCGACGCCACGCTCGACGACCCCTTCGAGCTCTGGAAGCAGGGGCGACGCGATCGCTTCGATCACCTGAAGCCGGTTTTCTTCGCGATCTCTGGGGCGGTGTTCCTTTGGATGGCGTGGGCGCTCCGGCGAACGAAATCGCTCTGGATCGCCGCGGGGCTTTCCATCCCCCTGGTCATCTCGCTGACGAACCTTACTTGCTACTACTACTGCATGTTCCTGATAGTCATCCCGCTCATACGCGTGATGCCGGCGATGGCGCCGGCGCTCCTTGCGACGGCGGGGGCGAGTCAGATCATCCTGCGTAGCTTCTACTTCATCGACGACCAGTACACGGCGGAGAGCTATCTCTTCTACGCAATGGGCCTCTTGCTCCTCTGGGCCTACTCGCGCCCCTTCAGCATGGAGCGGCTGCGAGCGTGGCTCGATGGAAAGCCCGAGCCGAGGACGAAGACGACGCCACCAGCGAGCCCTCCCGCGGCGCAGGCGCCAGCAGCGTCGTAAGGCGCGGGTTCCGGACGCGCGCGCGGGGGCTTCGCGTACTAGACTCGGCGCGTGCGGGTGCGTGGACGGTTCTCGGGTGCTTCGGCCGTGACGGCCGTTGCCCTGGCGTGCACGCTCGCCGGCTGCGGCGGACGGACCAACCGCGCCGCCACGGATGCCGATGCGGGCGCGGGGGGGAGCGGCGGCCGCGCCACGGACTCCGGCGGCAGCGGGCGCCGTCGTGGTGGTGCTCGGTGCCGTACACGGCGCCGCCGACCACACCGCGACAGGACGGTCCGGTGAACCCCGGGCTTTCCTACGACATGCTCCCCGACTCGCTCGTCCTCGCACGCTACGACGACCCGAACGCGAAGGTACCGCAGGGCTTCTACTTCGACTCCGCCGGACAGGTCGTCCTGTGGAGCGGCCCGTGCAGTCCCTCGGCGAGCATGACGAAGTCCCAGGCGCTCGCGATGCTCGGCGGGTCGTTCGACGATGGAACGACGACCGATACGTTCTACGAAGCCGCCGTGTGCACCAGCGGGCAGCGCACCCGCTTCCGGCAATTTCGCTGCGACTACTACGACGGCATTCGGCTCGTCGCGCCCGATCCGGACGGCAGCCGCGCGCTCCTGCTCGCAGGCCTCCTGTGGCTGTCCGATGCCCAGAACGTCGACGGTGCGGTGCTCGTCTCCGGCGTTGCCATCCCCGGCGATACTGCGAATCTCGTGGAGCTTTGCACCACGGAGACGACGCGCGGCGATCTCGGGCTCTGCGACAGCATCACACTGATGAGCACCCGCGTGCGCGAGGGGCCGGACACGAGGATCGTCGTCAGCGCCCCGGTCGCCGTCCGCACGCTGACCGGCACCTGCCGCTGACGGTCACGCCGGGACGCGCTCGACCGCGTCTCGGATCGAGCCGATGGCGTTCAGCAACCCGTCCGGCAGGCACGCGAGCTGCAGAGTGAGCGCGTCCCCTTTCGACGCGACGCCGCTCACGGTGAGCAGCGGCGTGACCAGCGACGCGACGCGGCCGAGCCGACGCGCGAGCTTTGGGTCGCGCATCAGGTCGATGACGAGCCGATCGCCGTCTGCCTCCACGATGAACAGCGGACGCTTCGGGAGACTTCCGACGAGCTTGCCGGGGCGACTCAGATCGAGCGCGCCGGAGTTGATGAGCGTCGCGACGGGGCTGTCCGATTTGCCGATGACGGCGAGCCCGACCTGCCGCAGCCGCACGGCGAATCGAAGCTCGCCGGGCCCGAGGCGCATCTCCTCGATGAGCACCGTGCCGCTGACGCGCAGCCGGGTCTTCATCGCGTTCAACGTCGCACCGACGCGCACGCCCGGCGGGACGGCGACGATCTCCAGATCCTGCGGCGCGTTCTTCCCCTGCAGCTGGCCGGCAAAAAAACGAAGCGCGTCGAGCGGCACCGTGAGCCGGAGCGCCACTGCGTCGAGCACCGCACCGAGCATGTGTTCGGGGTGCTTGCGGATCCACGAGACGGCGCGCTCGGCCAGAGCCAGGGGCTTCATATGATCGCAGTATATCCGACCAGAAACGTTCACGATAAGGGCCGCGTGCGCTGGATCCGGGAGAAGGGTCTTCCCGCGACCGACCGAGCCATCTAGAGAAGCACGACGATCATGAAGGACGTAGTCATTGCGGGATCCAGAGTTCGCCTGGCGGGAGGCGAGAGCCGTGACGGAAGCGGGGACGGCCCGCTCGTGGTCCTGCTGCACGGGTTCGGTGCTCCGGGCGACGATCTCGTTCCCCTGTTCCGTCAGCTGGACGTGCCGCGTCATGTTCGCTTCGCCTTCCCCGAGGCGTTGATCGACCTGGCGGAGCTCGCCGGCCCCGGCTATGCGGGCGCGCGCGCGTGGTGGATGATCGATCCGTCCTGGTTTTTGCCCGAGAATCAGGGCAAGCACGCCGAGCGCGCCAAGCTCGTGCCCGAGGGCCTCGCGGAGGCACGAGCGCGCGTCGTGGCGGTCCTCGAGGGCCTCCGCGCCAAGCCCGAGACCACGATCCTAGGCGGCTTCTCCCAGGGCGCGATGCTCTCGACGGACATCGCGCTGCGCGCGGAGAAGCCGTTCGCCGGGCTGACCCTCATGAGCGGCTCCATCGTCGCCCTCGACGAATGGCAGCCGCTCTTCGCCAGGCTGAAGGGCGTCCGCGTCATGCAGAGCCACGGACGAGGCGACCCCATCCTGCCGTTTGCCGCCGCCGAGCGCCTCCGCGACTTCATGAAGTCCGCCGGGGCCGACGTCCGCTTCGTGGAATTCGCAGGAGGCCACACGATCTCGAACGGAGCCCTCGACGCCCTCGCGAAGCTCGTTCGAGACGCGTTCGCCGAATGATCCGCACGCGTTCACGGATTTCAGTCCGCGCCGGCTTCGCCGGCATTCCCACTCTCCTCTCATTGGCGAATCGTGATCTGTTCTTCCATGCCTTTCAGGTCGTGGCGGCCCACGGGCTGCGCCCGCGGGCTGACGACTGACGACCTGCCCTGCGCCTGCCCTGGCCCTACCCCAATCCCTGTCCCTGTCCCTGCCCCTCCCTCTGTCCCTGCCCCTCTCCTTGTCCCTGCCCCTCTCCCTGTCCGTGTCCCTGCCCCTCTCCCTGCTCTAGCCCGACCCCTCCCCCTTCACCCGACTCGAACCACCGCCGCCCCCGAGAACCGTCCACCCCGTAGGTCAGACAGCGCTTCCCCCGTCCTCTCCAGCGGATAGGTGTGCACCTCCGTCTCGATCCCGATCTTCTCCGCAAGCGGCAGAAACTCTCGTGCGTCGTCGCGCGTCAGGTTCGCGACGGAGCGCACCACTCGCTCTCCCCACAGCAGCGAGTAAGGGAAGGACGGGATGTCGCTCATGTGGATGCCTGCACAGACGACGGCGCCGCCCTTCGTGACGTGAGTGAGCGCGGCGGGGACGAGCTCGCCGGCGGAAGCGAAGATGATCGCCGCGTCGAGCTCGCCCTCGGCGGCGGCGTCCGAGCCGCCCGCCCACTCCGCGCCGAGCCGGCGCGCGAGGGCCTGTGCGCTGGTGTCGCCCGGTCGCGTGAAGGCCCGAACGCGGCGACCCTGGTGACGCGCGACCTGGATCACGATGTGCGCGGCGGCGCCGAAGCCGAAGAGACCGAGGCGCTCCGCGTCTCCGGCGAGCCGTAGCGCGCGATAGCCGATGAGCCCGGCGCAGAGGAGCGGTGCGACCTTCACGTCGTCGAGGCTTGCCGGGAGCGGAAAGCAGAAGCGTGCGTCCGCCACCGCGAGCTCCGCGAAACCGCCGTCCCGCGTGTAGCCGGTGAAGGTCGGCATGTCGCAGAGGTTTTCACGTCCGCTCACGCAGAAGCGGCACACGCCGCACGTTCGGCCGAGCCACGGCACCCCGACGCGCTCTCCGAGGGCGAGGTTCGTCACGTTCGTGCCGAGCGCGTCGACGACACCGACGATCTGGTGGCCAAGCACCAGCGGCAGCGCAGGGTCCGTGAGCTCGCCGTCGAGCACGTGGAGATCCGTCCGGCAAACGCCACACGCTCTCACCCGGAGACGGACCTCCCCCGCAGCGGGTTCCGGATCGGGGATTTCGGCGAGCTCGAGGGGACGACCGGACGCACGTAACAGCATGGCACGCATTGGCTTTCCGGCATTGTTGCCCGGTCTGCCCCGGGCCGCACGCGAGCTGGTGCCCGCCCGCTGGAAAGGTGCTAGTTGCGACCGTTCCCGTTGGCAGAATCGAACACCGCCCAAGTCGACCCGTCCGCCGATCCCGACCTCGAACGCATCGTGGCCGAGGAGCAACGCTGCCTCGACCGCGTGCTCAAGCACCTGGAAGAGGCGCGGCACCGGCCGAAGCGTCACGCCATCGACTACGACTCGCAGCTGCTCAGCCTGCGTGATCAGATCTCGGCGGCGCGCATGGAAGACGTTCCCCCGCTGCTCGAGCAGATGGAACGCCTGCAGGGTCTCGCGGCGCGACAGCGCGACTTCTCCCAGGGCTACGCCGACCCGCGCGCTCCCTACTTCGGGCGCATGGTCCTGCGGGAGGACGGCAGGACGCGGGAGGTGCTCATCGGGCGGACGACGTACGTCGACTCCCAGGCCGGCGTTCGCATCGTCGACTGGCGCGACGCGCCCGTGAGCCGGCTCTACTATCGCTACGCGGAGGGGGACGAATACGACGAGATCTTCGGGGAGCGCGAGGTCCAGGGCCAGGTCATCGTTCGGCGTAGTGTCTCCGTGGTCGACGGCGTGCTCCGCCGCATCGTCACGCCGGAGGGCATGTTCGTCCGGAACGAGGCCGGGCAGTGGCGACAGGCAGGAGCCGGCGCGCGTCTCACTGGCGGCCAGGGCAGTGCGATCCGCGCAGATCAGTATCACCGTCCCGGCAAGCTCGGTCTGGGCGCGGACGCGGCGTTCGGCGAGGACAAGCACCTCAAGGAGATCACCGGCCTCATCGATCCACGGCAGTTCGAGCTGATCACGGCGCCGGGCTCGGGCCTGGTCGTCATCCAGGGCGGAGCCGGCAGCGGCAAGACGACCATCGGTCTCCATCGCCTCGCCTACCTGGCCTTCCAGGACAAGCGCCGGTTCCGCGCGGACAAGATGCTCGTCATCGTGTTCAACGACGCCCTCGCCCGCTACATCGCGGAGGTGCTGCCTGCGCTCGACGTGGCGGGCGTCCCGGTGCGCACTTACGAGCGCTGGGCGAGCAAGCTGCGCGCGTCGCACGTCCCCGAGCTACCCGACGCGTACTCGGACGAGACGCCGCCGACCGTCACGCGGATGAAGAAGCACCCCGCGATGCTCCGGGCGATGGACCGGTACGTCGAGCAGATCGGCAAGCGCATCGAGCAGAAGCTCGCCGACGCGGTCGACCGGAACTACCCAGACGCATGGCGCACGAATCTCGTGGCGGCCTTCCGCAGCACCGCCGGGCAGCCCCTCACTCACCGGCTGCACGCGCTCCTCCGATGGCTCGCCACGCCCCAGGGCAACGAGCTCGCGGGGTTCGCCAAGCACAACATCGAGCGCGTAGTGAACACGGAGCTGCGCGACGCGAAGGACATGGTCTCGGCGTGGGCGGAGATGCTCACCGACCGCGGGCTGGTGAAGGCGGCGTTCGCCGAGCATTCGCCCGACGCCTTCACGCCCGACGAGCTCGGGGTCGCGCTCGACTGGTGCAGTCACCGGTGCCTCGTCACCGTGGGTGAAGCCGAGCTGACGCGAGAGTCCGACGAGCGCGCCGCCGAGAAGGCGGTCGCCGACGAACGCGCCGGCAAGCCCCGGAAGAAGACCAAGCGCCGTCCGGCCGCCGAACACGGCCACGACCGTCACCGCGACGGCGACGACGCGCACAGCGACGAGGACATGACCCACGGCGTCGACGGCGCCGTCCTCGAGGAGACGGCGGCGCTCGATCGCGAGGACGACACGCTCTTCCTCTACCTGACGCAGAAGCTTCGCGGTCCGCTGCTGAAGGCCAACAGCAAGGAAGCGCTCGTGTACGAGCACGTCCTCGTCGACGAGGCGCAGGATCTGAGCCCCGTCGAGCTCGCGGTCGTGTTCGCCACGGTGAGCAAGGGGCAGAGCATCACGCTGTCCGGCGACGTCGCGCAGCGGCTCTACATGAACAACGGCTTCTCGTCGTGGAAGGGCGTACTCGGCGAGCTCGGCCTGTCGCACGTCGAGATCGAGCCGTTGCGTATCAGCTACCGCTCGACGGAGCCCATCATCGATTTTTCGCGAAGCGTGCTCGGTCCGCTCGCGGACGCCGACGCTCCGAAGGCGACCCGCGGAGGCGCACCGGTCGAGCTCTTCCGGTTCTCGCACAGCGGGGACGCCGTCGGTTTCCTGGCCGAGAGCCTGCGGCAGCTCGCGCAGGAAGAGCCGCTCGCTTCCATTGCGGTCATCACGCGCTACCCCGAGCAGGCGGATCTCTATTACGGCGGCCTGAAGAAGGCCGAGACACCGCACGTGCGCCGGATCGCCGAGCAGGACTTCCCCTTCCGTCCCGGCATCGACGTGACGGACGTCCGCCAGGTGAAGGGCCTCGAGTTCGACTACGTCGTGCTCGCCGAGGTGAACGAGTCGAGCTACCCCGACGACGACGAGGCGCGCCATCTGCTCCACATCGGGGCGACCCGAGCCGCGCACCAGCTCTGGGTCCTGGCGAGCGACAAGCCGAGCCACCTGCTCCCCGAGGAGCTTCGCTCGAAGGATTATTAGTCATGGGGGGCCTTGGCCCCCCGCAGCTTCGCCTTCGGCGAACTGCTCCCCCCGCAGCTTAACGGGGGGCCTTGGCCCCCCGCAGCTTCGCCTTCCGCGAACTGCTCCCCCCGCCGCCTTCGGCGCGCTCGCTCTGCTCGCGTGGTTCCGCGTCTTTGAACTGACCGGGACGCCGTGCGGTGGGGGGCTCTTCGGTCGGGTTGCGCTAAGCTCGCGGTCGTCAGCCCTCGATACGAGCGCCCGCCATGGATAGCCCGACGAACCCCGAACCCCTGCCATCTGCTCCACCCGAACCGCTCGCCGAGCCGGCCCCGGCCGAGCCTGCGCGGCGGCCCGGGACGAGGAAGTCGGTCCTCGCCGACGGCGTCATGGCGCTGCTCGCGAAGGCCAAGGGGCTCCTCTTCCTCCTGAAGGGGCTCCAGTTCGGCAAGGTGCTGCTCACCATGGGCAGCATGTTCGTGATGATCGCCTTCGAGGCTCGTTACTACGGCTGGCTGTACGGCGTGGGCTTCGTCGCGCTCATCTTCCTCCACGAGATGGGGCACGCCTTCGCGATCCGTCGCGCCGGGCTCGCGGCCGGCCTGCCCGTGTTCATTCCCTTCGTCGGCGCGTTCATCACCTTGAAGGATCAGCCCCGGTCCGCGCGCGAGGAAGCGACCATCGCGCTGGCCGGGCCCATCGCCGGGGCAGCCGCCTCGGCGCTGTGCGCGGTGATCTACCTGCTGACGTCGCAGCGCCTGTTCCTCGCGCTCGCGTACGGCGGGTTCTTCCTGAATCTGTTCAACATGGTGCCCATCTCGCCGCTCGACGGCGGGCGCGCCGCGGCAGTCTTCTCGCGCAAGGCGTGGTGGATCGGCCTCGCCCTGCTGGGCGCCGTGTTCCTCCTCACGCGCGCGCCGCAGATCCTGCTCATCGGCGTCTTCGCGCTCATGAACGGAATGCGGCCCCGGGGAGGCGCGCTGGAGGCGCCACCCGAGGTGCGGCGAGACGTCGCCGCCAGCTACTTCGGCCTCTGCGGGTTTCTCGCCCTCGGGATCTATCTGACGGGCCAGGCGCTCGGACAGCTCTCTTGACGCATCGCGCTTTGCTGCTCGACGGTCCGCGACCTTGACATCCGGGGCACGCGCCCCGAGCCTTTCCCACCGCGAAGCTCTGGAGGCACCCCAAATGAAAACCTACGACAAGATCTACATCGGCGGCGAATGGACCCCCGCGTCAGGCAAGGGCTCCTTCGACGTCATCGATTCGTCGACGGAAGAGGTCATCGGCAAGATCCCGCGCGGAGATGCGAGCGATCTCGACCGAGCCGTGCGCGCTGCCCGCGCCGCCTTCGACAGCTGGTCGCGCACGTCGCCCGCGGAGCGCGCGGAGTACCTCCAGAAGATCCAGGCCGGATTGCAGGCGCGCGCCCAGGAGATCGCCGAGACGGTGTCGCGCGAGGTCGGCATGCCGCTCCCGCTCAGCACGATGATCCAGGCGGGCCTCCCCATGGCCACCTTCGGCTCCGCCGCGCAGCTCGCGACGTCGTATCCGTTCGAAGAGCAGAGCGGTAACTCGCTGGTCGTGCGAGAGCCGATCGGCGTCGTCGGGTGCATCACGCCGTGGAACTACCCGCTGCACCAGGTCGCTGCGAAGGTAGGCCCGGCGCTCGCCGCCGGCTGCACCGTGGTGCTGAAGCCGAGCGAGGTCGCGCCGCTCACCGCGTTCATCCTGGCCGAGATCATCGACTCCGTGCGGCTCCCGCGCGGCGTCTTCAACCTGGTGAGCGGCGACGGACCGACCGTCGGCGAGGCGCTCGCCGCGCATCCCGAGGTCGACATGGTGAGCTTCACCGGCTCGACCAACGCGGGCCGCCGCGTGAGCGAGGTCGCGGCGAAGTCCGTCAAGCGCGTCGCCCTCGAGCTCGGCGGCAAGAGCGCGAACGTCATCCTGGACGACGCTGACCTGGCGAAGGCCGTGAAGGCCGGCGTGCAGAACTGCTACCTGAACTCCGGGCAGACCTGCTCCGCCCTGACCCGCATGCTGGTGCCGCGGGCCAAGCACGACGAGGCCGCGGCGCTCGCGAAGAAGGCTGCGGAGAGCTTCAACGTGGGCGCGTCGACCGATCCGAAGACGCGCCTCGGTCCGCTGGTGTCGAAGGTGCAGCAGGAGCGCGTCCGCGGCTTCATCAAGAAGGGCGTGGACGAGGGCGCGACGCTCGTCACCGGCGGCGCCGAGCAGCCGGCGGATCAGCCGAAGGGCTTCTTCGTGAAGCCGACGGTGTTCGCGAACGTGAACAACGCGATGACGATCGCGCAGCAGGAGATCTTCGGCCCCGTGCTCTGCATCATCCCGTACGACACGGAAGAAGACGCGATCCGCATCGCCAACGACACCATCTACGGACTCGCCGGCGGTGTGTGGTCCGGCGATCCGGAGCACGCGAAGCGCGTCGCGCGGAGGCTGCGCACCGGCCAGGTCGAGGTGAACGGCGGCAACTTCAACCCGTTCGCTCCGTTCGGCGGTTACAAGCAGTCGGGGAACGGCCGTGAATACGGCAAGTGGGGCCTCGAGGAGTTCCTCGAGGTCAAGAGCATGCAGCTCTGAGTAGATGGCCATCGACGGGGGGAGCAGTTCGCCAAAGGCGAAGCTGCGGGGGGCTAAGGCCCCCCATAGTTTAGAGCGAGCGCGCCGAAGGCGGCGGGGGGAGCAGTTCGCCGAAGGCGAAGCTGCGGGGGGCTAAGGCCCCCCATAGTTTAGAGCGAGCCCGCGAAGCGGCGGTGGGAGCAGTTCGCCGAAGGCGCAGCTGCGGGGGGCTAAGGCCCCCCTTTTACGAAGAGCGTGAAGCGCGGCGGCACGATGTGGCTGCCGCGGCACACGGGGCAGCGACCGGGTCGGCTCAGCCGGTCGCGCTTCTTGAAGGCGAACCCGCAGCCCTCGCAGCGTGCGGGCTCTATCTCGAGCCGCTCTCCGTGCGCCTTCGCCGTCTTCTCGAGGTGCTCGAGGTGCGCGACGATGTCGCGCTCGGCGATGCTGGCACGCGCCGACAGCTCGTGAGCGGTGAAGGGGCCCTCCCGGAGCACGTCGCGGAGCGCCTGGCGCGCCGTCTCGCTTCGCCCCGGAGTATCGCGGCTCACGCGACGACCGGCAGCGGAACGTGCTGCGGCGATGAACGGTAAAGGTGCATGGCGTCGTCCACGCCGACGATGTCCCCGGCCTCGAGCGCGGCCCAGACGTTCTCACCGTGGAGCGGCTCGCTCGACAGGATGCAGTGGTTCACGCGGCCCGAGAGTGTCGGCGCTTCGCACTCCGCCGACAGGCTCTTGCAGACGCCGCGGTCCGAGCAGCGCGTCTTGTGCGTCGAGAGGTAGAGCTCCTTGCCGCCCTGAGCGGCGACCAGGGTCTCGCCGTTCGTGACCAGCACGGTGAGCGATGCTTGCGCCGCGCTCGTGTCACACACGGCGCGCACGGTGGACGTCATGGCACGGACGGCGCGGGCGAGCTCCGCGGCGGTACGCGGCGACGGCAGGGGCGCCTTCGCGAGCAGCTCCGTCAGCAGGATGAAGAAGAGCACCTCGCTGTCCGTCTCGCCCAGGATGAACCGCCTGAGCTGGGGTGCGACGAGCCCCAGCAGCGCCTCGCGGTGCTCCTCGAACCCCGGGACGTCGCCGTTGTGGGCAAACACCCACCTCCCGTATTGAAACGGGTGACAGTTCAATACCGTCTTGTCACCGCGGGTCGCCTTCCGGACGTGAGCAACCACGGTCTGGCTCGAGACCACGCCGCTCAGCCGGTGAAAGAGCTGGTCGCCCATCGCGGTGATGGGGTTCCTGGTCACGTGCGGACAGCCGTCGACGTAGAACGCGACACCCCAGCCGTCCGGGTGCTGATTGCTCAGCGCGCCGAGCGCATTTTCTGCGGCAAGCAGCGAGCGGTGGACCTGGCTCGGAATCACGCTGCGAAAGCCGAAGAGGCGGCACATTGCGCCCCTCGAAGATGACACGACCTCGCCGGCGAGGCCAACGATCACACTATGTAACCGACGCCTTCCCCGCAAAACGGCCTGGAAGCTCGGCCCCCGGCCACGCTTCCGCCAGATGTCGTCGGAGCGTCCGTTCGACGCTCCGCGAGCACCTCGTGTGTCCCTAAGAGCGTCGAAATCCGTGTAGCATCAACTGTCGTGAGCGACTCCGGCCTGGCGAACGCCCTCGCGGGGCTCGTGATCAGGTCGGAGACCAACCCGGGGGTTCGATACCGGCTGGTCTCGCCGCTGGGCGAGGGCGGCATGGGCGTGGCGTTCTACGCCGTGCGCGAGGCGCGCGACGGCGTCGCGCCCGCGGTCCTGAAGGTGGTGAAGCCCGACATCGTCGGGACGGCGGGGCCGACTGCTCTGCTCATGATCCAGAAAGAGGCGATCGCGCTCGGCCGTCTGAACGAGCGCGTACCGCCGACGCCGTTCGTGGTCCGGTTCATGGACACGGGCACCGTCGTGCTTCCGACAATGGGCAATCTCGAGCTCCCCTGGATCGCCGTCGAGTACGTGCACGGCGGGGTGGAAGGAACGACGCTCGAACAGCGCGTGCTCTACAGCGTGCAGAACACGCGCTACGCCTTCGACGCCGCGCGCGCGGAGCGCACCATCGATTGCCTCGCGGAGGGCCTGGTCGCCATCCACGACGTCGGGGTCATCCATCGAGACCTCACGCCGGGCAATATCCTGTGCTGCGGGTTCGGCGCGAACGAGGTGCCGAAGATCGCCGACTTCGGCATCGCGCGCCCGAAGGGCATCACGGCAACCTTCGGCTACGTCATGCTCGGTACACCGGGATACGCCGCCCCCGAGCAGTCGTTCTCGAGCGAGGGCGAGGTCGGGCCGTGGACGGACGTGTTCAGCTTCGCGTGCCTCATCTTCTTCGCGCTCACCGGCGAGCTCTATTTCGACACCAACAACTTCGCCAAGGCACTGCTGCTGCAGCGTGACACCAAGCGGCGCACCTTGCTCTCCGCGGCGGCGTTGAGCCCCGAGCTGCGAGATCACCCCGCCCTCTGTCGCTCGATCGATCAGATCCTCGCTCACGGGACGACCGTCAATCCGACGCATCGTCTGCCGGACGCCCGTGTGCTCGCCCGCAGCGTGCTGCCGCTGCTCCACGCGGCGAACGGAGTGCGCAGCCAGCGAGCGAGCGAGCGCCTCGTAGCGAGCATGGCGGGTCACGAGCAGGCGCCCGGGCGCCTCGCGTGGACCGTTCGTCACCCCCCGGGAGACGATCGACTGGTGCGCAGCGTGGCCTGGGACGGCGACGGACACTGTCTGGCCGTGACCACCGACGGGCTGCACTACTGGAACGGGACGAACTGGCTTCCCGCACGCGCGGGACGGCTCGACCCCGACGCGCTCCGCTCGGTCAGCCTGCTCAGACCCGGTTGCTGGTTCCTGAGCGGCGAAGGCGGCCTCCTCGCGACGCTCACGTCGTCGGGCGAGCCGCGGCTCCTGCAAGCGCCACCGGACGCGAGCTTCACGCTCGCGAACGGCGACCCCGACGATCTCGCGGTGGTCGTCGCCGAGCAACCGGGCACCGCGCCAATGCTCTACTCGCTCGCTGCCGGCCGTCTCTTCCGGCCGCGTGCGCTCGAAGGCGTGCGCACCGTCACGTCGCTCGCACGGCTCGACGACGCGCGGTGGCTCGTCGTCGGTAGGACGACGGCGGGTGCGGGCTTCGCGGCAGTGCACTCCGCGATCTCGTTCGACACGACATTCCTCCCGACACCGAGGACCGACGCGCTCACCGCTGCGGCGGGCCACCTCGATCGCGGCTTCGGTGTCGCGGCGGGCCGTAGCGGTGCGGCGGTGCGCTTCGACGGCGCGATCACCACGCCCTTCGTCCTCGACGACACGCCGGATCTCGCCTGCGCGGGGATGGACGTCCAGGGGCGCGCGTGGGTCGGTGCCGCCGGGCGGCTGTGGTCTCAGCCATGGGCAGCGCGGGCGCCGTGGCAGCTCGCCTGGGAAGACGCGAGCTGGACGACGCCGTTCGTGAGCCTGCGCGCCGACGTCGGAGTCGTATCGGCGATGACGGTCGATGGCGCGGTCCTCGAAGGCCGCATGATTTGAGGCTTCTCGCCTCACGTAGTGCATCGATTCACCTGAATCGATGCATGTCACGACGGTCCGTGCTCGAGTCAGACGGGCCCGTGGCGCAGGAATTTCGAGGCCCTCACCAGTCGGGGGACTCGAAATTCCCATCGCTTCAATGGACTCGAGGCGCAAATGTCACCGCCCTGGCGAATCGTGAGCGTCCGCACTATGCGCGCACCATGCTAGATCAAAGGGCAGCGCGCGCGCGGGCCATCCCGGGCCGCCCGAAGCCCTACATGGCCCAGCCCCTTCGCCGAAAAGCCGAGCTCGACGCCGCGCTCGACGCCATCGTGAAGAGCTACGAGGGGCCGCTCGAGATCAACAACCTGGAGAGCGCCGCGCTGCCGAACCGGCGCGCCGTGATCGAGGCCTACAATCACCTGGTCCCGGCCATCTACATGGGCTTCTACAGCCGCCGCGGTCTCTGCCTCGAGAACCTGCGGGACTCGATCAGCGAGCACCTGCACCCGGCGTTCGCCGGCTTCGTCGAGCAGATCGCCCGCGCCACCGGCTACGAGCACAGCGTCGGCCGCGGCTCTGGTCCACACTCGGAGGATTTCGCGGAGGGCGTGGTGCTGCGCCTGTTCGAGCGCATCCCGGAGCTCCGGCGCCTGTTGAACACCGACGTTCTCGCGGCCTACGAGGGCGATCCGGCCGCGAACAGCATCGAGGAGATCGTCTTCAGCTACCCGGCCATCCGCGCGATCACCGGGTATCGCATCGCTCACGTTCTCTATCGCGAAGGGGTCCCGATGATCCCGCGCATCCTCTCGGAGCACGCTCACTCGGAGACGGGCATCGACATCAACGCGGGCGCGCAAATCGGCGAGAGCTTCTTCATCGATCACGGCACCGGCGTCGTCATCGGAGAGACGAGCATCATCGGGCGCAACGTGAAGATCTATCAGGGCGTCACGCTCGGCGCGCTCAGCCTGCCGCGCTCACGCGAGTCATCCGGCGCGTTCAAGCGGCATCCGACGATCGAGGACGACGTCACCATCTACGCCGGTGCCACCATCCTGGGTGGTGACACGGTGATCGGACGCGGCTCGGTCATCGGCGGCAACACGTGGCTCGTGAAATCCGTCGAGCCCGGCTCGAAGATCTTCGGCCGTCCGCGAGAGTAGTCCCCGGCGCTCACTTTTTGGACCATGTGCCGAGCGCGACATGCTTTGAGCATGTGTGTCGTCAGTTTGCTCTGCGCGTCAGATCGTATTCCCGAAATTCTCTACCCGGATCGTTTTTTCCGACCGACCGGTACTGAGGTCTCCACTGTGCGACCAGTGGCGCCGACGGGTAACAGACCTGAGACGGGGTCGGACCGTCGGTGCGGACCCTCCTGAGGCCCAAAAAGCCCTGGACAATCGGCTGAGAGGGGCTGAAACTATGACCCACAGAACGTTCGGTACACCCGAAGAAGGCAGGCGAGGCTAATGGCACTCCGTGGAACTACTCTCTTTGTACTGGCCGGGCTTTCCAGCTCCGTGATCGCGTGCGGTAGCAGCGGGGGTACGGACAAGACGGCGAACCCGGCTGCGAGCGCCCCGGCGGCCTCATCCACCTGCGACCCGAACGATCCGAAGATCCCGTGCTTCAAGGACAAGGCCGAACCGTGCGGTGACGGCTACAAGACGGACTTCCCGGGCGACGAGCTCTGCCTCAAGCCGCCGACGGACGGCCTTGGCTTCCAGCTCCACGTCGGTCCGGACGACTACACCGACCCCGATGTCGTCAACAACTGGATCCTCCCGCCGGGCGGCTTCCCCGGACAGGGGCCGGATACGAACTGGTGCTACTACATGAAGACGCCCAACGATCAGCCGATCTTCACGGCTGAGTACTACGCGCACATGCGCCCGGGCTCTCATCACTACATCATGTTCGGCGTGAAGGGCGACGTGGCGGATAGCACCGGCCCGGATAGCTGTGCGGCACGTAACTCTCAGATCGCCGGCGGCGCGAACTTCCTCTCGGGCGCCACGCGCGAGGTCCAGAATGCGGCCATGTTCGGCGACGCGGCGGAGGACAAGGGCCTCGGCTCGCCGATCGACGCACACGCGCAGCTCAACATGAACCTGCATTTCGTGAACATCGGCGATCAGCCGGTCCTCGAAGAGATCTGGGTCAACATGATCGAGAAGCCGGCCGACGAGGTGACCAACATCGTCAAGGCCATCGAATGGCTGGGCGGGCTCACGATGGCCATTCCGCCGCACCAGAATCAAACGCTGCAGAGTCCCGCGGATGCATGCACTTCGCCCGCGGACATCGACAGCGTCCGGATCCTCGGGGTGACGGCGCACATGCACGCGAACACCGTTCGCGTCTCGATGTTTCACCAGGCCCCGGGTGCGACCGACAAGGAGCTCGTGTTCGACGATTTCAGCTGGTCGGAGCCGACGGTCTGGCTCTTCAACAGCAAGGTCACGAACCCGATGCCCGATCGCACTGCAAGCAAGTCGGGCGCGCCGATCAGCGGCATCTTCAACGTCACCCCGCAGGACAAGCTGAGCTGGGAGTGCCAGGTCGAGAACAAGACGGACTCGACGCTGAACTTCTCGGACAAGGCGTACACGGGTGAGATGTGCAACGTGTTCGGCATGTACGCCTCTCCGAAGGCGACGCACCCCTGGTCCTGCTTCTTCTAGACGTCGGTTTCCCCGCCTCCCCTTTCTTCAGATGCACCTAACCGTCCGCTGTGTTTCCGTAGCCATCTTCGTCGGCCTCATCGCTTCAGCGTGTTCATCCGACAAGAGCACGGGCAGCACAGCGGACGCCGGTGGGGGGGGCAACAACGCTGGTGGCAGCCCAGTCACCAGCGGGACCGGGGGTAAGGCCGGGGCGCCTGCGGCGATGTGTTCGGCCGACGCGGGGGGCGACCCCTGCCGGAAGTGCCTCGCTGATTCTTGCTGCGATGCGTACAAGGATTGCGTGGGCGATGCGACGTGCAGCAAGGCGTTGACGACGCACATCGCCTGCTTCACCACGCCGGGGGAGGAGCCGTCGTTCTGCTTCGGCAACTTCAGCCGTGCCCTGCAGGGCGACGCTGGCCAGGCAGCCGGGCTGAAGCCGATCCCGGTCTGTATCATTCAAAACTGTGCGATGGCTTGCGGCGGCCCCGGCGTCGTGTAACGGAGCCCTTCCGCCGCTCTTCGAGCGGAACCGGGACTCTTACCGCGGGCCCGGGATGTTCCCTGGCACGGTCCGGGAGAGCGTGGTAGGAGCAACCTCAGCATGGGCTCAATGAGCGCCGCGCACTGGGTGATCGTGTTGGTCGTCGTCCTTCTGGTCTTCGGCCCGAAGCGCCTTGCCTCACTGGGCAAGGGCATGGGCGAAGGTATCCGCAGCTTCCGGGAGGGCCTTGCCGGCGATCCCGACGAGAAGCAGCGTCACCCGGAAGAGCGCGCGATCGACAAGGACAAAGCGAGCCACGATCAGGCTCCGTACTGAGCGGCAGCCACGGTTTGCGTGGGCCGCGCTTCTGACTTTCGCGTCGGGGCCACGGCAATTGCCGCGCGTTAACGACGCCTTGCGTCGACATCCGGTCCGCTGCTCTGATGCGCGGACAGGAGACGCACCATGTCCATTCTGACGGAGTTCAAGGAGTTCGCGGTCAAGGGTAACGTCGTCGACCTCGCCGTCGGCGTGATCATCGGCGCTGCCTTCGGCAAGATCGTCACGTCGCTCGTCACGGACGTGATCATGCCGCCGATCGGTCTCGCGGTCGGCGGGGTGAACTTCACCTCGCTCGTGTTCACGCTGAAGGAGGCGGAGGGAGCGACCCCTGCCGTGGCGATCCGCTACGGCACCTTCCTGCAGGCCGTGTTCGATTTCATGATCGTGGCCATCAGCATCTTCCTAATGGTGAAGGGCATCAACCGGCTGAAGCGCGAGGAGCCGAAGCCGCCGGCACCGCCCGCAGAGCCGCCGAAGCAGGAGCTGCTGCTCACCGAGATCCGCGACGCCCTGAGGGAGCTCGCCCGCGCCGGGGCCGCGCGGAGCTGACCGCTCGCCGTGTTTTTCGTCCTCTCGAAGACCATCGACGTCCTGCTGAGCCCGCTGTCGTGGGCGCTGCTCGTCCTGCTCGCGGGGATGGTGCACCGCCGAGGCGTGGTCCCGCTTTGGGCTCCGCTCGGCGCCATCGCCATCCTCGTCTTCTTCTCGCTCGAGCCCGTGTCGAATGCGCTGGTGCGCCGGGTGGAGCTCTCGGCTCAGCGCACCGATCGGCCGGCAACGACCTACGACGCGGTCATCCTGCTCGGCGGCATGCTGCAAGACAGGCCGACGGAGTGGACCGGCATGCCGAGCTACAACGAGCACGCCGAGCGCGTCCTCACGACGTTCGAGGTGCTGCACGCGGATCACGCGAAGCAAGCCATCATTTCGGCCGGCAGCTCGACGCCGGACTTCCCCGTCATAGAGGCGCGGGTCGTCGCCGCGCAGCTCGAGCGGTGGGGCATCGAGCGCTCGCGCCTCATCGTCGAGGACAGGTCGCGCAACACGCGAGAGAACGCCCTCTTCTCGAAACAGCTCGTCGACGCGCACCACTTCAAGCGGCTACTCCTCGTCACGAGCGCCGCGCACATGCCGCGCGCCGTGGACTGTTTCCACAAGGCGGGGCTCGACGTGGATGCGCTTCCCGTCGACTACCTCTCGTACGATCCGTCGCAATCGTCGGGGAGCTTCATTCCGCGTGCCGGCGCCCTCGCAGACAGCGTCGCGGCGCTGCGTGAGCTCGTCGGGAGATGGATCTACAAGCTGGTCGGGTACGGCTGAGCGCGCGTCCGCCCTTCTGCGTCATACGCTGCGCGTGAAGGCACCAAACCCGAGCGGATAGGGGCGGTCTGCCCGGGAACGACGGGGGAATGCTATTTTGCGCATTCGGGTAGTCGCGCAGTCGAACGGCGCATCTAAGGTGGCGGAGCGAACTCAACCGCCGCGCAAGGACGCATGACCTCACACAGAGCTTCGACACCCATCGTTTCCTCGGTCGCCATCTCGTTCGCCGTCTGTTTCGCGGTGGCGTGCAGCTCGAACACGAACTCCGGGGGTGCACCCGGTGCGGGCGGCTTTGCCGGCACATCGCCCGGCGCTGGCGGCGCGCTGCCGGGCACGCCGGGCGCGGGCGGCACGAGCGTGCCGGGCGGCGGCACACCGGCCTTCGGCGGCACGGGCACGACGAACGGCGGCTCACCCGGCAACGGCGGCACGCCCGTGGCAGGCGCACCCGGCGCGGGCGGCGTCGTCACGATGGGGAGCGGCGGTGCGAACGTGGGTGGCGGCGGTGCACCCGCGGTCGGCGGCAATGCCGGCACGCCGGCGATGGGCGGCGCGAGCGGAGCGGGCGCGGGCGGCAGCGCTCCTTTCACGTGCCCCGCGACCTCGACCCTGCCCATGGGCGAGACGACGCAGACCATCATGGCCGGCGGGGTGTCGCGCAGCTACATCCTGCACGTTCCGGCCAAGTACACCGGCAAGGATCCCACGCCGCTCGTCGTCGACTGGCACCCCATCCTCGCGACGGCGCAATTCGAGCGCGGCAACTCCGGCTACGCGGCGCTCTCCGACACGGAGGGCTTCATCGTCGCGTTCCCGCAGGGCATCGACAACGCATGGAACATCGGCCCGTGCTGCACGACGTCCCGCACCGTCGACGACCTCGGCTTCGCGAAGGCGCTCGTCGACAAGCTGAAGAGCCAGGGATGCATCGACCCCAAGCGCGTCTACGCGACCGGCTACTCGATGGGCGGCGGCATGACGCACTATCTCGGCTGCAACGCCGCCGATATCTTCGCCACCATCGCGCCGTCGGCGTTCGATCTGCTGGAGGACAGCGAGGAGCCCTGCAAGCCATCGCGCCCCATCAGCGTGCTCGACTTCCGCGGCACCGCCGACCCGATCGTCCCCTACGCCGGCGGCGCGTCGAATCCTCCGAACGGGCTAGCTGTCACCATCCACTTCCTCGGAGCCGTCGCCACCATCCAGAAGTGGGCAATGCTCGACGGCTGCACCGACACCCCCGCGATGGGCGCGAACGGCTGCCAGACCTACTCGAAGTGCAACGCAGGCGTCGAGGTCACGCTATGCACCGCGCCAGGCGGCGGCCACGTCACCGGCGACGCCGCACAGGGCTGGGCCATGATGAAAAAGCACCCAATGCCCTAGGGGGGCCTTGGCCCCCCGCAGCTTCGCCTTTCGGCGAACTGCTCCCCCCGCCGCTTCGCGGGCTCGCTCTAATAACGGGGGGCCTTGGCCCCCCGCAG
>Ga0265334_10000189_pt1 | contig 36065 bp, 32 predicted proteins | sample 42023metaG_FD_192442 | JGI IMG/M metagenome (GOLD analysis project Ga0265334, IMG submission 192442) | Rhizosphere microbial communities from Carex aquatilis grown in University of Washington, Seatle, WA, United States - 4-20-23 metaG | ecosystem: Host-associated > Plants > Roots > Rhizosphere... | reverse complement strand
TCGACCTGGCGCTCGATAAGCGAGACCGTGGAGGCATTGCGGGGGTGCTGAAGCCGCATACGGGCGAGCAGCTGCGGGTGACGCTCGAAGAAGTCGGGTGTGCGCTGCAGGTACTGCGCAACGGCCTGTTCCTCCGTGCTCTCTGCCGGCATGCCACGCACCTGGTTACTGGTCATCGTCGCTCCCTCAGATTTCCACTCGACCCTCGAATGACAGCGCCACCGGACCGGTCAGCCAAACCGGATGTCCGGGTCCATCCCAGTGTACGCCCAAGATACCTCCCGGCACATGCACTTCCACTTCGGCTCCGAGCAGGTCGAGTTGTCGTCCGACCGCGACGGCGGCGCAGGCACCGGTGCCGCAGGCCAGGGTCTCACCGGCGCCGCGCTCGTAGACGCGTAGCCGTACGTGTCCCCGGTCCAGCACCTGCAGGAAGCCCACATTGACCTGTCGCGGAAAATGCCGGTCCGTCTGCAACGCGCGGCCAATGCGCTCCACGGCGGCGCTGTCCACGGACGGCACGCACAGTACTGCATGCGGATTACCCATCGAGACCGCGCCGAACTGGACGCTCTCGCCGCCGATATCGAGCGCGTAGCGCGGCTGCTGTACCGGCGCATCGAAGGGCAGTGTGGCCGGAGTGAAATCAGGCACGCCCATGTCGACCGATACGCGCTCGTCGGCGAGCACGCGCGCATGCAGCAGGCCGCCGAGACTGTCCATGGCGAGCGGCGCATCGGTTCGGCGGCCTCGCCGGACCAGCAATGCCGCCACGCAGCGCGCCCCATTGCCGCATTGCTCGACTTCGCTGCCGTCAGCGTTGAAGACGCGGTAGAACACGTCGGTGCCTGGGCGCCGCGGCGGCTGCAGCACCAGTGCCTGGTCGAAACCGATGCCGGTGTGACGATCCGAGAGCGCGCGCCACTGCGCGGCGTCTGGTATGGGCCCACCGGCCGGCAGGTCGAACAGGATGAAGTCGTTGCCGAGCCCGTGCATCTTGGTGAAGTCGATGCGCATGGGGCTAAAGCATAGCCCATTGGGCATAGCCGATTGGGGAGACGCTCCGAGCACGGCGTCGGGTCGTCGCCGGCAGGCCCCTGCGATCAAGCGCCCTTGCAGGCGGCTTCCATCTCCAGACGCGCGTTCAGCCGAACCTGGTCGGCCTCATCGTCGGACAGGTACTCGCGCTCGCCATCGGCACCCGGACGATAGACGCGGCGCGCTTGAATTGCCTGCTGGTAGCTGTCCTGTGCCTTCTGGCACTGCTCGGCACGGACCTGCTCGAGGTCATTATGCAAGGCGCGCTGCGCGTCAGCGGTGGCGGGAGTGGCGGTGCCTGCCGTGGTGGACTTGGCAGCGGACCCCTTGGTCGCCGCCGGGGCAGGGCCCTGGGCCACGACCGGTGCCGCGCTCGATGGGGCCGGTGCGCCACGCAGGCTTTGCGCGTGCACGAGCTCGGCACCGGGCGTCGGCGTGTCGCTGTACTGCACGTGCCCCTGCGCATCGACTGAACGGTAGACGTCGCCCGCGGTAGCGGTCAGCGACATCAGGTAGGCGAGCGCGGCGGCGCGGCGTATCAAGACCCTTCTCCTGCGGAGTCCTTAGTATCAGCCCTGATTCTAAGGCGCGTGGTGAAGTCCGTCACATTCGAAGGCAGTCCAAAAGCAAACCCCGGCAGGCTGGCGGGCCCTGCCGGGGTGGTGCGGTACGGGGTAGGCAGCGCCGGTTGCGCTGCGACCTCCCGGCGGCTATTCGATCGCCTCGCCGTGCTGCGAGAGGTCGAGGCCCTCGCGTTCCTCGTCGACCGTGACGCGCAGGCCGATGGTGAGGTCCACGAGCTTGAGGATGATCATGCTCATGATGAACCCGTAGATCAGGGTAGTGCCGACGCCCCAGAGCTGGGTGAGCACGCTGCCATCGGCACCGCTGATCTCCTTGCTCACGAGGGCGCCGGTGAGCAGGGCACCGATGATGCCGCCGATGCAGTGCACACCGAAGGCATCGAGGGAGTCGTCATAGCCGAAGGCGCGCTTGACGGTGGTGGAGGCGAAGTAGCACAGGACTCCGGCAGCCACGCCGATCACGACCGCGGCGTTGGGGCCGACGAAGCCGGAGGCCGGGGTGATGGCCACCAGTCCTGCGACCGCACCGGAGGCGATGCCCAGCACGCTGGGCTTACCCTTGGTCACCCACTCGGTGAACATCCAGGCCAGGGCGGCCACGGCGGTAGCGATCTGGGTGGCCGCGAAGGCCATGCCCGCACGCCCGTCGGAGGCGACGGCCGAGCCGGCGTTGAAGCCGAACCAGCCGACCCACAGGAGCGATGCGCCGATGACGGTGAGGGTGAGGTTGCTCGGAGCCATCGACTCCTTGCCCAGTCCCTCACGCTTGCCGAGCATCAGTGCGGTGGCCAGGCCCGCGATACCGGCATTGATGTGCACGACGGTGCCGCCGGCGAAGTCCAGCACGCCCTTGACGGCCAGCCAGCCGGAGGGCTCCCAGACCCAGTGGGCGATCGGGCAGTACACCACCAGCAGCCAGATGCTCATGAAGGCGAGCATGGCGGAGAACTTCATGCGCTCGGCGAAGGAGCCGCAGATCAGCGCCGGGGTGATGATCGCGAAGGTCAGCTGGAACATCGAGTAGACGGTCTCCGGGATGGTCGTGCCCAGGTGCGAGACCGAGAGCTTCATCGCATCGTGCATGTAGACCATGCCGTTCATGAACAGCCGGCTGGTGAGGCTGCCCAGGTACGGGGTGCTGCCGGGGGTGAAGGCCAGCGAGTAGCCGATGACCCACCACAGCACGGTGACCAGGCAGGTGATGGCGAAGCTCTGGGCCAGGGTGGCCAGGATGTTCTTCTTGCGCACCATGCCGCCGTAGAACAGCGCGAGTCCCGGGATGGTCATCATCAGCACCAGGGCTGAGGAGGTGAGCATCCAGGCCGTGTCCCCGGAGTTGATGTCCGAGAACTTCATGATCGTCGGCTCGGTCGGGGCCGCAGGGGCCGCCGCCGCCGCAGCCGGAGCGCCCGCCGGGGCGGCACTCGCATCCGCAGGGGCCGCCGCTGCAGGCGCCGCTGCCGCCGGGGCCGCCGCAGGCGGCGCCTCGTCCGCCAGCGCACGCACCGGGTGCAGGCTCAAGGTCAGAGCCAGCAGCACTATGCCGAGCACGGCGCCCAGCATCCGCGCAACCGGCCGCGAGTAGTTACTTGCGTTTCGATCCATTCGCATGACTAGCGACTCCCAGCTATTTCCAATTGATTCACGTTGCAGCCGTGCCGGTCTCGCCGGTGCGGATGCGTATGGCCTGCTCGAGCTCACCGACTAGAATCCTGCCGTCTCCGGCACGCCCGGTTCTGGAAACATTGGCCAATGCTTCGAGGACCGGCTCGAGGATCGCGTCGTCCACCGCTATTTCCAGCTTCGCGCGCGGTCCGTATTGGGCCTCATAGACTTCCGTCACCGTCACTCCCTGAACCCCAAGCTGCGCGATGGCCTGCCGCAGCTCGTCCAGCTTGAACGGCCGCACCACCGCGGTGATCATTTTCATGACGTACATTTCGCAATGATCTGGCCTTGAATCCGATTCGTCGTGATCGACCCAGCGCGCGTATCCTTGGGTTGGTCCACGAATGGCGCCGGATGGAAGGTGCAGAAAGCGTGCCATGATCAACCTCAGGCAAAACCGCCGCTATCTGGCACGCAGCGCCGCAACGACGCACCATCATGGAACGTCGGCTTTTTGCTGCGCACAACGATGGAGCAGGGCAGCGCGCAGGAGAGGATCCGCGCCAGCCTGGTTCCCACTGGAGGGTCCATGGCAAGCATCGGGGTAGAGGAACTCGCGCAGCGGCTGTTCGAGGGGCTGCCGGAATCGGTACGCACGCTGCAGCACGACATCGAGAACAACTTCCGCGCGATTCTGCAATCAAGCCTCGCCCGGCTCGAACTGACGACGCGCACCGAGTTCGAGGTGCAGACGCGGGTGCTGGAACGCACGCGCGCACGCCTCGAGCAACTCGAGCAGCGGGTCGCGATGCTCGAGCAGCGGCTGCGGGAATACGAGCAGGCATTGCCGCCGGTCTCGGATTAGCACCGCGCGGCCGTTCACGTGGACTCGCGGGTCGAGCGCACCCTCAGCCGTGCCCAGCTCGGACTCGATGCGCCACTGGTACAGGTCGAAGTCCACCTCAGCAGCGGCCTGCCGAGTTTCACGATCGTCGGACTTCCCGCGCCGGTGGTTCGCGAGAGCCGCGAGCGCGTGCGCGCAGCCCTGCTGAGTTCGGGTTACGCGTTTCCTGCCGGCCGCATTACCGTGAATCTCGCGCCGGTCGAGCTGTCCAAGCAGGGTGGACGCTTCGACCTGCCGATTGCGCTCGCGCTGCTGCGCGCGAGCGGACAGGTCAGCGCACCGGCCGATCCGCCGCTGGAATGCTACGGTGAGCTCGGCCTCGGCGGAGAGCTCAAGGCAGTCTCCGGATTATTTCTGGCCGCACTGCATGCGCAGGTGGCGCAGCATGCATTGCTTGCGCCGTATGCCAACCGGCGCGAGATCGCGCTCAGCGGTCATCGGCGCGCCGGTGCCGCTCCCGATCTGCGCACCGCGGCGGCGCTCGCCTCGCAGCTACTCGGCTCGCATCAAGGCGTGGTGAGCGAAATCGGACCATCCCTGAGCGCGCCAGACCCGCAGTCCGCCGTGCCGGCGCAGGCTGCCTTGGCCGACGTTGCGGGGCAACATCAGGCCAAGCGCGCGCTGCTGATCGCCGCTGCCGGCGGACACAGCCTGCTGATGGTGGGTCCTCCCGGGACCGGCAAGAGCATGCTGGCCGCGCGGCTTCCTGGATTGCTGCCGCCGCTTTCCGAGGCGGAAGCGCTCGAGGTTGCGAGCATCGCCTCGGTCGCCGGCCACATACCGGAATCCGCATGCTGGCTGCAGCGGCCATTCCGGGCGCCGCACCATTCAGCGTCGGCCTCAGCCATCGTCGGCGGAGGGCACCCCATCCGTCCTGGCGAAGTCAGCCTCGCACACCACGGAGTGCTGTTCCTCGATGAACTGCCCGAGTTTGACCGCCGGGTGCTCGAGGCGCTGCGGGAGCCTTTGGAGACTGGCACGATCACGATCGCGCGCACCGAGGCGCGCCTCACGCTGCCGGCACGCTTCCAGCTGGTCGCGGCGATGAATCCCTGCCCGTGCGGCTATCGTGGCGATACACGCCAGGAGTGCCGTTGCGGTCCGACGCGGGTTGCGCGCTACCGGCAGCGCCTCTCGGGCCCGCTGCTCGATCGGATCGACATTCGCATCGCGGTGCCACGCGAGACGTTCAAGGGGCTGCTGCCGCGGCGGCCTGTGCGTGGCCCCTGCGAAGGGCGCGACCCGGCGAGGCTAGCCCGGGACGCGCGCGCGCGCCGACTGGAACGTTCCGGAGCACCGAGCGCCCATCTTGCGCCCGAGCGGTTACGGGAGTGCTGCGCGTTGCGGCCTTCCGGCGAAGCGCTGCTACGTCGCGGCTGCGAGCGGCTGGCGCTCTCAGGGCGGGCCGTGCATCGCCTGCTGGCTCTGGGCCGTACGATCGCGGATCTGGAGGGCAGCGATGAAATAGAGGCCCCGCACGTCGCCGAGGCGATCGCGCTGCGGCGCGCACTGGACTGAGGCTATTGGGCCAGCGACACCATGTAGTCGACACCCTGCTTGACCAGGTCGTCCGGCAGATCGGTGCGTCCGCCCTTGGCCGGCATCACACCCGCCTTGCCGTTGAAGCCACCGAGCGCGTGCTGGTACAGCGTTGCCTTGCCCTGGGCAATGCGCGCGCTCCAGGCCGCTTTGTCGCCGGCCTTCGGAGCACCAGCCAGTCCCGCCCCATGACAGGCCGAGCACACGGCCTGGAACAGTTCCATGCCGTTCTTCGGCACCGCCAACGCGGCAGCGGGTCCGGCCCCGGCCGGCGCCTGAATCGCCAGCGCCGAGTTGTCCTGGCCTGCGACAGCTTCGTGCGCGAATGGCGCAACGCGGGCCTCGACGCTCGCGACATACGATGCATCCGAATATACGTCGACCCCCTGCGTGCTCGCGGCCAGTGAACGGGCCAGGGCCAGCAGGATCAGCGCGATCGCGACCAGAATGCCGATCACGAGGCTGAAAATATTGATGAAATGTGAATCGTGTGTGCTCACGCTTTTGACCGCTCAGTACTGAAGGGGACGGGCCGTGCAGGCGGCCCGCGAAGTAAATTATACCCTCAAGGCGCGGGCATTGCCGGTCGTGCCGTGTCGCGGGCCTCGGACGCGAGCAGTGCGCGCTTGCGTTCGAGGCCCCAGCGGTAGCCGCCGACGGCCCCGTCGCTGCGCACCACCCGATGACAGGGCACGAGAATCGCGACCGGATTGGCGGCGACGGCACCCGCCACTGCACGCGCGCCCTGGGGCAGGCCAATCCGCCTGGCGAGCTGCGAGTAGCTCAAGGTGGTCCCGGCAGGAACCTGGCGCAGCGCATTCCAGACCCGATGCTGGAAGGCCGTGCCGCGCAGATCCAGTGGCAATGCCAGTGCCTCCGGCCCCGGATGTTCGACCAGCCCGATCACCGAGCCGACCAGCCGCTTGAAGGCGCGGTCGGCACCGAGAAGTTGCGCCTTCGGGAAACGCTCCTGCAGCTCGCGCAGCAGCGCCGCCGCGTCGTCCCCCAGCAGCAGTGCGCACAGGCCGCGGGTGCTGGCCGCCACGAGGATCGCGCCGAAGCTGCAGCGGCCGATCGCGAAGCGTATCGGCTGTTCGGCACCCCCGGCGCGGAAGGCCCTGGCTGGCATTCCGAGCGCCTCCGCGCTGTGCGCATGAAAGCGCGTGCTGGAATTGAAGCCGGCCTCGTGCAGGGCGTCGGTGACGCTGCTACTGCGCGGCAGCACGGCGCGCAGCCTGCCGGCACGCTGTGCCTCCATGTAGGCCTTGGGGGACAGGCCGGTCACGCGCTTGAACACGCGCTGAAAATGAAACCGGCTCATCGCCGCGAGCCGGGCGAGCTCCGCTGTGGCAGGCAACTCGGCTGAGGCCTGAATGCGCCGGCACGCTCGCGCAATGCGCGCAGCCACACGCTCGCTTCCCGATACGCCGGCCGGCTGACAGCGCTTGCAGGCACGATAGCCCGCCGCCTCGGCAGCGGACGCATCCTCGAAGAACTGCACATGCTCGCGCCGGGGCCGGCGCGCGGGACACGAAGGACGACAGTAGATGCCGGTCGTGCGCACGGCGTAGACGAACCGTCCGTCCGCCACGGGCAGCCGCTGCTGCACGGCGTGCCAGCGCTCCGGTGCGCCCGAGAATGCAGTCCCTTCGCGATGCATCTTTGTGCTCCGTTCCCAGGGCCGCGATGGCCCCGCAAGGCACACATGATCGCGCAGTTCATCGCCTGCTGACGTCCCGGTTCTTGCCCGTGCATTCTCCGAGAAATGGCGCGCCCGGCGGGATTCGAACCCACGACCTGCAGCTTCGGAGGCTGCCACTCTATCCAGCTGAGCTACGGGCGCGGCGCTTGCGGTCAGTGATGCCGTTCGCTGGCGGCCAGATCATTGATGATCTGAATGACGTTCTGCTGGCTGCCGGCCATCGCGACATCGGTCACGTACTTGCCGTCGATGACCAGCGTCGGCACGCCCTCGACCTTGTAGCGCCGGCCCATCTCGTCGGCCTTCTGCACGTTGGTCAGCACGCCGAAGGAATTCCAGGCGTTCGCGAAATCAGTCTCGGCGATGCCGTTGGCTTTCGCGAACCGCTGCTGCTGCGCGAGCGTGGCCTTCTCATCGCCCGGCGCGAACATCGGGTCGTGGGCCTCGTGGTATTCCTCGAATACCTTGCCGTGCAGCGCATCGACCTTACCGAGCGCCTGCAGCGTGTAGAACAGTCGCGCGTGCGCGCGCTGCACCTCGCCCCAGGTCACGTGCACGCGCCTGAAATCGATGTAGGCGGGCTTGTTCTTGAGCCAGCTCTGTAGGTATGGGTCGAGCGCGTAGCAATGCGGGCAGCCGTACCAGAAGAACTCGATGACCTCGACCTTGCCCGGTGCCACGTCGGTCGGCTGCGCGGGCAGCAGCACCTTGTAGTTCGTGCCGGCGACCCATTTGCCCGCCGGTAGCTGGCCTTCCGGCGGCAAGGCCGCCAGCCGCTCGAGTGCCGCTTCGCTGCGATCCGCAGCGGTACCGGTGTCGGCGCCTTCCTGCGTGGTCCTGGCCGCAGCGGCCAGATCGCCGGCGCTCGCACGCGCGGCTGCCGCCGCCGGCGGCGCGGTGGTCGGCGCGGCCGCCGCTGCCGGCACCACGCCCGTGGGCGCCGCGGCGAGCGTGCCTGCACCAATCCCCATGCACAGTACGAGCAGACCTAAGCCGGGCAGCAATCGGATGATCGGTTTCATGGCGGTGAATCCTTCAGCGCAAACCCTGAATGTAGGACGCGAGATTGCGCATGTCCTCCTGGCTCAGGCGCTGCGCGATCGTATGCATGATCAGCCCGTACGCCCCGCCGTTGCTCTCGCCTTTCGCATCCCGCGTATAGCGCTGGTCGGCGGCGTACTCGCCCAGCTGCTGCATCGTATAGCCGGTATGCTGCGCGCGCAGCGCCGGATAGCCCGCGGCGGGATTGCCTGCCCCGACCGGTCCGTGGCAGGCCATGCACGCCGGGATGCCACGCGCGCGATCGCCGCCGCGGTACAGCCGCTCGCCAGCCTTCCAGTACGAGGGATCCGCTTCGAGGCCGGTGACGGTCTGCGCTGAGAAATACGCAGCCACATCGTCCATGTCCGCTTCGCTCAAGGTGGCACCCATCGCCGTCATGAGCCCGCTCGGATTGAGCCGGACCTGCTTGTGGAAGTATTGCAACTGGGCCTTGATGTACACGGCATCCTGGCCGGCAAGATTGGGCCACTGGTCATTGACGCTATTGCCATTGGGCCCGTGGCAGCCCTGGCAGGCGACCGCCTTGGTGGCGCCGGCCTCGGCCGAACCGGCGGCCTGCGCGGCTGGGCCGGACAGTGCTGCGACACAGAAAACGACCCAGCATGTCAGGAACTTCATACGTAGCGGGCTCCAGCCTTCAGATCAGCGATGGTTTGCAGGGCAAATGGATTCATGGATTGTACACTAGAGCCCCGTCGCGATCGCTGCGACGCCCTGCGGGCGCCGTACAGCGCGTGAGCCTCTATCCTGCCGCCCGATTCCTCCTGAGCGCCGCCGCGGTGGCACAGTTCCCGGCCGACGCAGGGGCGGAAGTGGCCATCGCGGGGCGCTCCAATGCCGGCAAGTCGAGCGCGCTGAACGCGATCCTGGCGCGCCGTGCCCTGGCGCGGACCAGCAAGACCCCGGGCCGTACGCGGCTGATCAATTTCTTCGAGATTGCGCCGGGCCAGCGCCTCGTGGACCTGCCCGGCTATGGCTATGCCGCGGGCGCCCGCGCAGAGCGGGACCTCTGGGCGCGGCTCATCGAGGCCCTCGCGCCCCGTCAAGCACTGCATGGTCTGTGTGTCGTGGTCGATGCGCGCCGGGGAATCATGGACGCCGATGAGCAGCTGATGAATTGGGCGCATGGCCTCGGCAAGCCGGTGCACGTGCTGCTCTCCAAGGCGGATCAGTTGCGACGCGCCGAAGGCCTCGAGCTGCTGCGGGCGACGAGCGCTACGCTGGGCGGCCGCGGCACCGCCCAGCTGTTCTCGGCGCACGCCGGCGTGGGGCTGGAGGAAGCGCGCAATGTGCTGGATGCGTGGCTCAAAGAAATGCCCCGGTAGCAGACCCGCGAGGGCAGCTACCGGGGCCAGATCAACGCCCGGCGGGTCTCTACGCCGGACGTCCAAGCCCGCTCAGGGAGGGAAGCGGGGAGTGCAATGCACTCGTTGAATGAGACGCCGCATGGTCCGGAAAGTTCCGGCGCTCACAGATGAAGAATTGCTCATGTTCCAGGCGGCCCGCCGGCGCTGCCCAGAGTGTGTGTGGCCAGCGCTACAGTAGCGTCCGCGGCAGGCGACCATCCGCCAGATCGGTGTCGCCGGTGCGCGAAACCCTGATTTGCGCGTCAAGGTGATTGGCGCGCGTCAGTGTGCTTCGTCCCAATTCGCACCGCTGCCGATGTCCACGCGCAGGGGCACGGCGAGCTGCGCGGCCGCGCTCATGCGCGCGCCCACTTCCCGGCTCGCCTGTGCGACGAAATCCTCACGCACTTCGAGCACCAGCTCGTCGTGTACCTGCATGATGAGGCGCACCGGGGGCCGATCGCTTACGCACCAGGCGTCCACGTCGATCATCGCGCGCTTGATGATGTCGGCCGCGGTTCCCTGCATCGGGGCGTTGATGGCGCTGCGCTCGGCGTATTGCTGCAGCGCCCGGTTGCGCGAGCCGATCTCCGGGAGGAACAGGCGGCGGCCGAATACAGTCTCGACATAGCCATCGCGCCTGGCCTGTTCGCGCGTGCGCTCCATGTACCGGCGCACGCCCGGATAGCGCGCGAAGTACAGATCGACATAGCTCTGGGCGGCGCCACGCGGCACGCCTAGCTGCCGCGCCAGACCGAATGCGGACATGCCGTAGATGAGCCCGAAATTGATCGCCTTGGCCGAGCGGCGCTGCTCGCCGCTGACCTGCTCCATCGGCACGCCGAAGACTTCCGCGGCCGTCGCCTGGTGGATGTCACGTTCCTCCGCGAAGGCCTGCAGCAGACCGGGATCGCCTGACAGGTGCGCCATGATGCGCAGCTCGATCTGTGAATAGTCAGCCGCGAGCAGGCGATAGCCTGGCGCGGCGATGAAGGCCTGGCGGATCTTCCGCCCCTCCGGACTGCGGATCGGGATGTTCTGCAGGTTCGGATCGGTCGAGGACAGCCGGCCGGTTGCGGCCACGGCCTGGTGGTAGCTGGTATGCACGCGCCCGGTCCCCGGATTGATCTGCTCCGGAAGGCGCAGCGTATAGGTCGAACGCAGCTTCACGAGTGCGCGATAGTCCAGGATCAGGCGCGGCAGGGGATGCTCGGCGGCGAGCTCCTCGAGCACGTCTTCGGCCGTGGACGGCGCGCCACCGGGAGTCTTGCGCAGCACCGGCAGGTGCTGCCGCTCGAACAGGATCTGCTGCAGCTGCTTCGGTGACTCGAGGTTGAATGGGGCTCCGGCCGCCGCGTGCGCCTCGGCTTCGATTTCCTTGAGGCGCACCAGCAGTTCGGCGCTCTGCGCCTGCAGCATGTCGCGGTCGATCAGCACGCCATGGCGCTCCATGCGCTGCAACACCGGTACCAGCGGCTGCTCGATCGTGCGATAGAGACGCTCGAGCGCCGGCTGCTGCTCGATCCGCGGCCAGAGCGCGCGGTGCAGCCGCATCGTCACGTCCGCGTCCTCGGCCGCGTACTCGGCGGCGCGTCCGAGCTCGACCCTGTTGAAGCTGATCTGCTTCGCGCCCTTGCCCGCGACGTCCTCGAAGTGAATCGTGCGCAGGCCCAGATAGTGCTCGGCCATGGAGTCCATGTCGTGGCGCGTCGCGGTACTGTTCAGCACGTAGGACTCGAGCATCGTGTCGTAGTGTTGCCCGGTGAGCGCGATGCCATGATTGGCCAGCACGTGCATGTCGAATTTCAGGTGCTGCCCGAGCTTCGGGTGGCGCGCGTCTTCAAGCAGCGGCGCCAGGGCAGCCAGCACGCGCCCGCGATCGAGTTGCGGCGGTGCGCCCTCGTAGTCGTGGGCCAGCGGGACATAGGCCGCGACGCCGGGCTCGATGCAGAACGAGACGCCGACGATCGTCGTATTCATGTAGTCGAGGCTGGTGGTCTCGGTGTCGAACGCGAATAGCTGCGCCGCCCGGAGCGCTTCGAGCCAGCGCTCGAACACCGGCCATTCCAGGACCGTCTCGTAGTGGCGGGGCAGCTGTGCGAGCGCCGCGGCTATCGGGTCGTCAGGCGCGACCACCACGGCAGCCGCGAGCGCGGCGCCTGACGCCGGTGCCGCGCCTGTCGACGGCGATGCGGCGGGAGCCGTTGCCGCGGCTCCTCCGTCCTCCGCCTCGAGCTGGCCCAGCAGCGATCGCAGCTCGAGCCGGCGGTAGATTTCCCGCAGGCGTTCGCGGTCCGCATCGCGCCGCTTCAGATCGGCCGCCTGCGGCGGCAGTGCGAGATCACAGCGGATCGTCGCCAGCTCACGCGCCAATGCCAGCGTCGCAAGACCGGCGCGCAGATTCTCGCCCGCCTTGCCCGGTACCTCGGCCGCGTGCGCGATGATCTGCTCCAGACTGCCGTACTGCTTCAGCCATTTCGCCGCAGTCTTCGGTCCGACCTGCGCAATGCCGGGGATGTTGTCCGAGGCGTCCCCGACCAGCGCCAGGTAGTCGATGATCTGCTCCGGATAGACGTCGAATTTCGCCTTCACGCCGTCACGGTCCAGCACGCTGCCGCTCATCGTGTTGATCAGCGTCACGCGCTCATCGACCAGCTGCGCCATGTCCTTGTCGCCGGTGGAGATCAGCACCTGCGAGCCGCCCTCGGCGGCCTGGCGCGCGAGCGTGCCGATCACATCGTCCGCCTCGACCCCCGGCACCCGCAGTACCGGGAGCCCGAGAGCCTCGACCGCCTCGAGCAGCGGCGCGATCTGTGAGCGCAGCTCATCGGGCATTGGTGGCCGCTGAGCCTTGTATTCCGCGAACAGCTCGTCGCGGAACGTGCGTCCGGGGGCGTCGAACACGACCGCGACGCGTGCCGGTCTGTAGTCGCGCAGAAACTTGAGCAGCATGTTGAGCACGCCGTGCACCGCGCCCGTCGGCTCGCCGGCGGAGTTCGTCAGCGGTGGCAGTGCGTGGAAGGCCCGGTACAGATAGGAGGAGCCGTCGATGAGCACCAGGTCGGGGGTATCGCCGATCGGCATGGGCCGCTGGGCTTCAGACCTGTGGTGCAGCGCCGGGCGGCGCCGCCGGTGCGGGGGCGCCCGCTGGCACCGCAGGTCCTGCAGCGGGCACGGTCGATTTCTTCCTGTCGGGCAGGAACAGCGAACCCTTCTGGCCGCAGCCGCCGAGGCTCAGCACGACGGCGAGTGTGGCCAGCAGATGTGCAGGTCGGGTCATGGCGCGGCCGATGGTATCGCCATGCCCTCGCGCAGGGCCAGCCATCCGCGCGCGATACGGTAGATTACCCACAGCCCGATCAGCGCAAATCCGAGCAGCGCCACGAAGAATCCCACGAAGATGATCAACAGCGGCATCGCGACGATGCTCGTCACTGCGATCCAGAGCCACGCGAACCAGAAGGTGCGGATCTGCCACTGGAAGTGCGAGGCGAGCCAGCTGCCGCGGGCCTCGTCGCGCCGCGCGTAGTTCAGGATTACCGCAATCAGCGAAGGCAGGCTGAACGCGAAACGCAGCGCGACCGAGCGCGCTCCGAGCAGCGCCGTGAGTACGGCCAGCGCGTGCAGGCCGTAGATCACGTGAACGTAGCCGACCAGCCCGCGCTGCGGGGCGGCGCCGGTGTCGGGCGGCGAAGTCATCGCATCCCTCCCTCTCAGCGGCGGTAGCGCGCCGCGACGCGCTGGTAGGCCTCGCGGAACGGAATGCCCTCCTGGACCACCATGCGGTTCGCCTCCTCGGCTGCTTGGATTGAAGGATCGAGGCGGATGCGATCGGGGCGAAAACGCAGGCCATCGAGCGCGGCGGCCATGATCTCGAGCGTCTGGCCGGCGTGATCGATGCCGCGGAACAGCGGGTATTTCAGCAGTTGCAGGTCTCGATGGTAGCCCGAGGTCAGCTTGGCGCAGATCGCGAGCGTCTCGGTCAGGCACGCCAGGGCAGTGGCGCCGCGCGCCCGCACGAGCTCGAACACATCGGGGTTACGCTTCTGCGGCATGATCGAGGAGCCGGTCGTGAACGCTTCGGCGAGCTCGACGAACGCGAATTCCTGGGTATTGAACAACAGCAGGTCGGAGGCCATGCGGCCGAGATCCTGCATCAGCAGCGCCAGCTCGAACAGCAGCTGTGCCTCGGCCTTGCCGCGCGAGAGCTGCACCGCGGTGACCGGATCCTGCGTCTGAGAGAAGCCGAGCGCGCGCGTCGTGGCCTCGCGATCGAGCGGCAGACCGGGCGTGCCGTAGCCGGCTGCGGACCCGAGCGGATTTTTTGATGTGCGACGGTGCACGGCGAGCAGGCCCTCGGCGTCGTCGGCCAGTTCGGCGGCGAACGCCCCGGCCCAGAGCGCGACTGAGCTCGGCATCGCCTGCTGCATGTGCGTGTATCCCGGCAGAGCAGTCTGCGATTCCCGCACGGCGAGCCGCTGGAGGGCTGAGATCACCGCGTGGACCTGCACGCGGCGCTGCTCGATCACGTCGCGCAGGTACAGGCGTAGCGCGGCGAGTACCTGGTCGTTGCGCGAACGCCCGAGGTGGACGCGGCCGCCGGCCGCCCCGATGCGTGCGGTCAGGCGCCGCTCGAGGGCGGTCTGCCCGTCCTCATCCGCGAGTTCGACCTGCCACAGCCCGCGGGCGTGTTCATCGCCGAGCGCCTCCAGGCCGTCGCGGATCTGGTCCAGATGTGCCTGCGTGAGCAACCCCTGCGCGTGCAGCATCTGCGCATGGGCAATCGAGGCGCGCACGTCGTAGGCCACCAGCCGCTCGTCGAGTGCGTGATCCTCGCCGGCGGTGTAGTGCAGCACCCGTTCATCGAGCGGGGCGCCCTTGTCCCACAGCCGTGTCACGTGCCGCCCTGCTGCTCGGCCGGTGTGAGCGCGTTGATATCGGCCACGATCAGCGTCCCCGTGCCTTCGTTGGTGAATACCTCGGCCAGGATGCTGTCGCTGGCGCTGTAGGAGATCACGTGTACGCGACGCACTCCGCCGCGCAGCGCCTCTTCGATCGCCAGCGCCTTGGGCAGCATGCCGTCCATGATCCGGCCTTCCTCGCGCAGCCGACGCAGTCCGGCCAGGTCAGTATAGGAGATGATCGAACCCGGGTCGTCCACGCGCTCCAGGATTCCGGGCGCACCGGTGCACAGGATCAGCTTCTCGGCCGACAATCCGGCGCCGATCGCGGCCGCCACGGTATCGGCATTGATGTTGAGCAGCGTGCCGGCGTCATCGGCCGACAGTGGGCTGATCACCGGCATGAGCCCGTGCTCGAGCTGCTGGCGGATCACGCCGACGTTCACCGCATCGATATCGCCGACGAATCCGAAGTCGACCGGCTCGTCCATGCCGGGAAGCCGTACCGGTGGCCGCCGGTGCGCGCGCACCAGCCCCGCATCCACGCCGGAAAGTCCGACGGCCTGGATCTCCAGCTCGCGGCAGATGGCCAGGATGCGGGTGTTGATCAGCCCATTGAGCACCATCGACGTGGCATCAATCGACTTCGCGTCGGTGATGCGCCGGCCCTGAACCAGGCGGGTGGGCGCGCCAAGCGCCGTGGTCAGTTCGGTGAGCTGCGGGCCGCCGCCATGCACCATCACTACACGTACTCCCAGGTAGTGCAGGATCGCGATCTGTTCGATCAGCGCGCGGGTCAGGGCTTCGTCCCCGAACACCGCGCCTCCGGCCTTGATGACGAAGATCTTGCCCTTGTAGAGGCGGATATAGGGCGAGGCATTGCGCAGCGCGCGCATGGTCGCGGCCTGGTCGGAGCGGTGCAGGATCATGTCGGAACTGGTGACCTCAGGGTTGCTTGAGCATCCGGTGGAGCACGGCCATCTGCGCCGGCAGTCGGTTATAGGCCTGGCGCAGCACGAGCGAGCGCGGTCCGTCGAGCAGCTGCTCGGCGACGGCCGCATTGCGCCGCACCGGCAGGCAGTGCATGAGCCGGCAATCGGGACGCGCCGGCACGAACCAGTCTTCTGCAAGGCACCACCCGCGCAGATCGCGGCGCGCGGCGGCATCTGCGGCCTCATCGCCGTAGGCGGCGGCGCAGGCCCATTCCTTCGCGTAGACCACATGGGCCCCGGCGATCGCGTCGGCACGCTCGGCCGATTCGCGGACCGACCCGCCGCTCATTGCCGCGGCCTGCCGAGCCTTGTCCATGATCGCGGCCGGAAGTCCGAAGCCCTCGGGTCGCAGCACGATCACCTCCATGCCACGCAGCGCCGCCATGTGCAGCGTCGCGGCCGGTACCGCGAAGGGCAGCGCGCGCGGATGCCATGCCCAGCTCAGCACGAACTTGCCGTGCTCCGGGACGCCGAACTCGTCGAGGGTCTTCCAGTCGGCGAGCGCCTGGCACGGGTGATTGGCGGCGGACTCGAGGTTGATCAGGGGCCGGTCGACGAGCGCCGACATCGCGCGGAACCGGCTCTCCTGCAGGTCCGAGGCGAGATCGCGCAGCTCCGCGAACGCGCGGATGCCGAGCGCATCGCAGTACGACGCCAGTACCGGCAGCCCTTCGCGAATGTGCTCAGCCGCGGCGCCGTCCATCACGATGCCGTCGCGGCTCTCGAGCTGCCAGGTGCCGTTGCCTGGAGTGATGACGAAACAGGACCCGCCGAGGCGCGCCATGCCGGACTGGAATGATGCCAGCGTGCGCAGCGAGGGGTTCAGGAACAGCAGGCCCAGCACCTTGCCTCGCAGTGCCTGCGGCTCTGGTGCGCGCTCCAGCCGCCGCGCCAGCTCGAGCAGTTCGAGCACCTGCGGGCGCGCGAAATCCGCGAGGTCGATGAATCGCTGCATGTTCCGCTTCAGCCGCCGATGTCGAGCAGCGCCGCACGCAGCAGCTCAACGTGCCCGGCCTCGAGTATGAACGGCGGCAGCAGCCGCACGATGGTGGGATCGGCACTGGTGCCGGTCAGGATTCCGCGCGCGAGCAGTGCGGCGTGGATTTCCTTGGCGGGGCGAGCGGTGCGCAGTCCGACCAGCAGGCCGGCGCCCTGGTGCGCAAGCACTGGACCGACGATGCAGCGGCTGCGGATCAGCGTGGCGGTATTGCGCACGCGCTCGAGCAGGTGCTCGGATTCGATCGCATCGATCGTCGCCTCGATCGCGGCACAGGCCATCGGTCCGCCCCCGAAGGTGGTACCGAGCGCATCGAGCCGGATCGCGGCGGCCACCGAGGGTGCCATCAGCAGCGCCGCGCACGGAAAGCCGTTGCCGAGCGTCTTGGCGGTCGTGATCATGTCGGGCATCACGCCATAGAGGCCGGCGGCGAAAGGCTCGCCGACGCGACCCATGCCGCACTGCACTTCATCGAAGATCAGCAACGCGCCGACTTCGTCACAGCGCGCACGCAGTGCGCGCAGGAATGCGCTTCCCATGTCGAAGGCGCCCCCGACCCCCTGTACCGGCTCGACGATCACGGCGGCCGTCGCGCGCGTGACCTGCGCTGCGATGGCTTCCGGCTCGCGCCGCGGGATGAAGCTCACGTCGTACGGCGTGCGCGGAAAGCCATACCACTTGCCGGCCGAGCCCCAGGTGATCGCACCGGCGCCGGCAGTGCGGCCGTGGAATGAATGCTCGATGGCGGCAACGTGTGTGCGGCCGGTGACCGTGAAGGCCATCTTCAGCGCGTTCTCGTTGGCCTCCGCGCCGCTGTTGACGAAGAACACGCGTGCAATGTCCAGTCCCGAGAAGCGTACCAGGCGCGCGGCAGCGCGCAGCCTCACGTCCAGCGGTACCGCATTGCTCTGGAAGCTTAAAGTCCGGGCCTGTCGCGCCAGCGCGTCGGTCCAGCCCGGATGGCCATAGCCCAGCGCCGCCACCGCGTGGCCGCCGTAGAGGTCCAGCACGCGGCGGCCGTCGCGCGTATGCAGCCAGACGCCGCCGGCCGCGACGATATCCAGCGGGTATTGCGCAAATACCGGCGCGAGGTAGTCCGGCACGGCGCCGGGCGCGGCGTGAGCCGACGTCAGGATGGGCGCGGGGATCGTGGCAGCGGTATGAGCATTCATGTCGGAACTCGTATGACGTAGGGTTGGGTCGTGTGTTACCGGGCGCTCAGGTCCATCCCGGAGCCGGGGCGGTCAATCCGGCAGTCTCCGGCAGGCCGTAGAGGCGGTTCATCCACTGCATGGCTCCACCGGCCGCGCCCTTGTTGAGATTGTCGATCGCGCACAGCACGGTGACCGTGCGCCGGTCGGTCACAGCGTACAGGTGTGCGTAGTTGCTGCAGGCCACCTGCTTCACCCGCGGCGGGGAGTCCCCGACCCGCACGAACGGTGAGCCGGCGTAGAACTCCCGCAATGCGGTCTGGACCTCGGCGCTGCTTTGCGGCGTGCGCAGCGCGGCTTGTACGGTTGCGTGAATGCCGCGTGCGAAGGGGCCTGAGTGCGCTACGAACGCGAAGTGCGCGGTGACGCCGCTCGCCGCAGCTGCGCAGGCGCGGATTTCCGGCACATGGCGGTGCGCGAGCGGGCTGTATGCGTACAGATCGCCGTGGCGCAGCGGATGGTGCGTGCCCTCGACCGGCTTGCGGCCCGAGCCCGTGCTGCCGGTCACTGCCGAGACGAACAGGTCGCCGCTGCTGAGCCCGAGCGCGAGCAGCGGCACGGCCGCGAGCAGTGTCGCGGTCGCGAAGCAGCCCGGATGCGCGACATGCGGGGTCGTCAACGTCGGCAGGTGTTCCGGCACGGCGCAGCTGAAGGCAGCGATGCGGCCGGGGGCGCCATGCGCGTGCTGGTACACGGCCTCGTAGTCGGCCGCGGAGCGATAGCGGAAATCGGCCGAGATGTCGACCACGCGTGGCGTGCGTCCGGCGCTTTCGGCTCGCGCCAGCAGCCCGTCGATCAGCGCCGCCGCGGCGCCGTGCGGCGCGGCCGAGAAGATCGCGACCCCGTCCTCGGCCACAATCAGCTGCTCGATCTCGTCCTGTGACTGGAAGCGCTGGTCCGGAAAGGCCGCCGCGAGGTGCGGGAACGCGCGCGCGACCGGCTCGCCCGGCTGGCTGCCGGAGAGGATGCCGCGCAGTTCGAACTGCGGGTGGCCGGCGATCAGACGCAGCAGCTCGCCGGCGACGTAGCCGGTTCCTCCAAGCACGACCGCGCCGATCGGTGCGCTCATTCCTTGCCGCCGGCGGCGCGGGGCATCGCCGCCGCACGCCCGATGGCCTCGATGACGCGGTCACCCAGTCCGGCAGGGTCGCTGATCGCGTTGCAGGCCTGCGTCTGCATCTGCTGCTCGATGATCTCGATGCCGACCTGGTTGTCGGTGGACGGCCCCGTCACCACGCAGGGCTCGACTCCGAAACGTTCGCGCAGCAGCTTGACGCCGCCCCACGCGGCCACCGGATCGTTGGCCGAGAGCACGACCGCAGTCAGCGCCTGCCGGATGTCAGCGGCCTCGAGGATTGCCGCCACCCCGTAGGTTCCGAGCAGTCCGTCACCGAGCTCGAACACGATCGCGTCGGGCTTGCCGGCGGCGAGCTCGGTCAGCATCGTGCGCGTCAGCGCCGGCCCGGTGCGCGCGGTGCTCGTAACCACTCCGAGATCGGTGAAGATCATCGTGCGGCGTGCGCCTGCATCCTCGAAGGCCAGGATGTCGCGACGCAGTGATACCCCGGTGGCCTTGAATGCATCGACGATGAGGCCACGATGGCGCATCCGCGCGACGATCGCGGCCGCAGCGGCCGTCTTTCCCGCTTCCATGCAGGTGCCGGCCAGCGCCACCACCGGCACGCCACGGGTGTCGAGCGGCGCATCGAAATCGAGCTGGCGGAATCCCACGCGCGCCGGCACGCCGATGCGCTCCCCGAGGTACGGAAACTGCAGCACGACGCCGAGCACCCGGCAGTCGAATGGCTTGCCCTTGTCCGCGGTGGCCGAATCGCACACGCCCATGACGCCGCCGATGTTCAGCATCTGGATCACGTCACCCGGCTGCAGGGCTTCGGGCACGTGACCGGAGTAGCCAAAAAGGGCGCGGCGCGGGCCGAGCGCACCGACCACGATATCGCCCTTGCCGACCTTCGCCATCCGGCCGCTGGTGAGCTCCAGCGTGTTGTAGGTCGACTTGTTGTTCAGGATCTCGGCGACGATCACGACACCCTCTTCGGCCGGAATCTCGGCCGACAGGCGCAGCTCGTGGCTGAGCGAGCACGCCTGCGTCACCGAGGCGATCTTGTCGACCAGCACGGTCTTCATGGATGCGCGCCTGCCGCGACCGCTTCTCCTGCCCGGCGGTGGAACACCCCGGTCAGGGCCACGATCCTGGAGAACCCGAGCGCGTCGACCGCGCTCCATTCGCCCGCCGCCTCGCCGTAGATCCCCTTGGACGCCGCCATCAGCGAATACGGGGATTCCACTCCCTCGATGAATAGCGCGCCCGGTCGCAGCAGCAGATGCACTTCGCCGCTCACGCGTGCCTGCGAGGACAGCAGCAGCGCCTCGATGTCGCGGCATACCGGGTCGAGCAGCTGGCCTTCGTGCACCAGATCGCCGTAGGTCAGTGAAACGGTCTCCTTGATGCGCTGCTGGCGCGGCGTGAGCACCAGCTTCTCGAGTTCCCGGTGAGCGTTGAGTAGCACCTCGGCGGCCGGTGCTTCGAACGCCACCCGTCCCTTGGTGCCGATGATGGTGTCGCCGAGGTGAATACCGCGGCCGATGCCGAACGGTGCCGCCAGCGCCTCGAGCCGCTCGATGAGCGCGACCGGGGATAGCTGTGCGCCGTCGAGCCCCACGGGCAGTCCGTGCTCGAAGCGCACCGAGTGGCGCTCCGGATCGCGCGGGGAGGTGAACGCACCGGCCGAAAGCACCCAGGCGCTCTCGGGAATGCTGCCGCTGGAGGTCAGTGTCTCCTTGCCGCCGATGGTGACGCCCCACAATCCGCGATTGGTCGAATAGGCGGCGCCGTAGGGCGGCACGGGCAGCTGGCGGGCCTGCAGGTATTCGAGTTCCTCGCTGCGCTTGAATGCGCAATCGCGCACCGGGGCCAGGATTTCCAGATCCGGTGCCAGGGTGCGCAGCGCGACCTCGAAGCGCACCTGGTCATTGCCCGCCGCCGTGCAACCGTGCGCGACCATGTTGCTGCCGAGGTCGCGCGCGACGCGGGCGATGGTCTGCGCCTGCATCACGCGCTCGGCCCCGACGCACAGCGGGTAGAGCTGGCCGCGTCGCACGTTGCCCATGATCAGGAAGCGCAGCACCTGCTCGAAGTAGTCGGTGCGGGCATCGATCTGCCTGTGCTCGAGCGCACCGAGCGCGAGCGCTCGGGCACGCAGCGTCGCCGCGCCAGCCGCATCGATGCCACCGGTATCGACCGTCACGGTGATGACCGGGCGCTGGTGATGCTCCCTGATCCAGGGCACCAGGAACGAGGTGTCCAGGCCACCGGAATAAGCGAGGACGATGGGCGTGGCGCCCGGCGTGGTCGTAGTAGGCATGGGCACTCTCAGCTGCGGAACAGGGAATCGAGGCGTGCGATCAGGCGCTGCTGCGCGCGGGCATCCTGCGTCGCGACGAAGATGGTGTCGTCGCCGGAGATCGTACCGACGACTTCCGGCCACTCGGCCTTGTCGAGCGCGACCGCGACGCTGGGCGCGGCCCCGATCGTGGTCCGGATCACCGTGATCGAGGAGCCGGCGGGGCGCACGGCGCGCACGAACTGCGCGAGCGCGCCGAAGTCGCCGTTGGCGCGCGTGACTTCGTCCGGCGGCAGCAGGTAGCGGCCGCTCGCCTTGAGTACTCCCAGCTCGCGCAGGTCCCGGCTCACGGAGGATTGCGTGACCTCGAAGCCGTCGCGCCGGAGCAGCTGTGCGAGGTCGCTCTGCCGGCGCACTACCGCGCCGCGCAGGATGCGCATGATCGCGGTGCGACGGTCGAACTGTTGGCGGTCGGTAAGCATCGCGCTGCTACTGCATAAACTTGAATAAGTATGCATAAAAATGCACGACGACACAAGAGCCACCCCCGGCCTGGGATGCGCGCCGCCGCGGCGGGACGCTTCCCGACGATCCCGCGGCGCCTCCGCCGGTGGACACTACCGGGGCGCGGGCGCTTCGGTTATCTTCTGCGACGGCTACAAGAAACTCGTAGACGAGCGCCAAGCTACCGCGTCGTTCCAATTCTTCTTCAAGGGGACTCCCATGGCACAGCCGAACGTGCACGGCCGATTTGTCTGGCAGGAACTCAACGTGCAGGACACCGCGGCGGCTGCCGCCTTCTATTCGAAGGTCGTCGGCTGGCACACCCAGGTGCCGCCGGGAATGCCCGATTACACGATGTTCACGGCGGGCGGTGCGGGTGTCGGTGGCCTGCAGAAGCTCTCGGGGAATGCGCGGCCGCACTGGCTGCCTTACCTGGGCGCGCAGGACGTGGATGAGACGGCTACCGCGGCCGTGCGGCTCGGTGGCAAGCTCCTCCGGGCGCCGTTCGACCTGCCCACTGGAGGCCGCATCGCCGTGCTGTCGGATCCGCAGGGCGCCACCTTCGGCATCCATCATTCCAATCAGCCCGGGCCTGCGCCGGCTGATCCGAAGCAGCAGGGCCAGTTCTCGTGGCAGGAACTGGCAACGACCGACTACGAGGCGGCGTTCAAGTTCTATGGTGAGCTGTTCGGCTGGAAGGTCATGGACCGAATGACCATGGGTCCCTCCAACGTGTACCTGATCTTCGGATGGGATGGCCAGCAGCAGGGCGGTATCTACAAGCCGAGCAAGCCCGGCATGGCCACGCAGTGGCTGCCGTACGCGACCGTGACCGACATCGAGGCCACCGTCGCGACGGTCGCCAAGGCCGGTGGGCAGATCGTGCACGGTCCGGTGCCCGTGCCGGGCGGCGGACGTATCGCCCAGCTGCTCGACGCGGGCGGGGCGCTGTTCGCAGTGCACAGTTTCCCAAGCGCTGCGCCGGCGTCGGCGGCGCCCAAGCCGGCCGCCAAGCCTGCCCCGGCCGCGGCCCCCGCCAAGCCTGCTGCCGCGAAACCGCCGGCGGCCACGCCGGCCGCCGCGCCGAAGCCGGCGGTCGTTCAACCCGCTGCGAAGAGGGCCGCCCCAAGGAAGGCGGCGCCGAAAAAGCCCGCAGCGAAAAAGTCCGCAGCAGGGAAAATGGTTGCCAAGAAGGCAGCGCCGAAGAAGCCGGCCAAGAACAAGGCCAAGGCCAAGGCAAAGGCAAAGGCCAAGCCAAAGGCCAAGCCAAAGGCAAAGGCTAAGCCGAAGGCGAAGGCCCGGGTCAGCAAGCGCCCGGCAGCCAGGAGGGCCAGCGCGAAGCGGCGACCGGCATCGGCCGCGCGACGCAAGAAGTAGCGCGGCTTAGGTCAGCGCCACGCCCAGGGGGGCGCCCGGCGCTCCGCCTAGCGTTCGATCGTGAATACCAGGTCCGCGCTACGCTGCGTGCCGGCTTCGGTCTTTATGGTCCAGTGATCGCCGATCGTATAGCGCATCTTGATCGTGTTGATCGCCTCGACGAGGCCGACGCCATAGCTCACGTAGAGCCGAGGCGACAGGTAGCGCCCGAGCACCAGCGAGGTCTGGTTGGTCAGGTCCTGCTCGACTCCTGCCTCGATGTTGAAGCGGCCCCCTACCTGCTGCGCAAGGATCGCTCCACCCTGCATCAGTGCCTCGGAGCGAGCCGCGGACGCGCGGTTGGACGGATCCGTGTTGCTGTTCTGGACGCTCTCGAGCGAACCGCCGGCCAGCAGCAGCGAGACGATCTGCGACTGCGATACTTCCGGGTCGGAGAAAAACGTCATGCGCGGCGAGCGCAGCGTACCGCGTACATTCACGCCGGCCTTGATGTCGGGAAAGGTCTTGACGGCCCGCAGGTCCAGGCCTGGGTCGCCGATCAGTCCATTGCTGAACAGCAGCCGGCCGCGCTCGATATCGAGATTGCGGCCGTAGGCCAGATACTTGCCCTCCTCGACCTTGAGTTCGCCGCTGCCGCGGTTGATACCGGTATCGTCCGTCATCACGGAGATGCTGCCGCTCAGTCGGCCTGACAGCCCCAGCGTGTTGACCGTCACCCGCTCGCCAAGCACCAGCGTGATCGCGCTGAACACCTTGAAGGTATTCTCGCCGGTGGCGGCATCGCGCCCGACGATGACCTCATCGCTCGAGGGCAGCACGGCGTTGGCGAGATCGGCCGGTTCGATGCGTGCGTAGGGCAGGTTGATCTGCCCATTCACGTCGATGCGGGTGCCCTGCAGGTGTACGGTCACGTCGGGAGAGGCATCGACGCGCGCCTCGGGAATATTGATCAGGCGCAGGTCGGTGCCACGCAGGTGCAATTCGCCGGTGGGGACGCCCTGCAGCCAGCTGAGTTTGCCTTCGACGCTCGCGTGCCCATCCGAGCCGGCATTGGCATCCCCCTTGACGGCGAGGGAGTTGCCTCGAAGATGTGCATCGAAGTTCAGGTCGCGCAGGGAAAGGTTGATCTGATACGCATCGAGCTGCGCATCGCTGAGCCGCAGGTCGCCACTGAGTTCGGGGGCCGCCGCGGTTCCCGCCAGCGTCAGCTGGGCCGCGAGCCGGCCGCTGGCCCGATCGATCCGCGATACGTAGGAATCGATGAATCCTACCGCCGTGGTCTCGGCGCGCAGCTCGCCTGACATCGGCCAGTCGCGCCACGGGGTATCATCGCCGCCGTGGGCCTCGAGATGACCAGAAATGTTACCCGCGCTGCCGGCATCGAGCGCGAGGCTGGCCGTCAGCGCGCTCTGGTTCAGCGATGCCTCCACCTTCCCGGTGCCGAGCTGCAAGCGCTCCACCCGGCCGTTGCTGCCGTGCCGGGCGATCGCGGCGTCGGTCAGCTGGGCACTCAGCGAGCCATACCACGTTGACTGACTGCCGGCGGCGGCATCGATCTTGACCGTCAGCGTGCCCTCGTAATCGGTGGCGGCCGTCAGGCCGGCCGTGACCGTGCGCAGCGGCAAGTTCGTTGCGCTCAGCGCGACGCGGCGCTGCGCGTCGTTGAGCTGCGCGGCGGCGCACAGGCGCGCCGCCGCCGCGCGCAGGCAGAACTGGTCGAGCTGCAGGCGTGCGCCGGTGAGGCTCATGCCGGAAGGGGCCTCGAGACTCATCTGCAGCGCGGCGCCGTCACTGAGCTGCGCGTTCTCGAACTGCCCCTGCCACAGTCCCGCAGCGTAGCGTCCGTGGCCCCGCACGTTGAAGGACAGTCCCTCGGCGCGTGCATCGAGTTCGACGCTGTGCTCGGCCGCGGTACCCGCGGTTTTCAGAGCGAGGTGCTCGAAGACCCTGCCGGCGGCCCGCAGGCCAGCCACCCGCAGAGTCGTGTCCGCGCGTCCCGAGCCGTGCGGATCGAAGTCGATCAGGCCGTCGAGGCTGTCGAGCCGGACGGCATCCCAGGCGATGTTCCGCGCCTGCAGGGTCGCCTTGACGGTCGGGTCACGCAATTCGCCACGCAGGCTGCCGTGGGCATTGAGCCGACCCGAGACACCGGTGCGCAGCAGCCCGAGATCCGTGGCGTCAATTGCGAAATTCAGATCGAGCTGCGCCCCGAGCCGCCCGTCGAGCGCGACGTGCGTGGAGCCGAGCTGGACCCGTACGTCGTCGAACAGCCATGCGCCGTTGCGGCGTGCGACATGCGCATGGCCCTCGGCACGCTGGCCCTGGACCTGGCCGCTCAAGCCGGTGGCCTGCACGTCCAGCTCATTGCCGAGTCCGAAGCCCACTCCGGTGGCATTCAGCCCGAAGCCGATCCGGCCGCCGAGGCGCGAATTTCCCTGCGCAAGATTGAGGCCGGCGATGCTGCCCTGCATCTGCCAGCGCTGCCGCTGCGACCACGGCAGCCAGCCGTGCAGCTGGCCATGCCCGCCGAGCAGCGCGACCGTCATCAGCCGCGCATCCAGGCCATCGTGTGCGAGTTGGCCGCGAAGCTGCTGCACGTCGACGTTGACCAGATCGGCGATGCGCAAGGAGCCCTGGGCGCTGAGCGCAAATGGCAGCTGTCCATCAAGGGTGTAGGTGCCGGACGCACTGCGTACGGCGGCATCAGCACGTTCCAGCGGCCAGCGGAAGTCAGTCCAGGTGCCCGACAGCGCGAGCCGCGGCCCGCCCGGGGCCAGGGTGACGCTGCCCTGAGCCAAGGCGCTGGCTCCCGAAGCGGAATGGTGCAGCCGCAGGCTCGACACGATGAGCGTGCGGCCGCTTACAGCGCCGGCGAAGTCGGTCGCGATCACGCCGGCGTTCAGACCCGTCGCATCCAGGCCGCCATGTGCCTGGAAGCCATGGCGGTCTCCCTGCAGCGCCAGGCCGCCGCTGATGAGTCCGAGCGCGCTGCCCGCTCCCCATACCGTGATGTCGAGACGCCGAACCTGGCCGTAGCCGTGCCAGTGCCAGGCGCCCGTGAGATCGAGCACTTCCCCGCGGAACTGGGCCAGGAAGGGCTCGGCGAATTCGGCATCCAGCGTGATTCCGCGCAGTGTGCCGTCGAATCGCGCGTTGATCGTCCATGGTGGCTGCCGAGGCGTCTGCCGCGTCGGCTGCGCGGAGACATGCAATGTGCCGTTCAGTCCCAACGGCCGCGTCGCCAGTAATTCGCCGCTGGCCTGCAGACCGATGCCGGCATAGTCCAGCGAGGTCGAATAGATCCGGATGCGGTCCGGATAGACCGCCCCGGTGGCCTGGACGCCCGAGCTGTCGAGCTCGACACCATTGGCTGCGATGAGCTCGAAGCGCTGGACGTCGACGCGCTCGGCATCGATTCGCATCAATGGCGGCAGGAACAGGGGGGAATGCTCGCGGCCGTCGTCCGGAACGCTGAGCGCATGGACCAGCAGCCGGCGTACATGGACTTCGGGTGCGCGGATGGTCTGCCAGGCCAGTGGCAGGATCGCGAGCCGGGCAGTGGCATCCTCGATCTCGATGTGGGCGCGCCGATGGTCGATGACAAGCTGGTCGACGTGCAGACCTCCGGCCAGCGTGCCGCTGACGCCGCGCAGCTGGATGTTTACCGGCCCGACGTGCCCGCTCAGTGCAGCCGCGATCAGCTGCAGGCCGCCCTCGGTGTAGCCGAGGTAATACAGTCCCGACAGCGGCACGGCGAGCAGCAGCACCAGGCTCCAGATGAACTGGATCCGGCGACGCGTGGTTGACCGGGGCTTCATAGTCGTGGGGAGATGTTCAGGTGCAGTCGCGGGCCCGGCAGACCAGGGAAGCCGGGGGCGCGCAGCGCCTGCGCGATGTCGATGCCTACCGTGATGACCGGCAGGCGCAGCCGAAAGCCGATTCCGGCCGACCAGGCCAGCGGATCGTTGAAATGGTCGATCGCATTGCCGCCGTCGACGAACACCGCGATGCCCAGATTGCGCGGCAGGTCGCGCTCCAGTTCCACCGTCCCGGTCGCGAGGTCCCGGCCGCCGACCTTCACCGGGACGCCCGTGCCAGGCGTCGCCCGCAGCGGTGAGAGATCGTCGAACGCAAAGCCGCGCACGCTGCGGTCGCCGCCCGCGAAGAAGCGGTACTGCCCCGGGATGTGCTCCACGTCATTCACGGTGCTGGCCCCGAGTTCGGTACGCAGCAGCAGGTGCCAGCGAGGTGCGAGATCCACGACGCGCTGCGCCTGCACGTCCAGGCGCAGAAAATTGGCGCGCGCGCCCAGCGCAGTGCTCGATCCCAGCAGCTGCACGTACAGCCCGCGGCTGAACAGAGCCTCTCCGAGGTACCCCTCCGGCACAGACGCGAACACGATGCCTGGCAGGACCAAATTGTCGATCTGACGGCCGCCGACCGGATCGGCGGTCACGGTATGCGCTGCGGTCACGGAGATGATCCGTTGCCAGCCGCCGAGGATCTGCGTCACGGCCGGCACGAAGGACACGTTGTTGGTCGTCACGTAGTCGCCATACTCCGCCTCCTGCCCGACCAGATCCAGCGACATCTTCTCGAGCGCCGGGTCACCAAACGGCACGTCGTAGCGCGCGTCGAAGGTCTGCTGGATCTGCGACACCTGCGCCTCCACGCGGAATCGATGCCCGTAGCTGTTCACGCGCGGCACGGTCCAGCTCGCGGTGCCGCGCGGTCCGGTATCGGTGCCGTAGCCGGCCCCGATCGAATAGCCGCGGCGCGAGTTGTTGGCGCTGATGTTGATCGGGACCGTGTGATGGAGCGGATCGCGCTCGCCAGCCTCGACCTCGACGGTCGAATAGTAGAGGCTGTCGTCGAGCGCGAACTGGGTGCGCAGCAGCAGCAACGCATTGTAGGGATCGCCCTGCCGATAGCGCAGAAAGCGGCGCACCACCTCTTCGCGCACCGCATGCTGCTCGATTGTCGTCTCGCCGAAGCGATAGCGTTCCCCGGTCTGCAGTTCCAGGAAGATGTCGGCCCGGTGGGTCGCGAGGTTCACGCGCATTTCACTGCGCAGCATCCGGGCGTCCAGGTAGCCGTAGGTCGCGGCGGCGCGCTCCAGGCTGCCCTTGAGCTGCTCATAGCCGGCATGATCGAGCCGCATTCCGCTGCGCAGTGCGCCGCTTGATCGGAGCTGAATGAATTCCGGGTCCTCGGCGCCCGGTCCGCCGACCACCACACTCACTGTGTCGATCAGCACCGGGACCCCGAGTTCGATGCTGATGCGTACGCGCCAGCGCCGGTCCCGGTCCGGCGGCTGCAGCGTCGAGGTGATCCGCGGCTCGTAGTACCCGAACGGACGTAGCGCCGTGCGGACCTCGTCGTCGATGCGGTTGTACAGGCGCTGGACCGCCTCGGGCTCGATCCGGTCGCGGTCCCGGTAGCGCTGCAGGCTCAGCAGGGCCAGCACGTTCTGCCGCAGCGCTCCCTCGACTCCGTCGATCTCGATGCGGATGTCGGCGCGGGCCGCGCGCACCGGCAGCAGCAGCACGGCGAGCGCGAGAGCGCCTGCCCAGGCGGCTCGGCGCCCGTTTGAGAATGAATGCATGGTCCCGCTCTAGAGTCGCGCATTGCCGCTTCCGTTCCCGCCCCGCCCGAACGTGCGTGAGCGCGTCAAGCGGACGCGCCGTCCTCGTGCCGCAGCCACTCCTCGATCAGCCGCCGTGCAATCGTATGCCGCGGCGGCAGCAGCCCGTCGGGCGCCGCTCGCAGTTCGTCCGACCGGAACCAGCGTGCGTCCTCGAGTTCGTCATCCAGGCGCAGCGCGCCGCGCGCCCCGGTGGCATGAAAGCCCAGCATCAGCGATGCCGGGAACGGCCAGGGTTGGGAGGCGAAGTACCGGGCGCTGACCACGCGAACGCCCGTCTCCTCCTCGACCTCGCGCGCCACTGCTTCCTCGAGGCTCTCCCCCGGCTCGACGAAACCCGCCAGAGCGGAATAGCGGCCGGGCGGCCAGCTGGCCTGCCGGCCGAGCAGCGCCAGCGGGCCGTCGGTCACGAGCACGATGACGGCCGGGTCGATACGGGGAAAGAACGATGCGCCGCAGCTCGCGCGCGTACAGACCAGGACATGGCCCGCGCTGCGGGGCGTCGTGGCCGCGCCGCAGACTCCGCAATACCGGTGCCGCTCCCGCCACACCAACAGCGCTCGAGAGTAGGCCAGCAGGCGTGCCTCATCCTCCTGCAGCAGCCCCAGCAGCGGCCGCAGCTCCTCGTAGCGCGTTCCGGGAGGCGGTGCGTCGGTGCCATCGCCCGGCAGTTCCACCAGCACGCAGCGGTTACCGCGAAACCATCCAAGCAGTATCAGACGCGATTCGTCGATGTTCGCCAGATCCGCATGCTGCGCATCCACGAATGCGATGGTCGCAGCGGGCTCGAGCTGCATCAGGTGGGTAGTGCCGCGTGCCAGCAGGAACCGGGTTGCGGGGTCGAGCAAGGCTGCGTGCGCCCAGTCCCCGGCCACTCGCATCGCCCCGCGACGCTCGAGGAACGGTTCGGCTGGAAATGTGCTGGCGGCGGGCAGGATGCTCATGGCGACGCAGTGTTGCAGACGCTCCGCTGCGGCAGCAACCCCGCCGCCGGGCCGCCCGGTGGTTCGCCAGGGCGCTAAGCGCCGTCGCACACCGCGCAGCGCGGCGCGTGCAGCGCGCAGTGCTCGATCACGAGCACGGCCCCGCAGTCGCGGCAGGCGCCGAGCGCGAGCTCATCGCCGCGGGCGAGTGCCGTCAGCAGGTACACCGCGTGCTCGAAGCTCAACCCGGCCTGCGGCAGGAGCGCCCTGAACGTCTCGTAGGACTGGCAAAGCAGTTCGCCGCGCTGCAGTCCTGGCAGCGACCCGGCTGGCCGGCCGGCCGGCTGACCCGGCAGCGCGCCGGCGAGCCGATACAGGCTCGCGAGCACAGCGGCTTCCACGCGCGCGCGGGCCGTGCGCGTGAAGCGGGTGGCCTGCTGGGGCGATTTCCCCCGGTGGCGCCTCGGCGGCGCGCCGGGCGCGGCGCCCGGGTAGGAGCGGTAGAGCTTTCGAATCCGGTCGTCGGACAGTCCGGTCCAGGTCCGGATCGTGCGGGTGCGCGCCTCGTGGCGGATGAAGCGCAGCGCCACGTCCAGGCGGCGCTGGTCGCGGCTGTAGCGGTCGTCATAGATACGCATCTTGGCAGCTCCCGGTGCACAATGTTAGTTGTAACATATTTGGTGAGAATATCGCAGAAATGCCGCCGGCGTCCAAGCGGGAATCAGGCAGCATATCTGCCCCGCTTGTGGAGGAACCCCATGGAAGAGAATGGCATCGTGCCGGTCGTGCCGCCGGGTTCGACGGCGCGCTGGGACAGCGGCCTGCTGGCGCCGGTGACGGGCATCAATCAGGCGCTGCTCGAGTTGCTGTGCGCGCCCTCGCCGCTACGCCGCACCGCGCTCACGCAGCTGTGCTGCGGGCTCGATCCGGACGCGCGCTCGCGTCTCGCGCGATGTCCGTACGTGTTGCTCGACGCCGGCTTTGGCGCGCCGGAACTCTGGCCGCCGTCGGGGCGGGCGCCAGGCGCGGTGCGTGAGGCCAGCGCCTCCGGCGGCTACTTCAGCTCGCGGCAGGGCATTGCCCTGGTGCGTCGCACGCTGGTGTTCGCGTGGCACCTGGCGCGAGCGAACCCGTTCGCCGCACGCATACTGTTCGGCATGACCACACCGTGCGCCCCCGGTGTTGCCGCGAGCCGGCTGGAGGATCTCGAGGAGCTTGCGGAGCTGTGCCCGTCCTGGGTGGCGCCGCGCTGGGAGGCGCAGCCGCAGGTGTGGCGGCAGCTGGTGCATGCGGCCCGCGCCGGTCCGGTCTCGCAGCTGCGCCAGGCGCAGTTGCGCGGCCTGCAGCTGCTCGCGGCCGCCTGAGGCGCCGGCGGGGGCGGGGGACGCGGGCGGGCCGCAGCGCCGCGCGCGGCTGTGCTACCGTGCGCGCATTCCATGGGCCCAATGGAGCCGGCGAGCCATGCTTGCGCTCTCTACCCGCGAGCTGACCAAGACCTACCGCAATGGCGTACAGGCACTGCGCGGCGTCGACCTCGACGTCGAGCAGGGCGATTTCTTCGCGCTGCTGGGTCCGAACGGCGCCGGCAAGACCACGCTGATCGCGATCATCACCTCGCTGGTCAACAAGACCGGCGGCACGGCCAGCGTGTTCGGCTACGACATCGATAAGGAACTCGAGCGCGCGAAGTCCTGCATCGGCATCGTGCCGCAGGAACTGAACTTCAACCAATTCGAGACCCCGCTCACGATCGTGATCAACCAGGCCGGCTTCTACGGGATTCCGCGCGCGGTGGCGCGGGTGCGGGCCGAGCGCTACCTGAAGCAGCTGCAGCTCTGGGACAAGCGCAACAGCGCGGCGCGCGGCCTGTCCGGCGGCATGAAGCGGCGACTCATGATCGCGCGCGCGCTGATGCATGAGCCCCGGCTGCTGATCCTCGACGAGCCGACCGCGGGAGTCGACATCGAGATCCGCCGCACCATGTGGGACTTCCTGCGGGAGATCAACGCCAGCGGGACCACGATCATCCTGACCACGCACTATCTCGAGGAAGCCGAGACGCTCTGCCGCAACATCGCGATCATCAACAAGGGCGATATCATCGAGCGCGATCGCATGGGCAACCTGCTGCTGCGGCTGCATACCGAGACATTCGTGCTCAACACGCGCGGGGTGCTGGACGCCGCGCCCGAGACGCCGGGTTTCGCGCTGCGAATGATCGACGCGCACACGCTCGAGGTCGACGTGTCGAAGGATCAGAATCTGAACGAGCTGTTCGCGCTGCTCTCGCAGCGGCGGATCGAGATCCTGAGCATGCGCAACAAGGTGAACCGGCTGGAGGAGATCTTCATGCGCCTGGTGGAGAATCGCACGGCCGCGGGAGCAGCGGGGTAGCGGATGGACGACGCCACTGCAACAGCTGCCGGTAGCGGGCCGCCCTCGATGGCGAGGATCCGGTGGATCGGATTCAGCACGATCGTGATCCGCGAGTATGGCCGGATCGTGCGTATCTGGGGCCAGACGCTGGTGCCCTCGGCCGTCACTGCGATGCTGTATTTCGTGATCTTCGGCAATCTGATCGGTCGTCGCGTCGGACCAATAGCCGGCTTCGACTACAAGCAGTACATCGCACCGGGTCTGATCATGATGGCGATCATTACCAACTCCTACGGCAACGTCGTGTCCTCTTTCTTCGGCGCCAAGTTCGGCAAGCACATCGAGGAGCTGCTGGTCTCCCCGCTTCCCGCCTGGATCATCGTAGCCGGCTACGTGACCGGCGGGCTGGTTCGCGGACTGCTGGTCGGTCTGGTAGTGATGGTGGTCTCGCTCGTGTTCGCCCGCCTGGAGGTCCACCACCTGGCCGCGATCGTCGCCGCCGCGTTGCTGACCTCCTCGGTGTTCTCGCTGGCCGGATTCATCAATGCGATCTACGCGCGCAACTTCGACCAGATGAACTGGATCCCGACCTTCGTGCTCACGCCCCTGACCTACTTCGGTGGCGTGTTCTACTCGGTCACCATGCTGCCGCCGTGGGCCCAGAAGGTGTCATTCGTCAATCCGATCCTGCACATGGTCAATGCGTTCCGCTATGGCTTCCTCGGAGCCTCCGACGTGCACGTGACCGGTGCCTTCGTACTGATGTCGGTGCTCGCCGTGGCGATGTTCGTGTTCGCGGTGTCGCTGCTTGATCGCGGCGTGGGCGTGCGCGACTGAGGCGCGTTCCGCGTTATGATCGTGCCGGCTCACTGAACGAGCACTGCGTCTCATTGTCACGGGAGCTTCACACGACGGTCACGAATTCATCCCCACCGATGTCCTAGGGTGCCAGCCATGACCCGCACCCAGCACATCGTGGCCCGGTTCGACATCGCGGAATACCGCCTGTGCCGCGGCATCAATCGTGGTGCCGGACTCAGATCACTGCGCGTGGCGATGCAGGTGGCGAGCCGGCTCGGGGATGGTCTGGTCTGGTACGCGTTGATCGGACTGCTGCCGCTGCTCTATGGTCGGATCGCGGTTCGGCCGGCGATGGTGATGGCTGTGACCGGATTGCTCGGGGTGCTGATCTACAAGTGGCTCAAGCACCGCCTGGTGCGCGAGCGTCCCTTCATTCGCCATCCAGGCATCACGCTGGCGATGCCACCGCTGGACCGATATAGCTTTCCTTCCGGCCATACGCTGCACGCCGTGGCATTCACCTGGCAGGCCGTCGCCTGCTTTCCGGAACTGGGCTGGGTGCTGGTACCGCTGGCGACGCTGATCGCGGCTTCGCGGGTCGTGCTCGGATTGCACTATCCCAGCGATGTGCTTGCCGGCGGAGCGCTCGGTGCGGGGCTCGCGACAGTGGCGTTGAATTTCATATAGCACGAGGCGGCCGCGTCGCCACGCCCATGCGGGTGCTGTTCATATCGGACGTCTACTTTCCCCGCGTCAATGGGGTCTCCACGTCGATACGCACATTCCGTGGCGACCTTGCTGCCCACGGTGTCGAGACGGTGCTGGTCGCACCCGCCTATGGCGCCGGATCCCCGCCGGACACGGAAGCGGGCGTATGGCGCGTCGCGGCCGGCCTCGTGCCCGGGGATCCCGAAGACCGCCGCATGAGACGAGCCTCCCTGCGCGACACGCTCGGCCAGCTCGCCACCGGGCATTTCGACCTGGTGCACGTGCACACTCCGTTCCTGGCGCACTATGGCGGTGTGCGCTTCGCGAGTCGCGCGCACATCCCGGTGGTCGCGACCTACCACACGCTGTTCGAGGAGTATCTGCACCATTACGTGCCGCTGCTGCCAAGGTTCATCGGCGGCGCGCTGGCCCGGCGCTTCACGCGCTCGCAGTGCGCGCAGCTCGGTGCCATCGTCGCGCCCTCCGAGCCGATGCGCGCACTGCTGCAGTCCTACGGAGTCACGACCCGCATCGAGGTGATCCCGACCGGTCTGCCGGCGGACCGCTACGTTCCGGGCGACGGCCGGCGCTTTCGCGAGCGCTTTGGGGTAGCGACCGACCGGCAGCTGCTGCTGTACGTCGGGCGCGTCGCGCACGAGAAGAACATCGACTTCCTGGTCCACAGCTTCGTCGCGCTGCGCAGCTCCTGCCCGCGTGCGCTGCTGGCGATCGCCGGGGAAGGGCCGGCCCGCGAGCACCTGCGCGCACTGGTAATGCGCCTCGGAATCTCGCAGGACGTGCTGTTCATAGGCTACCTGGATCGCGAGCGCACGCTGGCGGACTGCTACGCGGCAGCCGACGTGTTCGTGTTCGCCTCGCGTACCGAGACGCAGGGACTGGTGCTGCTCGAGGCGCTCGCCCAGGGCCGTCCTGTGGTATCGACCTCGCACCTCGGCACTGCCTCGATCCTGCAGCCGGGCTGCGGCGCGCGGGTCGCGCCCGACCGACCGGACGCCTTCGCCCGGGCGGTGCTCGACGTCCTGGACGATCCGGCTCGCGCGGCGCGTCTGTCCTCGCAGGCGCGCTCCTACGCCCAGGGCTGGAGTTCAGCACTGATGGCGCGCCGGCTGGCGAATTTCTACGGCGAACTGCTCGACCGCGACACGGCCGCCGACGTGCTGGCGGCTTCGGGGTAGCCATGGCGCTTGGGAGGACCGCCCGCGGCCGGAAGTCGATGCGAGCATGCCGCCATGGTTGCGGCCATGCGTTAATATCGGAAGCTCAAGCGTCCCTGAAACAAGAGCGGATCCGGTATGACGGCACGACGTGCGCTGGTGGTCGACGATTCCAGATCGGCGCGCGCATTCTTGAGTCGCGTGCTCGAGCGCTACGACATAGCCGTGGATGGCGTGGAGTCTGCCGAGCAGGCGATCGAATATCTCACGCATCAGCGGCCGGACGTGATCTTCATGGATCACCTGATGCCGGGCATGGACGGTTTCCAGGCGGTGCAGGCGATCAAGAACAACCCACGCACGGCCACGATCCCGATCATGATGTACACCTCGCAGGAGGGCGAGTTGTATCTCAGCCAGGCACGGGCGCTGGGCGCCATCGGAGTACTGCCCAAGCAGATACGCCACACGGATGTCGCCAAGGCGCTCGAGCAGCTGCGGCTGATCGACGATCTGCGGCCTGAATCCGAGTCCACGGACACCCAGGGCGAGGTACTGCCCACCGACAACACCCCGCCGCTGGACGTCACGTTGAACGAGCGCCGCTCGCCGCAGCGGCCGCCATTGCCGGCACTACCGCCGGAGCTGCGCGCAATCATCGAGGGGATGTTCTCGCACCAGGTGCAGGAGCTGCGCCGGCTCGTGATCGACAACCTGGAGAGTCACGCGGATCGCATCGTCAGTGATGTGCGGCTGATCATGCAGGAGCAGGTCTCACCCTCGCCGCCGGCCGTACCGGTCCCGCTGCGGCGCCGGGCGATGCATGCCGGGCTGTGGGTCGGAGCTGCCGGCCTGGTACTCGCGGCCGCCCTTGGCCTGCAGTGGATCAACGAGCGCCGCGGCGCACAGCAGTTGCACGCGCAGCTCGATCAGACGCGCCGGCAGCTGGCCGACACGCAGCAGAGCCTGCAGACGCTGCAGGCGGCGGACGCTGCCGCCGCGGCCAGTGCCGCCGCGCCGGCGAGCGACCCGGAGTCGCAGGCCGCTGCCGGCGCCCAGGGCACCTCGATGATCGACTCCGTACCCTTCGGCGAAACACCCCTCTCCGGCGTCCGGCTGGAGCACATTCAGGCCCTGCTAGCGCGGCTCGCGGCGCAGGGCTTTCGCGGCGTGGTCCAGATACGTACAGTGCCCGGCCGCTTCTGCCTGGCGGCAGGCGCAGCGGGCCTTCCCGCGCCTGCGGCCGAGGCCAGCCCGTACTCCAGGTGTGACCAGGTCAGCACCTCGCGCGAAGACAACGGCTCGCCC
>Ga0265334_10000186_pt1 | contig 36368 bp, 39 predicted proteins | sample 42023metaG_FD_192442 | JGI IMG/M metagenome (GOLD analysis project Ga0265334, IMG submission 192442) | Rhizosphere microbial communities from Carex aquatilis grown in University of Washington, Seatle, WA, United States - 4-20-23 metaG | ecosystem: Host-associated > Plants > Roots > Rhizosphere... | reverse complement strand
TCGCCCAGCCCTTCGACTGGACCTTCACCCGCACCGACCTCGACCGCGTCCTCGCGAAGATCAGCCAGCACGAGCCACACCTCGCGCTCGCTGCCTAACAACCAGAACTAACGACCGCGTCTACTAGTCGCCGTCGGTGAGCACGCCGCGAGCCCACGCCAGCGCCTGCTCAGCACTGCGCAGACTGGCATTGCGGTCCAGCTCGTCCGGCACGGGCGGATCGTCGTAACGGAACTCTGCCGACCATGGCGTCAGCCAACGCGCCTCCACGACGGCATCCGGAATCCGCACGCCGTCACGGTCGGCCAGCTCCAGCAGGAAGCCAAGGTCGTGCGTTCGCGGGAACTCCACGCCGTGGATCGCGAGCACGGCCTTCATCGCCTTCTCGATCGCCTGCTGCGCGTGGAATCCGATCGCGTCGTCCGTAATGGAGACGTTGTCGACCAAGCCCGCACGACCTCGATATCGCCTTCGGCCTTTCGCAGCAGCAGCGCAGCGAACTCGCGCTGATCAGGACTCGGCAACGAGCCGCCCCTCGCGCATAGCCGTGTAAACCAGCGAGCCCGGCACGTCGCGACGACGGCGAACCAGATCGTCGCTCATCACGATCACGTCCACCGGTACGCCGAGCGGCGGCAGGGCGTCACGCAGCCGCACCATCTCTCGTGCGGACGGCTGAGCCCCGCGCTCGACCACCAGGAAGTCGAGGTCGCTGTCAGCCGTCGCGTCGCCGCGCGCGTGCGACCCGAACAGAAAGACCTGCGCGGGCGCCGCAGCTTCGTCGGCCAGCGTACGCCCGGCCTGCGCGATCACAGTGTCGCTGAGCACGAGGAGACGGTACCTCAGGGAGATTGAGACGCGGCGAGGTCGTCGCGGTAGAAAGTCGCATCGAGGTTTCCTTCGCTCTTCAGATTCGTCGATGTGGCATCCGATATCGGGCCGCTTGTTGACCTGATGGAAAGCCTCGGGGAGGAGATCGACGCGGGTACCGATGAGGCGATCACAGGTCTCACGCAGATTGGTCAGGTGCTCAGAGATCTTGGTGTGGTCGCGAGACCTACCGGCACACCTAGATACAAGTTCGTGTGTCCGCTCAAACGCGGCGATCTCAGAGAGTCGCTCGCTGCGCTCGAAGGCGAGGCTGTCGTCGTCGGCACGATCCAACGTCGCCTGAGATCGGGTGAGCGCTACAGCTTCCTTGACAGCATAGGAATCGGCGCATTGCCGCGAGAGCAGCGCCGGAGAATCGAACGCGACCTCAAGAAGGACAGAGACTCAGCAGACCTGGTGGTGGCGACCCCGGCAGCGATCCTCTCGCCGATCGCGATCTACCGATAACCGCCTTCACAGTCCACGAGGCGCGAGAGCGCTGTCCCCCGAAACGCTCGCCGTTGTCCCCCTACCGTCCCCCGAACTGCCGCATGTGGGCGCTCAGAAGCCCGCAAAGAGCGGAGATCCTGTCCCCCTACCGCCGGATGAAGAGTCGAGAGCGGATCTCCTGCGTTTGCAGGAACATCCGCCTTCGATCCGAGCCGAAAGAAAGTGGGGGGAGCAGGATTCGAACCTGCGTAGGCAGAGCCAACGGGTTTACAGCCCGTCTCCTTTAACCACTCGGACATCCCCCCGAGCAAGGGACGCGAAGTCTAGCGAGGCGCGGGGGCTCGTGGCCCCCGCGCCGTGCCAGCTACGAAGCGTCGCGCAGGCGCTGCGCCTCGGGCAGCGCCTCGAGCTTCTTGAGCGTGTGGTTCTCGATCTGGCGGATCCGCTCGCGCGTGACGTTGAACGCGCGGCCGACCTCCTCCAGCGTCCGCGGACGGCCGCCCGAGAGGCCGAAGCGCATCTCGATCACCTCGCGCTCGCGCTGCGGCAGCGCCGCCAGCGCACGGCGCACGTTGTCGCGCCGCAGGTTCTCGGACGCCAGCTCGAACGGCGACTCGGCCGCCTGGTCCTCGACGAAGTCGCCGAGCTCGGACTCCTCTTCCTCGCCGATCGGCTTCTCCAGCGAGACCGGCTGCTGGGCCATCCGCAGGATGTCGCGGACCTCTCTGACCGGGCAGTCCAGCTCGAGCGCGATCTCCTCCGGCGTCGGCTCGCGGCCGAGCGTCTGGACGAGCTGGCGCTCGACGTGGACGACCTTGTTGAGCTTCTCGACCATGTGGACCGGGATGCGTATGGTCCGCCCCTTGTCGGCGATCGCGCGCGTGACCGCCTGGCGGATCCACCACGTCGCGTACGTCGAGAACTTGAAGCCGCGGCGGTGGTCGAACTTCTCGACCGCGCGGATCAAGCCGAGCGAGCCCTCCTGGATCAGGTCGAGGAACGTCAGCCCTCGCCCGAGGTAGCCCTTCGCGATCGAGACCACCAACCGCAGGTTGGCCTCGATCATCTGCTGCTTGGCCGACATGTCGCCGCGCTCGATGCGCTGCGCCAGGTAGACCTCCTGTTCTGCGGTGAGAAGGCTCACGCGACCGATCGACCGCAGATACAGGCGCAGCGAGTCGAGGCTCGGCTCCACCGTGAGGTCGATTTCGGGGCGCTTCGACGTCGCCCTCGGCTCAGGGCGCTCGCCCTCGGTCGCTCCCCCCTCCGCGGCCGCCCCGGGGCGGCCGTCGGCTTCGATCACGTCGATGCCGTGCTCCTCCAGGTGCGCATGCAGGTCCTGGATCTGCTCCTTCGTGACATCGACCTCCTCGAGGCATCCGGAGATCTCCTCGTAGGTCAGGTACCCCCGTTCCTGCCCCTCGGCGATGAGGTTCCGCAGCTCCTCCAGCTCGAGCAACGGCGTCTCCTCCGCCGACAGCACTGCCGCCTTCTCCGTCACGTTGTCGTTCCTATCGAGACGCGATTCGGACCCACGCGAACGCGAGCCCCCCTCTCCTCACTGCACCTCGTAACTGAACGCTACGTTCGCGATGTCGATCGCGATGTGGCTGAGCCTTCGTGCTCTCCCGCCCGTGAGCGTGGAGGCGGCTTCCAGCCTGTGCGGAGTGATACCACAAAGATGGCGGTGCGCCGTCGCTAGTCGCGCGAGCGCCGCGACAGATGGCGCGTCGCCCCCGGCTCGCTACCCTTGGGCGGGATGTCGAGCTCCCGCACCGCCATCGTCTCCGCGCCGGACGTCCAGGCGCAGCGCCCGACGCTGCACGTCAGCCTGTCGCGCGTCGGCGTCACCGGCGTCGAGAAGGTCATCCGCATCAGACAGGACGGCGCGGAGCAGATCTTCTCCGCGCAGATCGAGTGCTTCGTCGACCTCGGGCCACAGCAGAAGGGCGCGCACATGTCGCGCTTCGAGGAGGTCGTCAACGAGGCGATCCGCGAGGTGATCCTCGGCGAGGCGACGTTCAAGGCCGAGACGCTCGCCGAGCGCGTGGCCGAGCGCGTGCGCGACCGCCAGGGCGCGCGCACCGCCGAGGTCACGATCACGGCGCGCTACCCGGAGCACAAGCCGGCGCCCGTCTCCGGAATCCTCACGCAGGAGATCTACACGCTCTACGGCTCGGCGATCGCGTCCGAACGCGGCACGCGACGGCTCGTCGGCGTCGCCGCCCAGGGCATGACCGCCTGCCCGTGCGCGCAGCAGCTCGTCGCCGGCAGCTCGCGCGAGCGACTCGCCGCCGACGGCTTCACCGACGACGAGATCGAGCGGATCTTCGAGCACGTGCCCGTCGCGACGCACAACCAGCGCGGCCTCGGCACCCTTCACATCGGCTGCACCGAGGCGTGCGCGGACGAGATCGACGCGCGCACGCTGCTGGAGATCGTCGAGGGCTCGATGTCGTCGGAGATCTACGAGCTGATGAAGCGCAGCGACGAGGCGGCCGTCGTCGAGAAGGCGCACCGCCGCCCCCGCTTCGTCGAGGACTGCGTGCGCGAGATGATCGGCGGCGTGGTCGAGCGCTTCCCCGCGCTGGCCGACGCGGCGTTCGTCTCCGCCAGGCAGGAGAACCTCGAGACGATCCACCAGCACAACGTCGTGGCCGAGCGCTTCGGGCTGCTCGGCGAGGTGCGACGCGAGCTGGCGAGCGGCGAGGCGAGCGCGACGCACGTCTCGCGCCGCGCCTGGCTCGACGGCGCGACCGAGGGCGCATAGCCGCGATGGCCCTGCCGGCGGGCGTGCGACTGCACCACCCGGCGGGCTCCGACGAGGACGCCGTCGCCGTGCTCGTGCTGACGACCGCCTGCCAGGTCGCCGACATCGGCCGCTCCGACCGCGAGCTGGCCGACGTGGTCGAGGAATGGGACCGCCCCGGCGCCGACCTCGCGCGCGACGCGTGGATCGCGGAGGACAGCGGCGGGGAGACGATCGGCTACGCGTTCGTCGCGCCACCCGACGCGGAAGTGCGCGTGCACCCACGCGCCCGCGGCCGCGGGCTCGGGGAGCATCTGCGCGAGCTGCTCGAGGCGCGCGCGGCCGAGCTGGGCGCCGGCGAGCTGCGCCAGCGCGCGACGGCCGGCGACCGCGCCGCGGAGCGCCCGCTCGAGCTGGCCGGCTACGAGCCGCTGTGGCAGACGTGGCGGCTGGAGCGCCCGCTCGACGTCGCGCCCGAGCCGCCCCGGTGGCCAGCCGGCGTGGGGGCCGCGCCGCTCGACGACGAGCACGGCGTCGCCGAGGTGCTCGCGCTGCTCGAGCGCGCCGAGGCGATCGGCCCAACCGGAGAGCCGCTCGCGCTCGACCGCTTCCACGCCGAGCACCTCGCGGACGAGCACCTGGACGCCGGCCTGTGCGTGCTCGCGCGCCGCGGCGACCATCTCGCCGGTGCGGCGGTCTGCGAGAGCTGGAACGACGCCGACGGGATCGTGGTGCAGCTCGCGACCGACCCCGGCGAGCCGCCCGAGCCGCTCATGCGCGCGCTGCTGCTGGACGCGTTCGCGCACATGCGCGAGCGCGGGATCGAGACGGTCGTCGCGCAGCTCGGCGGGCCCGGTCCCGATGTCCCCGAGCCGTACGCGTCGGTCGGGCTGCGGCCGGTCTGGCAGCAGACGACCTGGCGCAAGCGGCTCGGCTGAGCGCCACCGTCAGGCGGCGCCGTCGACCGGCGCCCGGTCCGCCTCACCCTCGCGCTGGCCGAGCCGGCGCCGCAGCCCGAGGAAGTAGTCGACGCCCGACAGCACGGTCACCAAGACGGTCGCGTCGACGAGCAGGTCGAGCCACAGCGGTCTCGCGTCGCCGGCGGCGATCAGCGCCAGCACCATCGCGATCTGCATGACCGTCTTCGTCTTGCCGAACAGGCTCGCCTCGATCACGACGCCCTGCGCGCCGGCCGCCATGCGCATCGCTGTGACGGCGAACTCGCGCGCGATGATCACCATCGCGACCCACGCGGCGAGCCGATGCAGCGAGACGAGCGAGACGAGCGCCGCGATGATCAGCAGCTTGTCGGCGATCGGGTCCATCAGCTTGCCGAACGTCGTGACGGCGTTGCGCGTGCGGGCGAGGTAGCCGTCGAGCAGGTCGGTCAACGAGGCGACGACGAACACGATCGCCGCGAGCAGGTCCCCGCTCGGCGTCGCGTCGAGCAGCGCGACGACCAGCACCGGCACGAGCAGGATCCGCAGCACCGTCAGCACGTTGGGCACGTTGACCGGGAACATCCGCAGCAGGGTATCCCGGATCGCGCCGCCTCAGGCGCTTATGTGCGCGCGCATCCAAGCGGAGAATGCCTCCTCCGACAGCTCGCGGGTCGCGAGGCGCTCGATCGCGGTTGCAAAGGTGTCCTGCTGTGGCGGTAGCCAGATACCTTGGTTGCGAGCAACCAGCTCGAGCATCGCGAGCAGCGCCACGCGCTTGTTCCCGTCCGGCAGCGGGTGGTTGCGCACGAGCCGCGAGCCGAGCACGGCGGCCTTGTCGCCAAGCGCCGGATAGCGCTCGCGACCGCCGTGCGTGGCGAAAGGCGCCGCAAGGGCGGACGCTGCGGCTCCCAGCCGCGTCGCGCGCGCGAGACCTTCGGCGGGGGCCCCGAGGACGGCCTCCGCGATGAGCAGGAGGTCTTCAATGCTCAACCGTTCCATCGCGGCGTCAAGCTACCAAGACACCAGATATCTGTGATGGTCTAGTCTGAATGTTTCAAGGTGGATATACTGCGCGGTGGATGCCGAAGACGATGACCCTGCGGCTGAGCGACGAGCTCGCGGCGGATCTCGAGGCAATGGCGCGCGTGGACGACGTGCCGGTCTCCGAGGCGATCCGCGTCGCGATCGACGAGCGCATAAAGGCCCGCCGCGACGACAAGCAGTTCCAGGCCCGCCTGCGCCGGCAGATCGCCGAGAACCAGCGCGCGCTCGAGCGGCTGGCGCAGTAGCGCATCGCACGACCCGCGCCGCCGGCCCACTGCCACCGCGGATGCGGAAGCTGTCCGGCTGTGCGGCAGGTTGGTGTCATGGTGTCAAGCTGGCGCGCAACTTGCGCGTCGCGCCATCATGTGAGCATGCGTGCGATGGCGCTCCAGGCGCCCGGAGAGCCCCTGCGAGCCGTCGAGATGATGGATCCCCTTCCTGGACCGGGAGAGCTCCTCCTGCGCGTGCGCACGTGCGGGATCTGCCGAACCGACCTGCATCTGCGCGACGGCGAGCTGGAGCCCGGCCATCTCCCGCTCGTGCTGGGACACCAGATCGTCGGCGAGGTGCTGGTCCCCGACGAGGCCGGGACGCACGCAGTCGGGACGCGCGTCGGCGTCCCCTGGCTCGGCTGGACCTGCGGTGAGTGCCGCTACTGCCGCAGCGGGCGCGAGAACCTGTGCGAGCGCGCCCGCTTCACCGGCAAGGACGTCGACGGCGGCTACGCCGAGCTGGCCGTCGCCGACGCGCGCTTCTGCTTTCCGCTCCCGCCGGAGAGCGACTACCCCGACCTGCAGGTGGCGCCGCTGCTGTGCGGCGGGCTGATCGGCTACCGCGCGCTGCGAATGGCCGGCGACGCCGAGCGGATCGGCCTCTACGGCTTCGGCGCCGCCGCCCATATCGTCTGCCAGGTGGCAATCCACCAAGGTTGCAAGGTATATGCCTTCACGCGGCCGGGCGACACCGCCGGGCAGGCGTTCGCGCGCGAGCTGGGGGCCGTGTGGGCCGGCGCGAGCGGCGACCCGCCGCCCGAGCCGCTCGACGCGGCCGTGATCTTCGCCCCCGCCGGGCCGCTCGTCCCGGCCGCGCTGAAGGTCCTCGCCCCCGGCGGCACGGTCGTCTGCGCCGGAATCCACATGAGCGACATCCCGTCCTTCCCGTACGAGGACCTGTGGCACGAGCGCTCGATCCGCTCCGTCGCCAACTTGACGCGCGCGGATGGCACGTCGTTCCTGAAGCTCGCGCCGCGCATCCCCGTGCGCACGCGCGTCACCGCCTATCCGCTGGCGCAGGCCGAGCGGGCGCTCGCCGACCTGCGCGACGGCGCCTTCGAGGGCGCGGCCGTGCTGACGCCGTGAATGTGCGAGCCTTCCGACCATGCCCCTCATCCCCATGGTCATCGAGCGCACCGCGCGTGGCGAGCGCGAGTTCGACATCTACAGCCGCCTGCTCAACGAGCGGATCATCTTCCTCGGCTCGCCCGTCGACGACACGATCGCGAACCTCGTCGTGGCGCAGCTGCTGCATCTCGAGTCGCAGGACCCCGAGAAGGACATCTCGATCTACATCAACTCGCCGGGCGGATCGATCTACGCGGGCCTGGCGATCTACGACACGATGCAGTTCATCAAGCCCGACGTGCAGACGATGTGCGTCGGCATCGCGATGTCGATGGGCTCGCTGCTGCTGACCGGGGGTGCAAGAGGCAAGCGCAGCGCGCTGCCCAACAGCCGCATCCTGATCCACCAGCCGTCGGCCGGCTTCGAGGGCCAGTCGACCGACATCGAGATCCACGCGAGAGAGATCCTCAAGACGCGCAAGCGGATCGACGAGATCTACGCCCTCCACACGGGGCAGAGCGAGGAGAGAGTCCACGCGGACATGGAGCGCGACCGCTTCCTGACCTCGCAGCAGTCGGTCGAGTACGGCCTGATCGACCGCGTCATCGAGCACCACTGATCACCCGAACGGGAAGGGGAACCCGCATGCCGCCGATCGCAGACCGCACCGCACAGACGACCTGGGAGGGCTCGCTCACCAAGGGCACCGGCCGCGTGACCGGCGCCAGCGGCGGCTTCGGCGAGTTGGGCGTCACGTGGGCCTCGCGCACGGAGCGCTCGAACGGGCAGACGAGCCCCGAGGAGCTGATCGCCGCCGCGCACTCGTCGTGCTTCGCGATGGCGCTGTCGCACGAGCTGAGACAAGGCGGCCACGAGCCTGTGCGGCTCGACGTGAGAGCCGTCGTGACGCTCGAGCTGGTCGACGACGCGCCGACCGTCACGCGCTCGGCGCTGACGGTGAGCGGCAGCGCCGAGGGGATCGACGCGGCCGCGTTCGAGGCCGCCGCCCAGTCGGCCGGCAGAAACTGCCCGATCTCGCGGCTGCTCGGCGGCAGCGCCGAGATCACGATCGAGGCGGCGCTGGCGGGGTAGCTCCGGCGCTGGTCGCGCGCCGCGCGACCGCCGCAGGTAGCCGAGTCGTGCGCCGTTCGGCTGGGGAGGGGGTGAGCAGGTTGCGGTCGCGCCACCGTGCGCAGCGCCTCGCGGGGGCGGCCCCCCGAAGTGCGCAACCGCTCGCGCGCTTTGCGTCAGCCACCGCGCGACCTGCGCAGAACGTGACGATCCACAACAAAGAGTGTCAACTTGTGCCCCTCCTGGGGTACAGATTGACATTCGTAGATCTGGAGCGTCAACCGGCGGCGGAGGCTGCGCAGGTCGAGCCGCCAGGTGCGACGAAAGACCCGCAAAACGGCGGAAACGCAACCGCTCCCTCCCCCTCGATGCCCGCGGCGGACGCGGCGGACGCGGAGCGCGCGGAGTACGCCTGAGCGGAGCGCTGCGGCCCCGCGGGGCCGGCGGCACGATCAGGCGACCGCGTGCTCGATCGCGCCGAGCCGCTCGATCTCGATCCGCACGACGTCGCCTGACGCGAGGAAGCGACGCGGGTCCATCGACGCGCCGACGCCGCTCGGCGTGCCGGTGAGGATCAGGTCGCCCGGCGCGAGCGTGCACGTCTCGGCGATGAAGTCGACGAGCGCGCGGCAGCCGAAGATCAGGTCCGAGGTGCGGCTGTCCTGGCGCAGCTCGCCGTTGACCCACGTGCGCAGCGCGAGATCCTCGGGATCGGGAACCTCGTCGGCGGTCGTGACCCACGGCCCCCACGGGCAGAAGCCGTCCGCCCCCTTCGCGCGCGTCCACTGCGACTCGCGGCGCTGCAGGTCGCGCGCGCTGACGTCGTCGGCGACGGCATAGCCGGCGATCTCGCCGCCCGCGCCGATCACGATCGCCAGCTCGCCCTCGTAGTCGAGCCGTCTCACGACCGCCGGACAGCGCACCGGCCCGCCGGGCGGCGCGGAGGAGCTGGGCAGCTTCATGAAGACCATCGGCGCCTCCGGCAGCTCTCTGCCCGTCTCGGCCGCGTGCGCTGCGTAGTTCAAGCCGATCCCGAAGATCGCGCGCGGCTGCGGGATCGGCGCGAGCAGCGTCGCGTCCGCGAGCGGCCACGCCTCGCCGGCGGCCGGCGTGCGGTCGCCGCTCGCGAGGCGATCGAGCACCGTCGCGCCGTCGGCGAACGCGACGACGTGGTCGTCGCGCACTTCGCCCGCGCGGGCGTCATCGGAGCCGGGAGGCAGGAAGGTCGCCAGGCGCATGCGGCCCGGCAGCCTACCCGGCGTCAGCCGGTCGCGGCGTGCTCCCGCTCGAGCGCCTCGACGTGCGTCACCGGCAGCCCGAAGCCGTGTGCCTTGCTGACGAGGTCGAGGTGCAGCCAGCGCGAGACGCGATGCGGCAGCGTCGAGACGACGATCTCGTCGTACGGTGCGACGTTGAGCGAGTCCGCGATCGCCATCAGCGGCTCGGCATCGCCGACGTGGCCGGTCACGGGCGCCCCGGCCGCCTCGCTCAGCAGCGGCAGTGCCACGGTCAGCGCGTCGTCTGCCTCGCCTTCGTCGCCCTCCTGCGGGTCGACGAGCTTGTGCAGGCCGTGCGGATTCGCCGGTACGACGAGATGGAACGCGGCCGGACCGCGTCGCACGCGCGCGCGAACGGCGTCGCACAGGCCCTGAGTCGCGGCGGTGCGGTTGGCGACGAGCAGCACGCGAGCTGGAGCGGGATCGGACATGGCGCTACCCCCGGTTCTCGATGGTCGGCTTGCTGGTCTGAGCATTCCCGCCCGCGCGCGAGCCGCAACCCCGCGAAATGCCGCGACGCGCCTGCCCGCGGACGAGTAGCGTGTTCCCCATGCGCCGCACGCGTGGCCTCAGCACGCGGCTCGTCGTCGTGATCGGCCTGCTCGCCGCCCTGCACGTCACGGTCTTCGCCGTGCTGCTGCTGACGCTGCACGACCTCGGGGCGACCGACAGCCAGGCGCGCAGAGCCGCGCTGGTGGCGACGGCCGCGAACGACACGCGGATCGCGCTGGCGCAGGGCGACCTCGCCGGAATGCGCGCGGGCGCCGTCGCGTTCGCGAGCGCGGGCCGCGCCGCCGGCCATCCGCAGGAGGCGGCCGCCGTCGCACGCGCCATCCAGGCCTACGCGAGCGCTCCCCCGCGCTCGACGGCAGGCGAGTCGCCGCGAGCACGCGCGCTCGACCGGCGCCTCGCGGCCATCGCGGCGCGCGAGCGCGCGGCGCGCAACGCCCAGCGCAAGCACGAGTCCCGCCTCACGCGGGTCGCGTGGATCGCCGGCGCGACCGGCGTCTTCGCCACGCTGATGTGCGCGCTCGGCTTCATGCTCTACCTGCGCCGGTCGCTGCTCGCGCCCTTGCGCAGCGTCGCCGACACCGCCCGGCAGCTCGCCGCCGGCGACCTGCGTGCGCGCGTCGGACGGCGCGAGGGGATCGGCGAGGTCGGCGAGCTGGCGCGCACGTTCGACCAGATGGCCGACTCGCTCGAGGAGAGCCGCGCGGCGCTCGAACGCCAGAACCGCGAGCTGGCGCAGCAGCGCAGCGAGCTGATCGAGGCGGTCCGCTCGGCGCGCGAAGGCGCGAGCATCGTGCGCGCGGTGCTCGACACGACGCCCGACGCGATCGCGCTGCTCGACGGCGACGGCGCCGTGATCGTCGACAACCCGCCGATGCGCGCCGTGCGCGCCGCGTTCGCCGCACATGCGACGACGCTCGACCCGCGCGCCGCGACGGTCGCCGGCTCCAACGGCGGCGCACGCGACGACGGCGAGCGCCGCGACGAGGTCGCGCTGCCGGGCGGCCGGCGCACGTTCGCGCGCTACGTCGCGCCCGTGCACGACGGCCGCGGCCGCCTCATCGGCCGTCTGCTGGTGGTGCGCGACATCACCGCCGAGCGCGAGGCCGAGCGCGCCAAGCAGGACTTCTTCGCGCTCGTCTCGCACGAGCTGCGCACGCCGCTGACGGCGATCCTCGGCTACGTCGAGCTGGTGGTGAGCGACGACGCCAGCTCGTTCCCGGACGAGCACGCGCGCCATCTCGAGGTGATCGAGCGCAACGCGCGCCGGCTCGTGCGGATCGTCGGCGACCTGCTGTTCGCCGCCCAGGTCGAGGGCGCGCCGCTGCTGCTGGAGCCGGGCGAGGTGGACCTCGTCGCGATCGTGCGCGACGCGGTCGAGCTGGCGCGCCCGCGCGCCGAGGAGGCCGGCATCACGCTCGTCACCGAGCTGGAGCCGGTCGAGCGCTGCGTCGGCGACCGCGACCGGCTCGCGCAGGTGCTCGACAACCTGCTCTCGAACGCGCTCAAGTTCACGCCGCCCGGTGGGCGCGTGGTCGTCGCGCTCGCGGACGACGGGCCGCAGGTGCGGATCGCGGTCGCCGACACCGGCGTCGGGATACCGGCCGCGGACCAGCCGCACCTGTTCGACCGCTTCTACCGCGCGCGCAACGCCACCGGCCGCTCGGTTCCCGGCCTGGGACTCGGCCTGACGATCGTGCAGACGATCGTCGAGGGCCACGGCGGCACCGTGTCGGTGCGCAGCGAGAACGGCGCGGGCGCGTGCTTCACGGTCCTGCTGCCGGCGGTCGGTAGCGATAGCCGAAGCCGCGAATCGTCTCCAGCGGACCGCCGTCCGACGGCCCCCAGCCCAGCTTCCGGCGCAGATAGCCCACGTAAAGCTTGACCTGGTCGCCGCCGAACCCGTCGACGTCGCCCCACACGAGCTCCAGCAGCCGCGCGCGGCTGAGCGTCTCGTTCGGATGGCGGACGAACGCGGACAGCAGCTTGAACTCGAGCGGCGTGAGCTGCACCGCGTGGCCGCCTGCGACCACCTCGCGGCTGACGTAGTCGATCCGCACCGCGCCGTCCTCGTAGGCGGAGCGCACCTCCGGCGGCCCGCTCGTGCGGCGCAGCAGCGCCTCCACGCGCGCGAGCAGCTCCTGGCGGCCGAACGGCTTCGTGACGTAGTCGTCGGCGCCGCCGCGCAGCCCGCGCACCTTGTCCAGCTCGCCGGCGCGCGCAGTCAGCATCAGCACCGGCACGTCGCTGAGGTCGCGGATGCGCTCGAGCGTCTGCCAGCCGTCCAACTCCGGCATCGCGACGTCGAGCACGACGAGGTCGGGCGCGCCGCCCTCCAGCCTGCGCAGCGCCTCGAGCCCGTTCGCCGCCTCGACGACGCTGTGCCCGGCGCGTTCGAGCAGGACCCGCACGAGGCGACGCACATCGTCCTCGTCCTCCACGACGAGCACCTCGGCGGACTTCACCGACCCTGAATAGCAGACGCCCACCGCCGGGCGCACGCGCCGCGTGCGCGTGCGAACGCTCGCACCGGGGCTGCGCCGCCGGCGCGGTCGCGCTATGTCAGCCGCTCGGCGAGCGCGCGGGCGCCCATGTGGGCGATCGCCTGGATCGAGATCTGCGGGTTGACGCCCGAGGCGGTCGGGAAGGCGGAGCCGTCGAGCACGTAGAGGTCTCTGACGTCCCACGTCTGCGCGTTGGGGTCGCAGGCGGAGGTCGCCGGCGAGCCGCCCATCCGCGCGGAGCCCATGATGTGGAAGGAGCCGAGCTGGAGGCGGCCGGGCCCGTAGCCGCAGGCGTCGGCGTCGCGCATGAAGCGCACGCGGTCGCCCTCGCGACCGGGGTCGTACGCGACCCAGTCGCTCTGCGAGCTGAAGATCCGCTGCGCGCCGGCGGCCTCGTGCATCTGCGCTGCGCCCTCGATCCCGACGCGCAGGTGGCGCGCGTCGTAGTCCGACAGCTTGTAGCGCACGACCGGCTCGCCCTCGCGATCGATCCGCACCTCGCCGGCGTCGCGGTCGCGCAGCAGGATGCCGAACACGACGGTGCTGGAGATCGCCTGCATCAGCTCGTGGTGGGCGCGCGCGCTGCGCCACGGCAGGAACGGGATCCCCAGGTGCGGATGGCCGGCGGCCGTCTCGTACTTCACGCCGTAGCCGTCGTCGAGGTTGCGGTGCTCATCGGAGTAGAGCGCCTGCATCACGCCCTCCCACGGGCGCACCTCCTCGTCGTAGACGCCCCAGACGGCGGTCGCCGGGTGCAGCCGCAGGTGCTTGCCGATATTCGCGTTGGCGAGGCCGGAGCGCTTGAGCAGCGCCGGCGTCTGGATCGCGCCGGCGGCGCAGACGACCGCGCGCGAGCGGATCGTGAGGCGGTGGCCGGCGTCCGTTCTGGCGACCACGCCGCGCGCGGTGCCGCCCTCGATCGTCACGCGCTCGACGGCGACGCCGACGACCATCCGCGCCTCGGCCGCCTGCGCATCCTTCAGCCACGTCTTCGCGGTCGACTGCTTGGCGCCGTGACGGCAGCCGAAGTTGCACCAGCCGCACTCTCTGCGATCGCAGCGGTCGTTGACGTTGCGCGGCATCGCGTCGAGGTGCCAGCCGAGGCTGACGCACGCGTCGCGCAGCTTCTGCTCGCGCGCGGACGGCTCGTTGTGCTCCTGGTTGACGCCGAGCCGCTCGCAGACGGCGTCGAGCGACGCCGTGTAGTCGGCGGACGCGAACGCCGGCACGCCGAGCGACGCCCACTCTGCGCGCACGTCGTCGGGCGTGCGGAAGGACGTCGTGTAGTTGACGACCGTGCCGCCGCCCAGGCACGAGCCGGCGATCAGGCCGACGGACTGGTCGTGCGTCGCCGTGGGCGCGCCGGCGTACATCGTCGTGAGCGCTCTCAGCTCGGCGCCGTCGAAGTCCGCGTCGTCGTAGTAGGCGCCGCGCTCGAGCACGATCACGTCGAGCCCGGCCTGGCTCAGCACCGCGGCGGCGACGCCGCCGCCCGCGCCCGAGCCGACGATGCAGACGTCGCAGTCGAGCGTCGTGCTCTCGCCGATGCTCAGCGGCGAGAGCTGCTTCGGCGGCGCGTCGTCGCGCGCGCCGAGCGGCCCGGGATAGCCGATCGCATCCCACACCGGGCTCGTGCCGCCGCCGGGCGCCGGCAGGCCGTAGTAGGTCAGCAGCGCAGCCTTGCGCAGGGCGTGGAAGGCGGCGCGGCGCTGCGGCAGGCGGCTGTCGCACCAGCTCAGCAGCACCTGCTCGCGCTCGGCGCGCGGGAGCGTGCTGAAGCGGTTGAAGCCGCCGCCGCCGAGCGCCGTCACCGGGGCCGTGTCCCACAGGGCGAGCAGCTGCTTCAGCTCTCTGTGCGCTGCGCTGCGCGGATCGCGCGCGACGAGCTTGAGGACGGCGTCTGGCACGCCGAGCTGCGTGGCGGTCGGGAGTCCGTCGGCAGTCGGGCAGAACGTGTCGCAGATCGCCTCGAGCGATCGGCGCTGGCGCGGCGTGAGCTCCATCGCGGCTCCTCCTGCGGCGGCGGACAGGTCGCCGCGAGCCTACTGCGGCGCGCCGCGCGCGGCGGCAGCTCGGCGCGTCAGGCGGCGAGCGCGTCGGGCAGCTCGTGGAGCGTGGCGATCGTCGTGACGCCGGGGGCGGCGTCACCGCTGCGCGGGCGGTCGAGCCAGATGCCGCGCAGTCCCGCCGCGGCGGCGCCATGCGCGTCGAGGTCGAGCCGGTCGCCGACGTGGGCGGCCTCGTGCGGCGCGACGCCGAGCTGTTCGCACGCGAGCGCGAAGATCTCCGCCGCCGGCTTCGAGACGCCGGCCTCCGAGGATGCGACGACGACCGGGAACCGCTCGGCCACGCCGATCGCGGCGAGCTTCGCGCGCTGCGCCTCCCCCTCGCCGTTCGTGACGATGCCGAGCGCCGCGCCGGGAAACGCCTGCGCGAGCGCTGCGAGGGCCGGGAGCACGTCGTCGAACGCGCGCCACGCTTCGCGGTAGTGGCCGAGGTAGCCGGCGAACCACGCGTCCGCCGCGGCGGCGCTCGGCGCCGGACGTCCGAGCGCATCGTGCAGGCCGCGCACGCGCCGGCGGCGCTGCTCCTGGAAGGAGATGCGGCCGGCGGCGTACTCGTCGTAGTGCAGCGCCTCGAGCCGCTGCCACTCCTCGTCGAGCCGCGTCAGCTCGTCCCCCGGCAGGCCGGGCATCAGCGTCGCGACGTGCGCCGAGAGACCGAAGACGCGTGCCGCGTCGTGGTCCATCAGCGTCCCGTCGAGATCGAACAGGACCGCCCGCACGGCGCCGCCGACAGCCTCAGACCGTGCCGAGCACGGCGCCGAGGCGCCGCTCGAGCGCGTCGCCGAGCACCTCGCGCACCGGGCCCGCCTCGAAGCGCTCGACGAGCGCGGCGAGGAAGCCCTCGATCACGAGCCGCTTCGCCGTCTCCTCGCGCAGGCCGCGCGAGGTCAGATAGAAGAGCTGCTCGGGGTCGATCTGGGCGATCGCGGCGGCGTGCGTGCAGCGCACGTCGTTCGCCTGGATCTCAAGCCCCGGGATCGCGTCGGCGTGGGCCTTCTTGCTCAGCAGCAGGTTGCGCGACTCCTGGAAGGCGTCGGTCTGCTGGGCGCCGGGGTCGACGATGATGTTGCCGCGCCAGACGGCCTCGCTGCGGCCCTGCAGCACGCCGCGGAACGCGAGGTCGGACGTCGTGTGCGGGGCGGCGTGCTCCTGCGTCGTGTCGAAGTCGACGTGCTGGCGGCCGTGGGACGCGTACGCACCGGTGACTCTGCCGTCGGCGCCGGGACCGGCGAGCTTCGTCTCCATCCGCACCTTGCCGCGCGCGCTGCCGAAGCCGAGCGCGACCCAGTCGAGCGCGCCGTCGCGCCCGACCTCGGCGCGCTGGCTGCCGAAGATCCAGCTTCTCTCGGAGAGGCTCTGCCCGCAGACGAAGCGCAGCCGCGCGTTCTCGCCCACGACCAGCTCGACGACGGTGTTGAAGACGGAGTCCAGCGCCGGGTCGGCGGACAGGTACTGCTCCCACACCTCCGCCTGGGCGCCGTCCTCGAGCACGATCAGCGTGCGCCAGTCGAGCGCGCTGCGCTCGGCGCCCTGCACCGCGGTGACGAGGATCGGGCGGTCGAGCACTGTGCCGGCCGCGACGTGCACGAACGCGCCGCCCGCGAAGCCGGCCTCGTTGCGCGCGGTGAAGGCGTCCTCGTCGGTCACGATCGTGCCGAGGTGCTGCTCGACGAGCGCGGCGTGCGAGACCGCGGCGCGCTCCAGCGACGTCACCGTCACGCCCGCCGGCAGATCCTCCGGCGCCGCAACGGTGGACGCGTCCACCTGCGTCAGCACATACGGATCCGAAAGCCCCTGGAACAGCGCCTCCGCCCGCTCCACCGCACCCGCGTCCCCCGCGCTCGCCGGCGCGTAGACGGACAGGTCGAGCGCCGAGATGTCCGTGAACTCCCAGCCGGCGTGGCCCTTGTACTGGGGGAGGTCGAGCGAGGAGGCGAGGGCCGCAGCGCGCGAGCGGCGCTCAGCGAGCCAGAAGGGGGAGTCGAGAGTGGTGGTCATAGAGGGAGCGGGGTCAGAAGGGACGGATCAAGGAGAGGGCCAGCCGAGTTGCCGGTGTCGATCGGCTGAGATGGTGGTGGATCGGGGTGTCTGCAGGGAAGCAGGGGTGAAGCCGTACTTGCGTACGGCGAACCCCGATGACGCCGCCGGACGCCCCGAGGCGCCGGCAGATCAGCCGATCGACCCCTCCATCTGCAGCTCGATCAGGCGGTTCATCTCGACCGCGTACTCCATCGGCAGCTCCTTGGTGATCGGCTCGATGAAGCCGTTGACGATCAGCTTGGAGGCCTCCTCCTCGTTGATCCCGTGGGTCTGGAGGTAGAAGACCTGCTCCTCGCCGATCTTCGAGACGGTCGCCTCGTGGCCGACGTCGACGTCGTCCTCGCCGATGCGGATCGTCGGGTAGGTGTCCGAGCGCGAGTGCTCGTCGAGCAGCAGCGCGTCGCAGACGACCTTCGACTTGGCGCCGTGCGCGCCCTTGGCGACCTCGAGCAGGCCGCGGTAGGAGCCGCGCCCGCCGTCCTTGGAGATCGACTTGGCGAAGATGTTCGACGTCGTGTTCGGCGCGGCGTGGACGATCTTGCCGCCGGCGTCCTGGTGCTGGCCCTTGCCGGCGAAGGCGATCGAGAGGATCTCGCCGTGCGCGCGCTCGCCCATCAGGTAGACGGACGGGTACTTCATCGTCAGCTTCGAGCCGAGGTTGCAGTCGACCCACTCGACCGTCGCGTCGGTCTCGGCGACCGCGCGCTTGGTGACGAGGTTGAAGACGTTCTGCGACCAGTTCTGCACCGTCGTGTAGCGGATCCGCGCGCCGGGCTTGGCAATCAGCTCGACGACCGCGGAGTGCAGCGAGTCGGACGAGTAGGTCGGGGCGGTGCAGCCCTCGACGTAGTGCACGTAGGAGCCCTCGTCGGCGATGATCAGCGTGCGCTCGAACTGGCCCATGTTCTCCGTGTTGATGCGGAAGTAGGCCTGCAGCGGCATCTCGACGTGGACGCCCGGCGGCACGTAGACGAACGAGCCGCCCGACCACACGGCGCTGTTCAAAGCCGCGAGCTTATTGTCGTTGGCGGGGATGATCGTCGCGAAGTACTCCTTGACGAGCTCCTCGTGCTCGCGCAGCGCGGTGTCCATGTCGAGGAAGATCACGCCCTGGTCCTCGAGGTCTCTGTGGACCTGGTGGTAGACGACCTCGGACTCGTACTGCGCGCCGACGCCGGAGAGGAATCTGCGCTCGGCCTCGGGGATGCCGAGGCGGTCGAACGTCTTCTTGACGTCCTCGGGCACGTCGTCCCACGAGCGCTCGGCGCGCTCGGACGCGCGCACGAAGTAGTGGATGTTGTCGAAGTCGACCTCGGCCAGCATCGGCGAGCCCCATCTCGGCATCGGGTGCGCGAAGAAGTGCTCGAGTGCCTTGAGGCGGAAGTCGCGCATCCACTGCGGCTCCTGCTTGAACTCGGAGATCTTCTCGACGATCTCGCGGTTGATCCCCTTGGGCGCCTTGTAGAGGTAGTTCTCGGCGTCGTGGAAGCCGAAGCGCTCCTCGTAGTCGGCGTTGATCCCCTTCAGGCTCTGCTGCTCTGCGAGCACCTCGGGCGTGGCCATGTCAGTCAACCTCCAGCTTGATCACGTCGTCGGCGACGACCACGGGAAAGGTGTCCACCGGCGTGTAGGCCGGCAAGGTGAGCGGCTTGCCCGTTCTGAGGTCGAAGCGGGCGCCGTGGCGCGGGCATTCGACCGTGCAGGTCGCCTCGTCCAGCTCCCCCTCGGCGAGCGGACCGTCGTCGTGCGAGCAGCGGTCCTCGATCGCGTAGAACGTCCCGCCGCAGTTGAAGACGCCGATCTCGACGTCGTCCCATTCGACCAGGCGCATGGCGCCGGGCGGCAGGTCGCTGACGGGGCAGACGTCGATCGTCTCGGGCAAGGGAAAGAAAGTCCTAGTGCGGGGATCGGATATGCGCTCAGGAGTGTAGCGGCCTATGCCGCCTCGTCCTGGTCCGGCCACGCCGCCGCCCCGCCGAGCGCCGCGCTCTTGAGCACCTTGAGCGACAGCAGGGCGCACTTCATGCGCGTGGCGGAGATGTCGATCCCGAGCAGGTCGAGCACGAACGACTTGTCGAGCGCCAGCAGCTCGTCCACGGGCATGCCCTTGACCTCGTCGGAGGCCATCGAGGCGGCTGCCTGCGAGATCGCGCAGCCGTGCCCGGAGAAGCGCAGATCGGCGACGCGGCGATCGGCGTCGAGCGCGATCTGGACGCGCAGCTCGTCGCCGCAGAGCGGGTTGTTGTCCTCGAACTCGAGGTCCGGCGACTGCAGCTCAGCCGCGGGCGGCGACCAGTTGTGGGGCCGCTTGTAGTGCTCGAGGATGTACTCGCGGTAGAGATCGTCCATCACCGGACACCCTAGCCGCGCGCCCGCTCGGGCCGCGGTGTCGAAGCATTCCCATATGGGCATATAATGTCGCGAGATGGCACGCGCGGCGACGACGACGGACGTGTTCAACGCGGTGGCGGAGCCCCGCCGCCGCCAGCTGATCGACCTGCTCGCAAACGGCGAGCGCCCCGTCGGCGAGCTGGCGCGGGCGCTGGCGATCGCGCAGCCGCAGGTCTCCAAGCACCTGCGCGTCCTGCGCGAGGTCGGCGCGGTGGAGGTGCGGGAGGCGGGCCGACAGCGGCTGTACCGGCTCGACGGCCGTGCGCTGAAGCCGATCCACGACTGGATCAGCGACTTCGAGCAGCTGTGGTCGGACCGCTTCGATGCGCTCGACGACGTGCTCGAGGAGCTGAAAGAGCGAGAAGGAGGCGATGACGGATGACGACGACGCGAACCGCTCAGGTGACGCTGCCGAGCGAGACGGAGGTCCTGATCGTGCGCGAGCTGGACGCGCCGCGGGAGCTGGTGTGGAAGGCCTACACGACGCCGGAGCTGGTGCGCCGCTGGTGGCACGCCAGACGCGGCGACGTCACGGCGATCGAGATCGATCTGCGCGTCGGCGGCCGCTGGCGCTACGCGATGACGGCGGCGAGCGGCGGCTTCGAGGTCGCCTTCCACGGCGAGTACCGCGAGCTCGTCCCGTGCGAGCGGATCGTCTCGACCGAGGTCTACGAGGGGGCGCCGAAGCACGAGGCGCTCACGACCGTGACCTTCGCCGAGACGGACGGGCGCACGACGCTGGAGATCCGGCAGCAGGTCGCCAGCCGCGAGGTGCGCGACGCGATCGTGGCCACCGGCATGGAGGACGGCCTGCAGGACGCGCTCGACCTGCTGGAGCAGGTCGCCGCAGCTCGGCGCTGAGCCGGCGGCCGCGCGGCGCGAGTCGCAGGAGCACACCCGGGCCGCGCCGGCGGCCGCCTCGCGGCGAGCGTTAAATGCGGCGAGGGCCGTGGTCGCGACGGCCCTCGCCGGTTCGCCGCTGTCTCGTCTCGCGTCCCCGCGAGCAAGTCAATGGGCGGCAGGTCGAGCGGAGATTGCGTGCGGAGCACGCCCCCTGCCCAACCAAGAAGGATCCTAGTGAGGCGTTGACCAGAAGTAAAGTAGTTCGAAGGACCGGCAGCGGGATCGAACACCGTACGGCACCCGCCGTGGAGCGGACGCTCCAAGCGTGTCCGCAGAGCTACAGGCGGAACACGCGACGGACCTCGTGCAGGCCGTCGACCAGCGCATCGACGTCCGATCGCGTCGAGTGCGCGGCGAAGCTGGCGCGCGTCGTCGCCGGGACGCCGAGGCGGCGCATCAGCGGCTGCGCGCAGTGGTGGCCGGCGCGCACACACACGTTTCTGCGGCTCAGCAGCTCGGCGACGTCGTGCGGATGGACGCCGTCGAGCGCGAACGAGACGAGCGACCCGCGCAGCTCCGCCTCCGGGCCGTAGACCGTCAGCCCCGGCACCTCGGCGAGCGCGTCGAGCGCGTAGGCGGTCACCGCCTGCTCGTGCGCGTGGACCGCCTCCAGCCCGAGCGCGTCGAGCCACTCGACAGCCGCGCCGAGCCCGGTCGCCTCGACGTACGGCGAGGTGCCCGCCTCGAACTTGTGCGGGATCTCCGCGAACGTCGAGCGCTCGAAGTCGACCGAGGCGATCATGTCGCCGCCGGTCAGGAACGGCGGCATCGCCTCCAGCAGCTCGCGGCGCCCGTGCAGCACGCCGATGCCCGTCGGCCCGTAGACCTTGTGGCCGGTGAAGCCGTAGAAGTCGGCGCCCAGCGCGCGCAGGTCGACGCGCAGGTGCGGGACCGCCTGCGCCCCGTCGACCAGCACGACCGCGCCGGCGGCGTGCGCTCTCGCGACGATCCGCTCGACCGGGTTCAGCGTCCCCAGCACGTTCGAGACGTGCGCGACCGCGACGAGCTTCGGCGCGCGCTCCAGCAGCGCGTCGAACGAGTCCATGTCGAGCCGCCCGTCCTCGGTCAGCTCGACGTAGGCGAGTCTCGCCCCCACCTCGAGCGCGAGCTGCTGCCACGGCACGATGTTCGCGTGGTGCTCCATCGGCGTGAGCACGATCGTGTCGCCCTCTCTGACGTTTCTGCGACCCCAGGCGTAGGCGACGAGGTTGATCGCCTCGGTGACGTTCTTCGTGAAGATCGTCTCGGCCGTCGGCGCGCCGACGAAGCGCGCGATCCGCTCGCGCGCGCCCTCGAAGCGCTCGGTCGCCTCCTGCGCCAGCGTGTAGACGCCGCGGTGGATGTTCGCGTTGTGCAGCCGGTAGGACTCGTCGAGCGTGCGCAGGACCGCCTCGGGCTTCTGCGCGGTCGCGCCGGAGTCGAGGTAGACGAGCCGGCCGCCGGGCAGCTCACGCGACAGGATCGGGAACTGCGCCGCGACCGCGGCGGCGTCGAACGTCGAGCTGGCGGCGGTCGCGGACATCGGGACGCCTAAGCCGCCGAGGCGGCCTCGACCTCGTCCTTGATCCAGCCGTAGCCCTTCTCCTCGAGCACGGTGACCAGCTCGGGGCCGCCCTGCTTGACGATCCGGCCCTGGTACATGACATGCACGTGGCTCGGCTGCACGAGGTGCAGGATGCGCTGGTAGTGGGTGATGATCAGCACGCCCATGTGGTCGCCGGCGACGGCGTTGACGCCGTTTGAGACGACGCGCAGGGCGTCGATGTCGAGGCCCGAGTCGGTCTCGTCGAGGATCGCCATCTGCGGCTTCTGCAGCGCGAGCTGGAGGATCTCCATGCGCTTCTTCTCGCCGCCGGAGAAGCCCTCGTTGAGGTAGCGCGCCGAGAACTCTCTCGGCACCTCGGTCAGTCTCATCGCCGCCTCGACCGTCTGGCGGAACTCCTTCAGCGAGATCGGCTCCTCGCCGCGCGACTCGCGGTGCGCGTTGATGACCGTGCGCAGGTACTTCGTGACCGTCACGCCGGGCACGGCGACGGGGTACTGGAAGGCCATGAAGAGGCCCATGCGGGCGCGCTCGTCGGTGTCGGCCTCCGTGATGTCCTCGCCCTTGAAGAGGATCTGGCCCTCGGTCACCTCGAGGTTCGGGTGCCCCATCACGACGTTCGCGAGCGTCGACTTGCCGGAGCCGTTGGGCCCCATCAGGGCGTGGATCTCGCCCTTGCCGACGGCGAGGTCGAGACCCTTGAGGATCTCCTTCTCGCCGGCGCGGACGTGCAGGTTGCGGATTTCGAGGTCTGCCATGGTCTCCAGGGGATCTGAGTAGGGGGTCAAGCCGCGGGGACGACGGACTCGCGGCGCGAGAAGTCGACCAGCTCCGCGAGCGTCGTGGTCTGCAGCGAGCGGGCGATGCCGCCCTGCACGCGCATCCACAGCAGCTTCGTCGCGCAGTGCTGGTGGTCGTCGGCGTGGCCGCCGACGTGCGAGCACAGCACCCGCTCGGTCGTCTCGCCGAGGAAGCACTCCATCGGCGCGATCGCGCCCTCGAGCGCCTGCACGACCTCGTCCATCGTGATCTCCTCCGCCGGGCGCGCGAGCCAATAGCCGCCGTGCGCGCCGCGGGCGCTCATCACGAGCTCCGCTCTCTTGAGCCGCGCGACGACCTGCTCGAGGTAGGCGAGCGGCAGCCGCTCGGCCTCCGCGATCGCCTTCAGGCTCGTGGGCTGCTCGGGCGTCTGCCGCCCCAGCTCGACCATCAGGCGGACCCCGTACTCGGCCTTCGAGGAGAAGATCACGCGGGAAATCCTACCAACGGGGTCGGTTAAAGGACGGTCCCCCGCGCCCATCATGACCGCCACTCGGTCATGATGGGCAGCGGTGGAAGCATCGACGGCCCCCACGCTCGCCGGCCAGGACGAGGTCGCGCGCATCGCAGCGCTCGCGCGCGCGGGCGGCCGGTTGGGGATCGACACCGAGTTCATGTCGGAGGGCCGCTACCGCGCACTGCTGTGCCTCGTGCAGGTCGTCGCCGACGACCCCGACGCCGAGGGCGGCATCCGCATCGCGCTGTTCGACACGCTCGAGCCGCTCGACGCGACGCCGCTGGCCGAGGTGCTCGCCGACCCCGAGATCGAGATCGTCCTGCACGCCGCGCGCCAGGACGTCGCGCTGCTGCGGCGCGTGTGGAGAACCGAGGTCACGAACGTCTTCGACACGCAGGTCGCGGCCGGCTTCGCCGGCCAGGGCGCGCAGACCGGCTACGGCAACCTGATCGGCGGCGTGCTGAGACTGCACGTCGCCAAGAGCGCCAGCTACACGCGCTGGGACGCGCGCCCCCTCACGGCCGAGCAGCTCTCCTACGCGCGCGAGGACGTGCTGCACCTGCTGGAGCTGAGCGACGCGCTGCACAGACGGCTGGCGGCGAAGGGCCGCCTCGAGTGGGCGCGCGAGGAGTGCAGACGGATGGAAGGCGCGAGCGACGAGCGCGACCCCGAGACGGCCTTCGAGCGGCTCCCGCGCGCGGCCTCGCTCGACCCGCGCTCGCGCGCCGTCGCGCGCGAGCTGGCCGCCTGGCGCGAGCGCACCGCCTCGGCCGAGGACAAGCCGGTTGGGACGATCCTGCCGGACCCCGCGCTCGTCGAGATCGCGAAGCGCAAGCCGACCGCGGCGGACCAGCTCGAGCAGATCCGCGGCCTGCACGGCGGCCACCTCAAGCGGCGCGGGCCGGAGCTGATCGCGGCCGTCGAGCGCGGGCGGGAGGCCGAGCCGATCGCGCGCGAGGCGCGCGGGCCGGGCTCCGAGCCGGGTGACCCGCCGCTCGTGGCGCTGATCGAGGCGGTCATCCGCGCACGCGCGATCGAGGCGGGGCTGGCGTACGAGCTGGTCGCCTCGCGCGCGGAGCTGGAACGGATCGTGATCGCCGCGCGGCGCGGCGACCCCGAGCCGGACGTGCGCGCGCTCGGGGGCTGGCGCCGCGAGCTGGTCGGCGCGGAGCTGGAGGATCTGCTGGCGGGGCGCCGCACGGTGGCGATCGAGCGCGGGCGGATCGCCGTGCGCGACGACGACGACGACGTGCACAGCTAGGCTGGGCGGCCGTGCAGGGCCTCCGCCGCATCGCACTCGTCGTCCTGCTCGCGCTCGCGGCCGGCGGGGCGACCGCTGTGGCCGCAGGTCCCGGCGGCGCGGCTCCGGGACAGACGCAGACCGACGCCACGGTCACCGGCACCACCATCACGACGCCACCGACGGCGACGACCCCGGCGCCGCTGCACCTGCATCGCTCGGCGCTGACGCAGGACGGCTCCGCGCTCGTGTGGTCGCTGCAGACCTCGCAGCAGTGGACGCCGGCCTCGCTGGGCGCCGACGGCCGCTCGCTGTGCGTTCGGCTCGTCTACCAGTCGGGAGCGAGCTTCGCCTCGCGCGACGTCTGCGTCGCGCGCTCCGGCTCGACGGCGGGACTCGTGTTCATGCGCGTGCTGGCGTCCGGCCACCATGGCCCTTCGCATCCGCTGAGCGCGCGCACGAGCCGCCGCGACGGGCGCTCGCTGGTCGCGCGGTTCGACCTTGCGGCGCTCGGGATCCCCTACGGGTCGGTGCGCTGGCGCACGCTCTCGACCACCGCCGGCTGTCTCGTCGCGAGCAGAGGCAGCTGCTTCGACGCGCTGCCCACGAGCGGCGCCGTGCTGGCGCTGAGAGCGCCGCTGCCGGTCGGCTGCACGCCCGCCGGGCCGGCGTACGTCACGAACGGCGCGCGCACGAAGCACGTCGTCGCGCTCACGTTCGACGACGGCCCCTCGATCTACACGCCGCAGGTGCTCTCGATCCTCGAGCGCGAGAGAGTCCACGCGACCTTCTTCGAGATCGGCCAGCAGGTCGCCGGCTTCGCGGCGTACTCGCGCCGCATCCTCGCCGACGGCGACATCGTCGGCGACCACACCTGGAACCACGCCGACGTGTCGCGCGGCGGTGCCTTCGCGTCGGGGGAGATCACGTCCGCCGAGGGCGCGATCAGGAAGGCGACCGGCTTCCGTCCGTGCCTGTTCCGCGCCCCCTACGGCGCCGTCAGCTCGTCGCTGACCGGGCTCGCGCGCGGGCTCGGCTTCACGACGATCGAGTGGGACGTCGATCCGCAGGACTGGGCGCGGCCGGGCACCGGCGCGATCTACTCGCGCGTCGTCGGCAACGTCCGCAACGGCTCGATCGTGCTGATGCACGACGGCGGCGGCCCGCGCAACGAGACGGTCGCGGCGTTGCCGGACATCATCCACACGCTCAAGGCGCGTGGCTACAGCTTCGTCACGGTCACCGCGCTGACCGGCGCGAGACTCCTGTACGGCTGAGCGCCGACCCGCCAGGTCTGGACGTCGGCGCGCTCGTCCAGCGGCCGTCCATTCCGAATGTCGTGATCCCGAATTTTGGTATGGTCACGGCGGGATCTGGGAAGCCGTACGTTTCCTGCTGCAGAGAGTTCGGCCTGGGAAAGTCAATCGACGACGTGCCCGTGCCGTTGGCGCCCGCCAAGGATGGTCGCGCGCTGCCGGCAGGCGGGTCGGGGGAGGACCACATGCCACCAGCAGCAGAGCAGGGCGACAGGCCGCGCCGGCAATGGGCGCCGGACGCTCGCGCGCTGAGCGTCGTCGGCGACCGCTGGGTGATGGTGATCGTGCGCGATCTGGCGTCCGGCCCGCTGCGCCTGGAGGCGCTGCGCCGCTGGCTGCCGGGCGTCTCGGCCGGCGCGCTCGAGTCGCGCCTGTCGCGGATGGCCGAGGCCGGCCTGATCGTGCGCAGACGGCGCCGCTCGCTGCCGCCGCGCGTCGACCTCGAGCTGACCGAGCGCGGGCACGCGCTGGTCGAGGCGATCGGCGAGCTCGCGCGCTGGGAGCTGCGCACGCAGTGGTCCAGACCGCGCGACGACGAGTGGATCGACGTCGGCGCCTGCTTCCGCCTCGCCCCGCTGCTCCCGCGCTCAGCCGCGACCGCCGACGGCCGGCTCGCCCTCACGATCTCCGACGGCGCCGCCGGCGCACCCGAGCACTACACCTTCGTCCGCGAGCACGGCCGCGCCCGCATCGAGCGCCGCACCAGCTCCGACTCCGACGCCCGCATGACCGGCACCGAGGCCGCCTGGGTCAAAGCCCTCAGCCCCGAAAGCCCACCCTCCAGCCTCCAAGTCACCGGCAACCCCACCCTCGCCGCCGAGTTCCTCGACCTCTTCAAGGTCTAGCCGCCGAGGGCCGCCGAAGGCGGGCCGAGGCCAGCACCGCAAGGCGCCAGCCACGGCAGCGCCCAAGCGAAAAGCCGCCGAGATTCTCCAGAAGAGGGTCGGCCGACCCTCTTCTGGCGGAAGTATCGTCGTGCCTGGCAAGGAAGCAGGGGTGAAGCCGTACATGGGTACGGCGAACCCCGATGACGCCGCCAGGCGCGGCGAGACGACGCGCAGAAGAGGGTCGGCGGCCAGCGCGTCCCCCACGCGCTGGCCGCCGGGGCCATAGAACCCGAGGGCTCTATTGGCGGTTGGCGGCGTCGCCTGTCGGCCGCTGAAGGGTGGCGGAGGTCCCGGGGTAGAAGACGTCGAGCATCCCCCGATCTCGACGGCTCCGGGTCCACATCCCATCGCCACACTTCGCGTGCAGGCATGCTGCCGCCCTGCGCTGCCGGTCGTGATGCGTCGCGCCTCCATGCGCTGGCCTGTTGGTGCCTCCGTCGCGCTCGTCCGCCCCGTGCAGGAGGACGGAGGTCGCGAGCCGGCGCACACGGCGATCACCGACCGACAGGTTATGAGAGATCGAGTGCCCGGCTGCCGCAACGAACTGCGATTGAGCGCTTGCGTGCAGCAACGAGCCTCCCGTTCTCGAGCTTTAACGTTCGGAAATACGAAGAACTGTGTTGAACGAGTGCCGCCGCAGTGCGCCGGCAACGCGTTCCCCCTCCATGCGGGCGACTTCTTCAGTCGATCGCGAGGGGCACGCTAACGCGGCCGGCGCGCCACGTCAAGCGCTTAATTTGATTGATCAGACAAGCGCCACCGGTCCGAACGCGAGCGTCCGAGAAAGACGCCGGAAGATTCATTGTTCGCGTTCGCGAAGAACATGGATCGGGTGCGCCATCCACTGGACGCATGTCCGAAGGGGGCGCGTCCGCGCGCCCCGCTCAGGGGCCCGGAGGCGTGCCGATCGCGTGCTCCGCGAGCGCCTCGAGCGCGCGCACGACGGTGGAGTTGTCGGCCCCGCCGTGGCCGCGGCTCTGCTCGGCGTGGAAGAGCTTGTCGACGACGACGGTCCCGGGCAGCACGACACCGATCTCGCGCGCGGTCTCGAGCACGATCGCGAGGTCCTTCGCGTGCAGGTCGAGCTTGAAGCCGGGCTCGAAGTCGCGTGCGAGCAGCTTCGCGCCGCGCATCTCCAGCACGCGGCTCGCCGCGAGGCCGCCGCCGAGCGCCTCGACGATCGCGGCCGGGTCGACGCCCGCCTTCGAACCGAGCACGAGCGCCTCGCCGAGCGCCTCGAGCGTGAGGGCGACGACGATCTGGTTGCAGGCCTTGACGACCTGGCCGGCGCCGCTGGCGCCGACGTGCGTGATGCGCGTGCCGAGCGCCTCCAGCGCCGGGCGCGCCCGCTCGAGCGCAGCGGCGTCGCCGCCGACCATGATCGACAGCGTTCCCTCCTGCGCGCCGACGTCGCCGCCGCTGACGGGCGCGTCGAGCATCGCCGCACCGCGCGCGGCGGCTTCGGCCGCCAGCTCGCGCGCGACGCGCGGGGCGATCGTGCTCATGTCGATGAGGACCGGGGGATTTTCGCGCTCCCGCGACCGCGAGCGGCCGCGTCCGCGCGACGTCACACCTGCGAGCACCCCGTCGGCCGCGCGATAGACCTCAGCGACGTCGGGCGAGTCGGACAGCATCGTGATCGCGATCGCCGCGCGCTCGGCGACCTCGCGCGGGGAGGCAGCCCGCTCGGCGCCCGCCTCTACGAGCGCGTCGGCGCGCTGCGGCGTGCGGTTCCAGACGACGAGCGGGAAGCCGGCGCGCAGCAGGTTGCGCGCCATCGGGGCGCCCATGATGCCGAGCCCGATCACGCCGACGACAGGCTTGGTTCTGGCTTCATTCCGTATCATGGAAATGTCCGTGATACCACGGACGGGAGAGACGAGGCATGCCGACCAGCGCCAAGCACCCCACCGTCGTGCAGTCCGTCGTACGCAGCTTCGAGCTGCTCGAGGCGGTCGCGGCGGCCGACGAGGCCGGCCTCGTCGAGCTCGCGCACCGCACCGGCCTGCAGCCGAGCACGACGCACCGGCTGCTGGCAACGCTGATCGAGTGCGGCTACGTCGTCCAGGATCCGCAGACGAGCCGCTACCGGCTGAGCCTGAAGGTCGTCGAGCTGGCGGGCGGCCCCGAGCACCGCACCGAGCGGCTGCGCACCGCCGCGCGGCCGCACCTGGTCGCGATCCGCGACGCGACGAACGAGACGACGAACCTGTGCGTGCTGGACCGCTACACGATCGTCTACGTCGACCAGGCCGAGAGCGCGCACGCGGTGCGGATGCTCACCGAGATCGGCCGCCGCGTGCCCGCCCACGCATGCGGGACGGGCAAGGTGATGCTCGCCAACCAGCCGGAGTCGCTGGTCGCCGCCTTCACGGCGCGCGCGCCGTTCGTCGCGCTGACGCCGCACACGCTCACGACGGCCGCCGAGCTGGAGGTCGAGCTGCGGCGCGCGCGCACGCGCGGCTACGCGATCGACCGCGAGGAGTACGAGGAGGGCGTCGCCTGCGTCGCGGCCCCGATCTTCGGCGCAGGCGGCGAGGTGCTGGCGGCCATGAGCGTCTCGGGCCCGACGGCGCGTCTGCTGCGCAACGACCTCGGCGCGCTGGGCGAGCTGCTCTCCTCGCACGTGCAGGCGATCTCGCGCGAGCTGGGCCACCGGCCGGCCGAGGCCGCCGAGCCGGCGACGTCCGCGATCGCCTGAGCCGCGCGTGCCGCCGCGCCGTTCCGACCCGCCGCCGGCCGAGGGCACCCCGTTCGCCGCCGAGGTGGTCGTGCGCGGGCAGCGCTTCGCGAACGAGGACAGCGGCTTCGCGGTGCTCGACGGGGAGGCGGACGGGCAGCACGTCGTGCTCGTCGGGCCGATCGCGCATTTGGAGGAGCGCGAACGCGCGGCCGTGACGGGCGCGTGGGTGCGCGACCCGCGCTACGGCCCGCAGGTGAAGGTGCGCGAGGCGCATCCGCTCGCGCCGACGGACGAGGCCGCGCTCGTCGCCTACCTGCGACGCGTGCGGCACGTCGGGCCGAGACGCGCGGCGGCGCTGTACGCCGCGCACGGCGAGCACGTGCTGAGCGCGATCGACGCCGACCCGCGGCGCGCGTTCGCGCACGCGGGGCTGTCGAGCGTGCGTGCCGGCGAGGCGGCGCGCTCGTGGGACGCGCTGCGCGCGACGCGCGGGCTGCACCTGCTGCTCGCGCCGCACGGGCTCGCGCACCTCGCGGCGCGGATCCACCGCCACTACGGCGACCGCGCCTACCGGATCGTCGCGGAGCGGCCGTACGAGCTGACGGCGGTGTTCGGCGTCGGCTTCGCGACGGCCGACGCGATCGCGCGCGGAGAGGGCGTCCCGCGCGACTCGCCGGCACGGGCGCGAGCGGCCGTGTTGCACGTGCTGGCGGAGGCCGAGCGGGACGGCTCGACGTGCCTGCCGGAGGGCGCGCTGCGCGCCGCGGCGGGCGAGTTGCTCGGACTCGAGTCGCCGGACGGGGAGCTGTTGCGCGAGATGGCGGAGGCGGGCGACCTGGAGCTGGACGAGGACGCCTTGGAATCAGGCGAGCCGGCCGTGTGGGTCTATCGCGCCGAGACGGCGGCGCTGGAGCGCGAGCTGGCGCAGCGAGTCCACGCACTGATCGCCGACGCGCCCTCGGAGAAGCTGCACGCGCCCGACGTTGCGCCCGAGGACGTCCTGCCCGACGGCGGCGAGCTCGCAGCCGAGCAGTGGGCCGGCGTGCAGGGCGCGTTCGCCCACCGCTTCTCGCTCGTGACCGGCGGCCCGGGCACCGGCAAGACCGCGTCGATCCGCATGATCGGCGCGATCGCGGCGCAGCAGCGCGCGACGCTGCTGCTGGTCGCGCCGACCGGGCGCGCCGCGCTGCGGATGCGCGAGGCGACCGGGCTGGAGGCCTCGACGGTGCACGCCGCGCTCGGCTGGATCCCCGGCGAGGGGCCGACGCTCGACGAGGACGACCCGCTGCGCTGCGACCTGCTCGTGGTGGACGAGACGTCGATGGCGAACTTGGAGCTGCTCGTGACGCTGCTGCGTGCGGTCGGCCCTGGCACGCACGTCGTGCTGGTCGGCGACGCCGACCAGCTCGCGCCGGTCGGAGCGGGCAAGCCGTTCGCGGAGCTGGTCGCGAGCGGGCTCGTGCCGACGGCGCAGCTCGCGCACATCTTCCGCCAGGCGGCCGGCTCGATGATCGTGCAGGGCGCGCACGCGATCCGCGAAGGGCGCGCACCGTCGTTCACGCACACGGACGAGATGCAGCACGACCTGTTCCTGATCGAGCGGGCCGACCCGGTGTCGGCGCGCGAGGAGATCGCCGGCCTCGTGTCGCGGCGGCTGCCCGAGCACTACGGCGTCGACCCGGTCAACGACGTGCAGGTGTTCGCGCCGGTCTACCGCGGCGAGCTGGGCATCGACGCGCTCAACGACGCGCTGCGGGCGGCGCTGAATCCACACGGCAAGCCGATCGGCAACGGGCGGCTGCGGATCGGCGACAAGCTGATGCTCGTCGGGCGCAACCTGCACGAGCTGGGGATCATGAACGGGACGCTGCTGCGGCTGCTGGAGGCGTTGGACGGCGACTCCGACGACGATGACGACGGCGGGTCCGGCGCCGGCGGCGTGCTGGCCGCAACCGACGCCGGCGCGGTGATCGAGATCCCACCGGCCGAGGTCGGCAACCTGCGACTCGCGTACGCGTGCTCGGTGCACCGCGGGCAGGGGATCGAGCTGCCGATCGCGATCGTCGTCGCCCACCCCGCCGCGGGCGGACGCTTCCTGCGGCGCGAGATGCTCTACACCGCGATCACGCGCGCCCGCGTGGCGACCGTCGTCGTGGGAACCGGCGCGATGGTCGCGCGCGCCGCCGCGACCGCCGACGTCGGCCGCCGCCACAGCCGGCTGGCGGTGCGGCTGGCGCGGGCGGAGGGCTGACGCGGGCGAGGCGCGACGCGCGCCCCGCCCACGGCCCGGGGGGCTCAGCAGACGACCATCGTGTCGGCGCTCGCGGTGGCGCCCTGGCTGAACGTGAAGTCGCCATGCACGTGGGCCTTCCCGTTCCGCGGGCAGTGCTGCGCCTCGATGTAGCCGCGCCTCACGCCGTGGACGACGCGCGTCGCACCGGTCGTGACATCGATGCGGGACGTGACGATGTCGCCGTCGAGGATCGACTTGAGGCTGTCCGGCAGGACGATGGTGAGCCGGTTGGCGTACGGACCGCCATGGAGCGTGACGAGCGGCGACGAGAACGTCGTGTTGATGAGCGCCGGCGTCACGATGCTCACGTTCATCGTGATGCTGCGCCCGCCGGGTCCGTTGAAGAGCGTCACGGCGGCGCGCGACGTGACGCCGATCGCGACGGCGGTGCCGGTCGCGAAGCCGCCGCCGATCCGCGAGCCCGTCGGGCAGACGCCGAGCCGGCCGTGCGCGCGCTGGAGTGCGGCGGCGTCGCACGACGGGAACAACCGGCCGTTGACGACCGCGTCGTGCGGGAACAGGTAGTCGAGCCGCTGGAGCACGAGGTCCGCCCCGAGCGGACGGCTCGTGAAGAGCGTGTCGAGCCTGAACGACAGCGGCGTACCGGGCACAAGCCGCCTGCTCGGGGAGATGCTCCCGCGGATCTTGACGACCGGCGTCGCCGCGGGAGCGGCCGCGACCGACACGAGCGCAAGCACGGCGAGCAGAGCGGTGGAGGCGATGAACCTGTATCTGGTCATGCGGATCACCCTAATAGACATAGACTGCTATTACAATAGCAGTCTATGTCCGATTGTCAGCGGGCGGTCCGGTGCAGCTCGACGATGCCTTCGGAGGAGTCGCCGATCGCGTAGCCGGCGCTCACGAGCCGTTGCAGCTGCTGGGGCGCCATTTCGATCTCTTCCAGCACTCTGGCTCCGGGGATCGGCACGAACAGCTCGCGGACGCGCCTGCGCGCGAGCACGTCGATCAGCGTCTGCAGCTGCCGCCACGTGACGATCGCGTTCGCGTTGGGGTACGGCGCCACGTCGTCGATTCCCAGGTCATACGCGAGCCGGAATCCCTCCGGGACCAGGATCGCCACCTGCTGCCCGCGCACGACGTGCCGGGCGATGAACTGCTCGGCCGCGGGCCGGTACTGGAGCGGCGGCACCGGCGCGGTCAGGCGGTCGATCAGCAGCCGCGGGGAGACGAGCTGGCCGAGCAGCGAGACGGCGAGGCCGAAGCCGAACAGCACGAGCAGCTCAGGCACCGTCGGCGCGCGCCAGCGGCGGGCGGAGAGCGCCCGCACGCAGAGGATCGTCAGCAGCGCGAGCGCGAAGGCCCACGCCGCGAACATCGCGGCGAGCTTCGATTCGTCGGAGCGGCCCGCGTAGTAGCCCGCGGCCACGAGGCCGAAGACGCCGGCCCACGCCAGCATGCTCGTCAGCAGCACGTCGTCCGCACGGCGCGCCACCCGGACGGCCGCGACGACCAGCGCGCCGGCGAGCGTTGCGTAGATCGCGAGGTGCAGCCCGATCGCCGGCATCGGCAGCGAGAACCAGCCGAGGTCGGTGAAGACCCTCGGCCACTCGAGCAGCAGGCCGAGGTGCGGCAGGGATCCGGCGCGCGCGAGCGTGAGCACGCTCGTGGCGGCGAGCGCGGCGGCCATCCCCCCGGCGAGCGCGGCGAGCAGCGGCGCCGCCGCGCGGACGCTGCGCGGCCGGCGCGCGCACAGCAGCGCGGCGACGCTCGCGAGCAGCGCGGCGATCCCGAACTCGAGGTCGTTGATCAGCACGAGGCCGGCGACGAGGAACAGCCAGAAGGCGTGCCGCGGGCGGCGATCGTCGAGCTGGCGCGCCGTCAGCCAAGCGAGCAGGAAAGCGCCGCCGTAGCGGGTCGGCCACATCTCGGCCATGATCATCGTGTGGCGCCAGTCGCTCAGCGCGACGAACGGCGCGAACAGCAGGAGCGCGTACAGCGAGCTGCGCGCGACGCGCCGCAGGACGGCGTAGACGGCGAGCAGCGCCAGCACGCTCAGCACCGTCATGAAGAGCGTGTAGACGAACCCCGTCGTGCCGAACGCGAGCAGCACGAGCGCGGTCGGATACGGCAGCAGCTTCGCGTAGATCGCGTGGTAGTCGACAAGCGAGTCGTGGCCGTTGAGCACGGCGAAGACGTCGTTGAGCGTCCAGGTCATGAGCCCACGCTGCTCGACGAGGCCATCCGTCTCGAGCGCCTCGAGCAGCCAGACCGATGCGAAGGCGGTCGCGATCGCTCCGCATGCGAGGCGCGTGCCCAGGCGCTCGCGCGCGACGCGGCCGATCACGCTCCGCACGCGGTCCGAGCGCAGGGCGGTCACGGCCGCGACGACGACGCCCGCAGCCAGCATGAGCATGCCGACGCTGAAGACCGGCTCCAGCACCCGCCCGCCGTCGATCACGTTGCGCTGCGCGAGCAGCGCAATCGCGACGAACGCCAGCAGGGCGACCTGACTCGCGTAGACGACGGCGCGGATCGTCGCCGGCCGCATTTGAAGCGGCCTCCGCGCGTTCGCCGCGACGGCCGCGATCGGCAGCAGCGGCGCGAGCACCGCGAGCGCGAAGCGTCCCTGCTTCACCGGCTCGGGCTGGCCTCTCGCCTCCCACCAGCCGGGCGGCCACAGCGCGTCGCCGTGCGGCCGCACGAGCAGGTGGCCGAGGGGCGGCCCGAGCAGCAGGATCGCCCCGAGCGCCACGAGCGCGCACGGGACGAGCGCGACCCACGCGGCCTCCGCCGGCGCGAGCGCACGCACGCGCTCCGCCCTGCCCGCCGCGGCCGCCCGTGCGCGGTCGACCCCGCGCACGGGCGCGCGCTCGTTGTCCAACACGAAGAGCTCCCCCAATCGCCTGCTTCCCGCGCAAACGTCGCGCCGGAGAATGTGAGTATAGGTGGCTGGGCGCAGCAGGCGGTGGGGTGCTTGCGCTTGGTGTTGCGACGCGCGTTGCGCAACGCTCTGCTTGCACCATGACCGTCCAGCTCGTCGCCCGCGTCCCCGATTCGCTCGCAGAAGCGGTCGACGACCTCATTCAGGCAGGGGTGTTCGCTTCTCGCTCAGATGCGGTCCGCGCCGGCCTGGAAGCCGTCGTCGACCGCGCGAGTCGCGACGCGGCCGGGAGAGCGATCGTCGACGGCTGCCGGCGCATGCCGCAAGACGAGGAGGACCTCGCCTGGTCCGATGCGGCGACCGCAGCGATGATCGCCGCGGAGCCGTGGTGAGCGCACTGCGGCATCGACCGCCAGGTGCTCACAGCGTCACGAGGTCCGCGAAGCGCTCGAGGAGCTGGCCGACTGCTGAGCCGTCGGACCAGTTGTCGCGAGCTCTCGGCCTTCGGTCAGCGTCGCGTGGACGACCGTGTTCACGACCCCACCCCAGTCCTCGGCGTACGCCTCGCTCACGACGAGGACATCGACCGGGACTCTGAGCGAGCGCAGCTCGCGCGTGAGCCGCGCCATCTCGGCATGCCGATTCGGGACATCGCGCTCGATCACCATGAAGTCGAGGTCGCTGTCCGGCCCAGCCTCGCCGCGGGCGTACGACCCGAACAGGATGATGCGCGCAGGCTGCTCGATCGCCGCCGCGAGTCGCCGCGCTGCGACTTCGATGACATCGCTCGAGACCACCGGCACGATGGCATCGTCGCAGGGACCGCGTGCGGCTGCGAGCGATCCCACCAGAGCCGACGCCCGGATTCGAACCGGGGCCCTCCTCTAATCCGGGAGCGGCTAGAGGAGTCCGAGCAGCTCGCATGCTGCTCGCGCGTGGATGGCGGGCGGCTGCAGCCCGTCGTGGTCGAGCAGGTCGCCGTCGCCTGAGACGATCGCCTCGGCGCTTGCGGCGCGCGCGAGCGCGACCAGGAAGTCGTCGGTCGGATCGCGCAGCACACTTCTGACCACCGGCGGATCGGGCAGCGTGGTCGCGAGGAGCCGGAGGGCGTCATTGGCCTCCACGATGGTGCGCGCTTCGAGACGCGCGCGGAAGTAGGGCTTCGCCAGCCCGCGCTCGAACTCCGTGAAGACGCGCGGGCAGGCGACCAGCTCAAACCGGTCAGCGCGAGCCGCAGCGAGTAGGAGCGCTGGCGGGCTGGTCGACACCGACACGAGCCCCGAAAGCAGGGTGCTCGTGTCGAGCACGAGCCGCGTCAACGCATCTCCGCGCGCACCTCGCGCACGGCACGCACAGCGAGGGCGTTGGCCTCCTCCTCGCTCAGCGCGTTCCGACGCTGCGCCTCGGCGATGGCCTCGAAGCCCAACTCGATCCGCGCCAGCTCCTCGAGCAGCGTGCGATCGTCCTTGCCCGGTCTGCGCGCACGCAGCCGCGCCAGCAGATCGCCGTCGAAGTCGACCTTCACCGTCGTAGCCATCAGAACAGGGTACCGCCGCCGAGCGTTGATGCCGAGGGCTGCCAACGCGTATCCAGCAGCCAAGGTCAAGCCCCGTATCGTGCTCGTGCACGTCCCTCGTGCAGAGAATGCTCGCGCTGGCCGGCGCGGGAAGACATGGGCGCACGACCTTGCGCGCCATCCGGCGACGACGCCGCACTCAGCCTCCCCCAGCGGCGACCGCCGAAATGATCAAGGTGAACTCTTCAGCGGAGTCGCAGCCGACCGTGCGCGCCCCTGTGCCTGATGTCCGCCATGAGTCGTAGGCTGCGCAACGCAGCCATGAGCGTGTTCTCGCGTCGAGTGAGCGGCCGCCTTCGCATCACGCTGGTCGCCGCCGTCGTAGCTGGTGGTACAGCCGCCTACGTGTGGGGGATCTTCCACGGCGAGGCCACAGCCGTTACCGCAGCGACGGCCATCTGGACTTCCCCCGGTTTCGTGGACACGGTGATCTGACCCTGTTTCGGTGGAGTCGCGATGCTGGAATCAGGCGGCGTGGTTGGTGTCGTTGGTAATTGTGACGGCGGGCTCGGAGGTCTTGGGGCTTGGGGTGATGTCGGCTGTCGGTGCCGGA
>Ga0265334_10000185_pt1 | contig 36399 bp, 51 predicted proteins | sample 42023metaG_FD_192442 | JGI IMG/M metagenome (GOLD analysis project Ga0265334, IMG submission 192442) | Rhizosphere microbial communities from Carex aquatilis grown in University of Washington, Seatle, WA, United States - 4-20-23 metaG | ecosystem: Host-associated > Plants > Roots > Rhizosphere... | reverse complement strand
GCTGGCGAGGGTCAGTGCGCCCCTGTCCGGAAGTCACGCGACACAATTGGTCGCCAGCGCCAGGTCTGGGCGTACGCAAACCATGCATCGCCTGGTCACCCATTTGGTAGGAGTGCTAATTGCTCTAATTGAAATTGTGCCAGGCGGTTACTGCGACGGTTTCACACCGGCTCGACCGCGGCGGTAGCCGGTACGGGCGCGTACTCTGCCTCGGTGCTCGGCGTCGTCGTGTCGTCCCACACGAGGTGGCGCGCGTCGAACAAGTACCGCACGACCCAGACGCAGTACAGCGGGACGAGCAAACCTGTGCGGTTGTCGACCGCGACGAAGCAGCCGTTGGTTCTCATTAAGAGCGGCAGAAAGATGAACGTCGCGCCGCAGAACGTGTTCCACCCGAGCGCCACCTTGTACGCGCGCACGACGCGCGGGGATTGCGCCCACAGCCCGCCATGAAACTCGCCGTACACCGCGACGAGCACGCGGACTTTGACGAGGTAGAGCGAGATGGATGCGACGACGAGAACGCCAGTGATGCGAACGACCGAGTCCGAGCACTCGGCGACGTCGTCCGCAAACGCGCGCACGACGAGCGTGAACGCAAACAGCACGAACGTGTACATGCTCGAGAAGAGTTCCCAACCGACGACGCGCGCCGTGCGCAACACCGACTCGTGCGTGCACGTGTACGCCATTGCGTGCGATGTGTTGAAGTGTGCTAGGTCGCTCGTCGGATGGTTCGGTTAGGACGACGCGGTCTCGCTCGCTCTCGCTCGCTCTCGCTCTCTTCACGCGTTGGCGCGGATCAGGTCCGTGTACCACCCGAAGCCGTCGATGCCGCTGAGGTTGTCGCGCTCGCCGAACATCACGCGCCAGTACTCGACGTTGCTGAGCTGCTCGAGCGTGCGCTTGTACACGAGCGGGGTGGGTGCCACCTTGACGTTGATCTTGGGCGCAACCGTCGGCACGACTTCCGTCGTCACGGGCTCAGGCTGTTGCGGTTGCACCGCACGCACGTCCGCCTGCGTCTGCGTTTGCGCCTGGGGCTCGTCGTCGACGTCGCTCGGCAAGCCAGTGAGGTCGATGATCTCGTCCGCGTTCAGCGTCGCGAAAACTGCGAGACGCGCCTCGCGCGCGGCGATGATCGCGCCCATGCGTTTGCGGCGCGGAACTTGCTCCTGCTTGCGCGTCCTCGACCTGGACGGGGCCGGCATCGGGACGGGGAGAGAGGGAGGGGGAGAGAGAGAGAGAGAGAGATAGAGAGGCGAGGGTCTGCTGCTGCTGCTGCGGTGTGGGGTCCAACATCTCGCAATGTACAAAACAACGGGTGGTTGCGCTCACTCGAGGTCCTTGGCGCACACCGACGCGACCCAATCGGCGAGAATCATTCCGCTCGGGCGGAACGCAATCTCCGACCACGGCGCGCGCTCGGCCGACGACATCAGCGCGCCAGCGCTCACGACGTACAGCACGGTGTGGCAGCGCGGCGAGACGACGTTGGCGCGGACGCGGTCGAGGTCGTCGAGCGTGTGGCACGGCGCGTCGAGCAGAATCGACCCGCTCGCGTCGGCGTACGCGTCGGGCGCGACGACGTGGAACCAAAAGAGGCTCTTCAACGCCGAACGCATCGCGTGGACGAACGCGTCGTGCTCGGCGCGCGTCGAGCTGAACACCACGGCCGTCGTGCGCTTGTACCCCGTCGTCGTTCGGGACGCGGCAAGGTGTGACGTTCCGAGGAGCTCCATTGCAATTGGAGTTCAGCTGTGATGTGATCAAACCTCCCTACGCTGATGCTGCTCGGCGCTCACGCGACGCGCAAGCGCCGCGAGATTCCCCATCAGACGCGCGGTCGCCCTGTCTCCCTCCTCGCGCGACGCGATCTTGCGACGAACCTCCGACCCGTCGCGGAAGCTCACGACCCACACGAGCAAGTTGATCGGAGCCGTGGCGTCGACGCGCTCGGTCGGGCCGAGCTCGTCGTGCTCGACGCGCACGTCGTTCGTGACGGCGCACGTCACGACGTCGTCCGCGCCAAGGAGACGCACGAGACCGGCGCCGAAGCTCCACGCGATCCGATTTGGGCCACAAAGCTTCTCGATCTTGTCCGTGATGAGCTTGAGCGCCCCAATGTAACGTGTGAGACTCATGAATCCACCCGTCTCCGTGTACCGGAACGGGATCGACATCCGGCACGAGCCCATGTACGCGACGCGAACCATGAACACGCCCGGCGCCGACAGCTCGCGCGACAGTAGCACGGCCGTAGTGCTCGCAGGCAGATCGACGTCGAACGGGATGTCGCCGACGCGCACGTTGCGCGGCAACTCGTCCCACTTTTCGGCGGCGGCCGCGCCCGCCGCGCCGCCGACGCGCACGCGCTTCGTGACTGTTTTTTCGACCGACGACCGCGACATTGCGATGCGTTGTGTTTCAACCAACGTTGTCGTCGTCGTTGCCGTTCTCAACATCGACCAACTCCGCTGCGCAGACGTACGACGTAGTCTCTTCGTCGGACTCGTCCGTGATGGAGACCTTGGCGCGCGCAATCGCAAAGTAACTGAGTTGCAGCCACACCTGCGAGTACAGAGACGCCGAGAGCAGCAGAATCGTGTTGCTCTGACCGGTGGCGACGAAACACATTCGACTGGGAGAGTTGTCCGTGAGCGTCTTCAGCGCATCGCGCGCTGCCGACCACGTTGCGTGTTGCCGCCAGTGCGCGTTGTGGTGGTCGCCCGACGCTTCGTCCAACGAGGGTTTGCGAGGCCGCACGAAGCAAGAGAACCTAGCGCTTCCGTCGCTCGCGATCGTCGCACTCCAGTCCTTGTTCTCACCGACGCTTTGAAACAGAAAGAGCCACGTCGCGTAGTAGCCGTGCTCGAATCCAAATTCAGCGTGGATGTTTCTCACGACCGGCCGAGACCCGGTTTCGTGCTTGAAACACAGAACCTCAGAGAGGTTTCCGAGCGGATCGACGTGAGTGACAAACTCGCGAATGGCGCGCTCGATGACGGTCCGGATAGACGGAGCGGGTGCTGGAGCTGGTTCGGACGACATGGTCGCGTCGTTGCGTTGTGTGTCACACTCTCGACTCACTCACTCACTCACGCCGTCCTGCGCTTCTTCGCCCCGGCGGCGGCCTCCGCGTCCGCTTCGATCGCATCAGCCTCGACGCGCGGAGAGTACCGCACGATGTTGTCGCTGAGCGTCGGCCAGTGCACGCTGCGCAGGCGGAACCGCGCGAGCACGTGGCGCTGGAGAGTCTTCCAGAAAAACCGATCCCTGTACTCGTCGTAAAACACGGTGTGCTTGCATGTTCGGACGAGTTCGTCGAACTTGGCGTCCGAGATGCGCACGTGCGGCCACACGTGCTCGAGGTACCTCTCGGTCCAGTCTCCATACATCTTCATCTTGCCGAACTCGACGCGCTGGATCTCGCGGAGCTTCATAGCCTCCTGTTCTCCACCAACGAGATCGTCCATGGTCCACACATTGGGCGTGGGAGGACTGGCGGGGACGAACGCCGGCGGCGCGCAAACAGTCATGCTGCGGATGGGAGACGCCATTCCACCGCACGCGAACGAGACGGCGAACCCCGCGTCGTACAGCGCCCGTGCGACCATTTCGTTGATTCCGTTCTTGAAGGAACAGTCGAACGTCGTGGCGCGTTCGTTCATGTGATACACGATGGCGGCCTTGGTGTCGGGTAGGAGTGCGAACCGCACCATGACCTCCTGCAGAACGACCGACACCGGCGTGTCGGACTCGACGACGAGGTTTTCGTGGCCTTCGAGCGCGAGAGGTCCAACAACGGGCGGGACAGCGGGCGCGGACGCGGACGCGGCGGCGGTGGCGGAGGACATCTGAGCGTAAGAGACAATGTCGAGACCGAGACCTTTTGCGTTGTGCTTCGTCGCAACGCGCGAGGGCATCTCACACGTCACACGCTCTCTTCCTTTGCCCTCTCCATCGCGACGGTCGGCGTCCACCACCACGTCTTGTGCGCATGCGGTTCCCACACATGGTCGAGGTTTCGAAACTCGGCGGCGACGTGGCGCTGCAGCGCGATCCAGAAGAAGCGGTCGTGGTCGACGTCGAACAAGATCGTGTTGCGGTCGCTCGCGACCATCGCGTGGAACGCGCTCTCGACGAGCTTGACGTGCGGCCACACGTGGCGCGTGTAAATCGTCTCGGCGTAGCCGCAATCGCGATGGTCGTTGAACGCATCGGTCCGACGCCGACGAAGATCGCTCGCTGCGTCGTCGCCGCCCACGAGGTCGTTCATCGTCCACACGCGCGCCGGCGCGGCCCACGCGAATTGCGGCGGAAGGGGCGCGTCGATCTTGCAACCGACGAACTCGGGCGGCGCGCGCACGCGCATCGCGCTGATTGGCGTGGCGACGCCTCCGTGTGAGAATCCGACCGCGAACCCCGCGTCGTATACCGCACGCGCCACGCGATCGATGTCGACGTACGTGTAGTCGCTTCGCACGTGAAACCACGTCTCGCGCTCGCGCCCACGCCCGTGCGCGCCGTCGCCGTTCTCCGCCTTCAACGCCGGTGCGAGCGCGAACCGCACGACAATCTCGTTCACGACGACGCTCGGTTCGATCGCGGGTGTGACAACGAGACACGGCGTCCCGGCGAGCGACATGATTGCGATGTGTGCAGACACAACGCATCGCGTGCGACAAATGTCGGTGTCGCAGCTGCAGCCGCAATCGCAACGGCGCGCGTCGTGGGTCAACTTTATCAAATGGTTCGACCGCGTCGCGTACTCGTACCTCGCCGAGATGGTTGATGGCTCACCCGAATTGTGTCTGGCCGGCGTCGAGTACGTCGCGTCCAAACTCGACGCGATGGACGACCAGATCCTCGCGCACGATTTGGTCGCGCGCGCGCTCCTCGTTCAGAGCAACGTGGTTCGTTCGTTGCGTTACGAGAACAACCGCGTGACCGATGTTGGGCTCGCGGTCGAGGAGAAGATGAGGCACGTGCTTTGCGCGAGGGACAACGACAAGAGGCACGCCGAGGAGCTCGTCGATGAGATGACGCCCGACGAGATTCAACGGCACGTCGACTACATCGGTGCGCCGCGAACGCACGTCAACGCCAAGGCGTTTGTCACGATCGAGCTCGGGTGGCTCGGCGCGGAGTCGGCCGATGCGCGCGTGACGAAGATCCGCGACGAGATGAAGAAGGACGCAGATGCCGCCGGTCGCGCCAAGAGCGAGGCGGAACGTCGCAAGAGCGAGGCGGAGCGTCGCAAGACCGAACTCGTCGAGTCGTTGAGCACAAACATCGTGTGCGAGCTCTTGCGCATGTGCGGCGTGTCCGACTCTGACTGGGGCGACAAGCACGACCTTTGGTTCAAGGCGCGCGCGAACGAGGCTGTTGCGACCATGTCGGAGAAGGAAACCGTCGACCTCGTCGCATGGGCCAAGACGCAAATCGACGCGAAGCACGCGGCGTGTTTGCGCTCGAAGACGCACTCGCAGGTCAGGGCCCATGCGACCAAGACGCGCGAGCGCGTCGACGCGATGATGCGTCGCGAGTGGGCGACGACGCTCGACGAGTTTGTGCAACACGCGCGGCGCGCGCAGTCGTCGCCGCCGCTCGCTCAAGAGTCTGAGCCCGAAGAGCCCGAGCCCGAGCCTAAATCAGTGCCCGAGACGGGTCCACCGGTGGACTTTGCGACCGTGACGGGACCAGAGTTCGCGCACCGCGTCGCGAAACGCATGCGCGCGTGTCACGCGGCGAGAAGCGACGATTTTTGGAAAGACTCCGAGTACGAGTACGTCGAGCGCGAGGCGCAGACAACGTACGAACGCAACTTCAAGAAAAAAAACGAGAAACTTCTCGCGCTCGAGACCAAGTACAACGACGTGATCACGGACGCTCTGAAGGAGGCGTACGAAAAGATTCCGAAATCTGGTTCGTGCGTTCTTCACTTTTCGTTTTCTCGCAAAACCAATTATTTCAGTACACACGGCGCCAATCGATTCATGGAGCACGAGAACGTGGCGGTGAGTGACGCGGTGGACGTGTTCCGCTCGGTGTGTCGCGAGCGCCGGTTGATCGTCAATCCGAAGGGCTACGACGAAAACGTGTTCGTCATGATCATTCCCGGAAACGTGTACGCTCCGTGGACAGACGGAGTTTGAATCGACGATTACCACACCAACGAGAGTGTGACGGCGTACGTAATGCCGCCCGTGCGACCTTCGTCCAACTCGGCCGTGAGGTTGACGCTCGGAACCGCGTGTGCCAGGAGGGCGAGCTCGATGACCAGTCGCATGTGCAGACTGGCCATGTTGAACGCGGAGTTCGTGAGAAGATTCGACGTGTTCGTCATTGTGTGGTACCACGTGACGCACTCGTACCGATCTGGTTTCTTCGAGAGCATCCGCGCGACGTCGTTGGCGGCGCGCGACGTGACAACACCTGGCGAGTCGTATTCGCGCGCGTCCTTCGTGTTGCGCACGAAGAACGTGAACTCGACGCGGTCGGCGCTTTTGGAGTCGATCGACGCGTCTTCGGCGCCCGCAAACCTAAGCAAACTGCTCAAAACGCGACAGTACACGTAATTGAGATCGGGTTCAACCTTTAGCTCGCGCTTGATCGTGCGCGCATCGGGGTGGCTCGCTTTGCAAAACACACGAGTGTCGTATGTCAAAAGCGAGGCGCCGCTCTCGAACGCGTCGACCGCGCGGAGAACGGCGTAGCGGTGCGACTCGTCGATCGCAGCCGCCGCGGCGAGCGCGACCGTCGTCATTTTTTTTTTCGGTTGGGTTGCGTTGTGACCGTGTTCGCTCACAACGTAACGAGACGCGACACACGACGAGACAATGTCGACGAGCGACGCGACCAAACTCGACCAACTCATCGACGCGTTGTCGGACTCTGAGCTCAACCTTCTCGTTCGCGGCATGGGCTTTGAAAACGCTGTTGTCATGCATGTGCAAGAGCGACGCGAGCGCGCGCAAGACGCAGTGCGGTCCGCGTTGCATCAAGGTCGGACGTACGACGAGGTCGTGGAGTGGATGGACGAACTCGTCGACGTCGAGCGTCGTCGCGAGTGGGCTGAAACCGAACTCGTCGACGTCGAGCGTCGTCGCGAGTTGGCGGAAGTCGTGCAGTGCACGTTGGCTGCGGAGGAGAGCCGTCCGATGAACGGCGTTGACTTTGCCGCGCGCGCCGCGGACCGCGTGCGCTGGCTCGCTGGCCGCGGGCCCAACTCCGACGAGGCGCGCGAGGACGCCGAAATGGAAAAACGGTTCAAAAAGACGTGCGACGCGGCGCTCGTCGACGAGATGGAGGCGACCGTGCGCGGCGTCACGCTCGACGACCACGACTTATGCATGGCGTTCTCGTTCGTGCGCAAGAACGACACCACGACGGTGTTGTCGCGTCGCGTCGACGTCGGCCACTATCCGCGCAGCACCGCCATACGTCTGTTCTGCGAGGTGTGCAGCGCGCGCGGTTTCAAGGCGGTCGTCGGACTCGGCGAGCGCCGCAACGTCGTGTACGTCGCGCCAAAGAACGTACGACCGGAGGACCGCGCGGTGCTCGGGTTGTGAAACAAACACAACGCAACTCTCGGTCGATCATGAGCGACAACGAGATCGAGATCGAGCGCGCGGCAAAGAGGGCCAAACATGCTGACATGCTCGACGGAAGAGAGTTTGTGAAGCGTGCGGCCGCGCGCGTGCGCGAGATGGACGCGAATTGGAAGCGAGATGTGAGGGACGCGACAAAGAAGCTCTACAAGAAGTACGAAGACATTCTCCTCGACGCGATCATCGAGAAGTACGAACAGATCTCTCCGGCCGACACCAATCTGATGTTGAGCTTCGCGTTCGTGTCGGACGGGTGCGAAGTCCCGCTCGGCGCGCGACGCATGCCGCTCGACGGGGTTCACCACGCGCACGCCATGAATGTCTTTCGCAACGTGTGTCTCAAGCACGGTTTTGGTCCATTCCCTCAGCCACTGCCGGAACAGTCGCGCGACTACTCGCATCGATTGATCCGTGTGTTTCCGGACATACATCGGTACAACATGAACATTAGCAAAGAGGACCGTGAGACGCTCCAGATGTTGTGAGACGAGAAAAAAAACCACAACGCAACGCGACTCGTGTCATGGCGTCGGTCGACGTCAACGCGTTGCTCGACGAGATGTCGCCAGGGGCGATGCGCGTCTTGTTTCAGGCGCTCAGTTTCGACGACCACACCATGGTGAACGATTCGGAGATGAAGGCGCGCGTCAAGGAACTGCTCGCGAAGGAGGCGCCGGACGTCGCGAACTCCCTCGTTGCCGGAGCAATGGCGAAACGCATGAGGAGCAACGACGCGTTCAACGTCGCGGTCGCCGTTTCCGCCACAACGCAACGAGAGGAAAGACAAGACACTGGGAAAAAAAAATGTCGGCGTTTGCGGTCACGTGGACGTGGGGGTCGTTGATCGCCGTGTTGTTCGGAATGAATTGGTTCGTAGGCAACGGCTCGCAACGCGTCCAATGACTCGACGAACAGCGACACGGCCGTCGCGTTTCTCTTCAGTGTGGCCGTCGTCGCCTTTTTGGTCGGGCTCGCCTTCCTCTCGTTCGTGGCGCTCGAAGACACGCGCAGCACCGGCACGCTCATCGCCGATTGGCTCGGCGTCTGCGTCCAGAAAGGACGAGTGCAGTGCGTCGACGGGCGCACAGGTGTTGCGTGCGACGCCGCCGTCGCTTGAAGGAGACGAAACAAAAACACAACGCAACGAGAGAAAAGACAAGACAAAGATGTCGAGCGACATGCCATCCGTGGTCGACGCGCAAAAGCGCGAGAGCGCTCGGCTCGTCCTCATCGCGGGCTTGCGCGACGCCGAGCGCGCGCGTGCCGACAAACGCTTCTCCGACGCGCTCGCGCTGTGCACGACGATCATCGACATCGCCGCGCAAAACGCCTTTGTCGACGTGCTGCGCCAGGCCGCGACGCTCGCGGGCGAGACGCTCCAGGCCGCCGGACGTCCGGCCGAGGCCGTCGCGTTCGCGCGCCAAGCGCGCGACACCACCGCGCCCGAGTCGCTCGAGCGCGGATGCGCGTGCATGAACCTCGCCGTCGCGCTCCACGAGAGCGACGACCACGACGAGGCGCTCGTCATGACGGGCGAGGCCGTCGCGTGCTTCACGTCGGCCGATGCGCCGCCGAAGCATTTCGTGTTCGCGTACTTTGTGCGCGGCGACGTCCTCGTCGAGCTCGGGTTCCTCGACGAGGCGCGCGGGGCGTACGCCGAGGCGCTTCGCCTCGCCGAGACGTTCACGTCCGACCCCGCGCAACTCGAGCCGTATTGGAGCAAGCTCGGCACCGTTCTTGCGATGATGCGCCAATCAGCGAGCGCGATCGAGTACGTCGACAAGGCATTCGACGCGTTGCGCGGAAGCCCTCTTTCGGCTCGTCTCGAGGCCGCGTACTACAACATGGCCGTCATGAACGCGTACCTCGCGTTTGACAAGAACAAGAAGCCAAACGTCAGGTGTGCCGAACGCGCTGCTCTGTTCTCCGAGTACGTCTCGGCGTGCGCGCTCGACCACGCGCTCAACCCTAGGCCCGAGTCGTCGATCCGGCTCGGAGCAGCGCAGTGCAAGCACGCCGAGATCATGGCGCTCCTCGACAACGAGGACGACGCGCGCCGATCGATGCGTGAGGGCCTCGCCGAGCTCGGGCGCTGGACCGCCGAGCAAATCGAAGAGTCGGGCGCGTGCGGCGACGCCGACGTCGACGAGCTCAAGAGCGCGTACAACCGCGCGCGACGCGCGCGCGGGCTTCACATTGACACCGCCACCAACACGAGACGCGTGCTGCAAGAGCGCACCGCAACGCGACCGAGTGGCCCGACCAAGCAGTTTCTCATTGGCGGCGGAAGCGGTGGCGGAGGCGGGTCGAGTGGAGGAAGCGCGTGAACACACTCCATTGGCGTCGACGATGAGCGTTCGACCGTGGAAGAGCACGGCGTCGTACCAGCGCGAGCGGTACAAGAAGCGTGCCGAAGCACGGCGGCGACTCGCGCAGAGAGTCGACGAATTGCGCGCGCTCGTCGCGGCGTCGTCGCCCGAGGTTGCACAACCGCTCGACGAGCCGCCCGACGTCGTGCGCACGCCCGACATGCACGTCACCCGAGTGCAGTGGCTGAAGCGGCACCGAACGAAGCGGCACACGATTTGGCTCGCGCGCGAACGCGCGCGGCTCGAGTACTGGCTCGCGAAGCGCGTCGACGACGACGACACACATCAACAGCCATACGAGCAAGAGAATGATCGAGAGCGCGACGATGCGTGAAACGGGGCACGTGTGCGAGCGCGTCTTCGTGACCGCGCTCGACCAACTCGTTCGTGTCGTGTGCATGTGCATGACATGCGCCGGGACAACGTGTCTGTTCCTTCTCACGTCTGAACAACTCGGCGCGCCCGAGTCGCGTTGCGCCGTGCGCGACGGTCGCGATATTGAGCCGTTTGTGGCGATGTGGGTCTCGTCGATGTCGTTCATCGTCGCACGCGTGCTTGTCAAGCCCGAACACGGATTTCAGCTCGAAACAGCGAGCATGTTGCTCGACGCCGCGAGCACAGTCGGCGTGTACGTGTTTGCGTGCCTCGTCGCGACGCGGTGCTCGTCGAACAAATCTGACTTTGACACGTTCACCCAGACGTGCGTGTTTGTCACGACGGGCGTCGTGTTTGTGCGTCTCCTATGGTACCTTTACGAGCTCGATCACGCGAGAACGATGAACAGGCAACCATGACTCGTAAAGAGCTAGCGCGCGCCCCAGTCGCACGCACTCTGCGTTGAGCCACGCGTGAAACACTGGAACCGCGTCGTCCAAGTACCAACGTTCGCGTACGGTGTACCCGTTGTGTTCATCTTGAGAGGCGGTGAACGCCACGGCGACGTGCACGGCGAACCGTTTGAATCGCTCGTCGAAACCGTCGAACGTGTGTCTCGCTTTCCGTTTGACGGCCCGGTACAACGCGCGGTGGTGGTTCGCGTGGATGCCCTCGACGCCTTGTTGGTTGTTGACGTGGTCGATGTACGCCGTGAGGTTTGGTCCCAAACGCAACGCACGAAACGGAACAAAAAAGTAAAACCCGAGTTTGAATGGACACTCGCGCATGCCGTCGAGCAACCACGCGCGCACAGGTTCGACGTCGTCGCGCTCGATCGCGTCGACAAACGACGGTTCTTGCGTCTCCTTTGCCCATTTCTCAAATGTTTGCTTGTCGGGCGTAGGACCGTACCCGCCAAGATCGTCCGACAAATCCTCGTCGAAAAGGAGATCGGAGATCGACCCGAACGCCGCGCGCACAAACGCCGCAGCGGTGCTCGACATCTGTCGGTCAATCAAGTGTGAGTTCACACCGCAACGCGAGCCGATGACAGATCATGTGCACAACCCGACTCTGCTTCGATGGCGGGTCTTGCTTTGGATCAAAATCGGACGTTGCGGCGCAGCCGTCGACCGCGCTCTTCGCGTGGTGCTCGAAGTTCGTTCCATTCTGATGCACACCGCGGCGATCGCGTACGAGTTTAACATGATTGCGTCGACAGACACGGCTGCAACGTTCTGGCTCGTGGTGGCACGTGCGTGTTCGCTCGTCGCAGCGTTTGCCGTGACGCTCGATTTTTTCGTACGACCGGCGTACACAGTGTATATTCAAGAGTCGGACGAGTAACACAACGGCGGAAGCGGCGGCTCGTCGTCCATCTCGCGTGCGATGCGCGCCAAGCGGTTCACGAGCCACCGTGCGCCTTCGCACGTGCGCATGAAGTCGGGCTCGACGTAAAGCGCGACGATCCGCCCGTCGTGTTCAAATACCAGCAACTGCAACCCGCTGTCACTGTCTCGGTTCATACCACAACTGTGTTGCAGTGTGAAGCACGGACGATGCTCGCGGATGTCGAGTCCAATGCTCCAACGCCGCCACCTGCGTTTGTCCTGGACCCGCACCACGAGGCGAACCCCAACGCCGCGCGGCGTGCGGCGGCTGTGCGCACGGCCGTGTGCTTTGCGCTCGTGTTTGGTGTTGCGGGTGCGGTGATGCTCGTCGCCGCGCTTTGGTAGGTAATTCACTGCTCTTCTTCCGTCTCTCTCTTGCGTTTGAGAAACAACGCAAACGCCGGGTTGCCGAGCGCGGCCCGCAGACCGGTCTGCGCGCTCGCTTGCGTCCCAGTGAGCATTTGAACCACGCGCGCATCGACGTTGTCGTACGCACGCCCCCTGCGTCCATCGCGCAAGCGAAACGTGCCAGACACGAGCGGCGCGGCGTCAAAGAGCGACGGGCGTCCAAATCGGTGTTCGAAGATGCACATAGACATGTACATGCTGCCGTGGGTCCACGTGCGCGCATCGACGCCGAAACGCACGTACAACCACTCGGCTGTTTCGCCGGACATCTTGTAAAACCGTTCTTTGAGGTCATATTCATATTCGCGACCCCAACCTGTTGTAGCATTATGACCATTACGACAACGAAGACCTGGCTTGCCCATGATTTCATACGCAAACTCGAGATCGGAGATTTGGGCGTCGTACGACATGCTCGACACGACCATCTGGGCTTGAACGTCCTTGTATTCTGGAAAATGTTCTGTAAGCAACGACCACAACATTTGGCCGTACCCATGCGGGTCGCGACACATGAACTCAGCAGCAATGGTCTCGTAGTACATGTGTCGGTACCAAAAGGTGTTGAAATGTGAGAGGTCGTCGTACGACTCCAAGGCATATATTGCGTACAGGCGCCCGGTGAGCATGTTCCACTCCGGGCTGTACCACGACGAGTCGCTCCAACGGAGCTCGAATGCGCCGAACATTAATTTCATAAACGACCAGTTAAATTGGAGAAATATTGGCCCCCAAAATTCGGCTTGAGGGATGTCGCGGAACAGCCTTATGATCGAGGCTTGAACTTTGATATGAGGCGCCGGACCGTAATCCGTCGCATACAGCTGTCGACGAAAACTCTGTGCGACGAATATCGGGTAAAACTCGCGCTCGTCCTCGTGCAAGTCGCGGAAATTCGTCGCGCTCAATGCGTGTGTGTCCTTCAACCGTTCACACAGAGCTTCGTACTCGACGTCATTCATCTCCGAAATCTGAACTGGGCCGTTCAGCACGCTCGAAAAAAACGCCTTCCGCGTTTCGATGTACGCACGCGCGTCGCGCAAAAACTTGTTGCGCTCGTCGACCGACCATTTCTGAATGTCGCGTGCGCGGCGGCGCGCAAAGAGCGCGTATGCCCCGCCTGTATGGACACGGTTCAATTCCTCAAACGAAACGTCGGGGTCGTTGAACGGAAGCAACGCGTGCTGATTTGAATCGAGGTTCATCTTTGTTTTTTTCTCGTCGTTCGTAACCGACAGACATACACACACACACGGGCCCTACACGCTCAAGACGGTGCACCCCGAGTCGCGGTCGAACCCAGACACGCACGCCGTGCACGCTTGCTGGTAGCTCGTGATCGTGATGTCGGTGAGCTTGCTGCCGTCCGGCTCGGAAAACACCCACACCGTCGCGGGTGCCGGGACCGTCGCGAGCTGCCAGTTGCCGGCGGTCGAGTTGCCGAAACACGCGCACACTCGGTCTTGCGGCGACCACGACCCGTGTCCGCCGCACTCGGCCGCCTCACCCGTGAGCGGGTCGAGCACCCACGGCACGAGACACTGAGCTGGCGGACCCCATTGCGGCGCGCACGAGTCGCACGTCGCCGCCGTCTCGCCGGTGAACCCCGCGTTGGGCGATGGCCGAATCGTCCACTGCGCGTTGCACAAACACCGGTGCGTCGCGTCGTCCCACGCTCCGTGACCAGAGCACGACGTCCATTTGCGCGCGTCGGTGAGCGTGAGCCCCGTCGCGTTGACCGCCGCGAGCACGAGCGCCGGGTCGGGGCCGCCGTACTGCGTGCACACGAGCGGCGCGTGCTGCGCGACGACGTCGACGACCGTGCCGGGCAAAGGCCCGATGCCGTCAGAAAAACACGCGTCGCACACGGGCGGTGACGGGTCGCCCATTTTCGTGGTGTTCGGCTCGACGAGGCTGCGGTACATGCCTTTCGTGCGCGAGAAGAAACAGTCGCACGTCGACTGCGTCGAGATCTTGGTCGTCGCGATCGTTTTGCTCGTCTGGACGATCGGCGTGCACGGCGCGGGAAAGTAGTTGGGGTCTTGGTCGCGCCCGTAACACACGCACTGCGACGACGAGTCGAGGTACCCCGAGAACGAGCACTCGAGACAATACACGCCGCGCTGCGACGGGACGCACGCGCACGACGGTTCGTCGCCGCGCACACACGACGTGGAGTTTTGCGATTGACAAAACCCGACGCCGCACTTGCTGCGCAGAACAAACGTGGGCGCGGTCGGCGCGTGCGTGGGGAGAGTCGGCGACGCCGAGGGTTGGCGGAACGTCGGGGCGCGCGACGGAAAATTGGTCGGTTTTCTCGTGGGCTTTTTGGTTGGTTTTTTGCTCGGCGAGCGCGAAGGCGCGTGAGACGGCGAGCGCGACGGTTTCGACGTGGTCGGGCTTTGCGATGGCGATTTGGACGGCGACGCGCTCGTCGGCGACGACGTCGTTGGCGACGACGTGGTTGGGCTCTGCGTTGGAACAGTCGGGCTCGGAGTCGTGGCGGACAAACACGCGCACAAGAAGCTGGTCGCCCCTGCCGTCGAGCACGAATCGGTCGATCTGCTGAACCAAGGAGTCGGGCTCGGTGTTGGGGTCAACACGCCGTACACGCCAGTCGTGAACGGTGCCACTGTTTGAGACCAATCCGAACACGTCGCCCCGGACTGCAAGCACGAGAACGCGCTGACGCCAGTCCACACGTTTCCAGCCATCCCGCCGCCAGTCGGGAAATTGAGACCCCAAAGAGCGGCCCAGCTCCCGAGCGAAACAGACGTGAACCCGGACATGCCTGAATACACCGTCGTCGTCGGAGAGAACGTCACAGACCCAGCACGATTTTGCGCGAGCGAGAGACAGTACCCCGGCGACGTCGATTCGGCGGCAAGTGCCCATGCTGCGCTGCACGTGTACAACGACGAGAACTGCACGGACCAGTACGCCAAACAGTTTGCGTCGACGTTCGACGAGCCGTAAAGCGGAGCTGTGAACAGACGGATAATCGTTGACGCGCCGACCGGTTCAATCGACGCGACCAGCGCGAACAGCGCGACCGTCGCTCGACGCATTTGTTCACACACACACACACACACGCACACACGAGATCTTTTCAGAGTGTCGCACTCTTTGAATCATAGCAGAGCGGCGACTGCGACGACGACGGCGAGAGCGAGCGCGCTGATGCACGGACGCGTTGCCGAACTAGGAGCGTTCGACGTGGAGTTGACGTTGAATGCGCTGCCGCTCGACGCCGACGGAAGCTTGGTCGGCGTCGCCGTTGGGAGCGGGGTGGGTGACGTGGGCGGCGCCGTCACGCGGCATCCGCACACGAACTTGAGCGCGCTGCTGCACGTCGCCGTGTCTCCGTAGGACGAGAACGTCGCGTGGTAGTGCCCGAGGATGGTGAAGTACCCCGTCGCGGATCCGGAGGCCGACGTCCACCACGAACACGTGGAGGAGCTCGTCCCACACCCCGTCGCGGTGATGCCCGTCCACGTGTACAGCTCCTTCATCTCCGATCGCGAGAAGTCGCCGCCCGTGGCCAGGAAGTTCGTCCACGTGGGCGCAACGCGCACGAAGTTGCCGCTGTTCGTGTTGCGCGCGAAGACCGGCGTCGAGGCAGAGAACCCGAACTGTCCGGGCACCGTGGAGATGCAGGGCCGGGCCTGTGTGGCGGCCATCGCCCACGTCGTCTGGCACCCCAGCGACGCGAACCCGAGGTTGTTCGACGTCAGCGCCTGGCAGTAGGCGTCTGGCCCACCCCACGCGGACGCGTACGCGCCCGTGTCTTGCCCGCTGAGAGTCTCGAAAAGGAGCACGCGCACTGGCGACGCAGACACGCGCGTCGACACAGCCGACATGGCGAGAGAGAATACAAAAGCGAGAAACATCATCGACCGGGACGCGGATGGCGAGGGAGCAGTGCGACTCAACTCGCGGTCTCTGCGCTCGTTGACGTGTGAGAACATTCAGATGACGCTCTCGTCCTTTGCGCGGCGCTCACGCAGCGCCTCGATCTCTGCCGACGCGTCCGCTCTCGCACGCCTGCAAAACACGACGATCCACACGAAAAGAACCGCAAACACCACGTACAGAGTACCGAACATGAACACGTGTGCGAATCCTTCCTTAGGGATCAGCGGGATCGGTACGCCGGCAGCGATCAAAATGATGAGCACGAGGAGCGGAACGAACCCGAACAAAAAGGCGCACACCGCCGGTCGAACTGTTCGGCGCTGAATGCGCAGTTCTTCGCGCTGAAACACGCGGTCGCGCTGCCGCTTCCTCGACTCGTCCAAAAGCCTTTGAAAGTACGACGTGTCGTTGCGCGCGAGCGCCTCGAGCGTCTCGTCCGTCAGCCTCGACGTCCATCCGTACAAATCGTTGTTCAACGTCGTGACGATCGACATCGTGTGTACGAGCGCGTTGCGTTGTGAGTCGGTCGTGCTGAGCTCGAGTGAATCGACATTCACTCCGTCCACCCAAACGCAGCACAAAACTTCGCATGGTCGTATTTGTACTCGCGAGCGAGCTTGACCCTCTTGCGACGCTCGTGCTCGTTGCGCTCGTCGCGCGCCCAGCCGCTGGCAACGAACCAAGCCGAGCCGAAGACGAGCGCCGAGAAGAGCAGACTCGTTCCACCAATTCGCGTCGCGTAGCAATTGAGCGGGTCGTTGGCGCGCTTTGGAACGTCGCCGTCGCACGCCACACAGAACACAATGACGAGGGCGCACGCGGTAAGCGCGGACGACACGGTCATCCATATGCACCATGTCTCGATGCGCGACCACCACGTCGTGTCGTTGAACTCTTGATCGAGCATCTGCTCGAGCCCGTTGCGTCGCGCGGTGTGAAAAAGAGCCGCGAGACACTCACGATCGCCTTTCATGAGACACTCGAGAACGTGAGTAGTGAACTGGACGGGAAAGTTGTTTGCATACGGCACCGCAACGAGGCGCGGCGCCTCGTCGCCGGTGTCGGCGTTGCCGTCGGTGTCGCGTTTCACGAGCGTGTCGGTCGACATTGTCTTTGCGCGAGATGAGTTGTGGTGCGTTGCGTTACGCGGTCGGAATGGCCGATGTGAGCGCCGACGCGCGCCACGGCGACAAAAATCTCGCGTAGCGCGCCTGGTGCACGCACATGCGTCCGTGCACGACGGACGCGCTGCACTCCAACTCGACGCCGTCGAGCACCCACCCGCGCTGAACGAGCTCGACCTGCATCTCTTCGTTGCAAGCCACGGCGATGTAGTCCGTTTGTTGGCCGCCCGCCATGTCGCCGAGGTCCGCGAGCGCGCGCTCGAGCCCGCCGTTGTCCGGGCATGGCGCCAAAACGGGCTCGTCGTCGAGCGCGCACGCGTAAAAGTAAAGGACGGTGTACACCACGTCGTGGATGAGCGCAGGCCCCGTGCTGACGGACTCGAACCCGAACGCACGCGCGACCTCGACGAGCTCGAGCGCGACGGCGTTTGATTCGACGTCGATCCTCCACGCGACGCGCGTCGACGTTCCTGAAGCGCGCTCGCGCCTGCGCGCGCGTGCGATCCGCGCGAGCAACCGCACGCAGGCGACTTGTTCCGACGCGTTCATCGCACAACAAACAATCGACTGTGGCGTTCACAACGCAACGCTCTGATCGATTTTGCAACAACAATGGGCAACATCACCGGCGTCAACGCGAGCGCTGATGCTGACGAGGTCGAGTCGAAGATCATGGGTGCGCGTTCGCGGTCCAACCCGCAATTTGCACAAGCGCCGCGCATGAAGAACGCGCCCGAGTACAAGAAGATGGTCGTGCCACTACTGTACAAAGGCGATTTGTGCGCCGTCGACAAAGACTTCAGAAACGCTCTGCGTGCGTACGAGCGCGTGTTGGAGTTGGCGGTCGCTCACAAGAACGAGTGGGACGAGATGGGGATTTGTGGGCGCATCGGGATCATGCACATCGAGTTGCTCGAATTGGACACCGCCGTCCATTATTTCCAGCGCTCGACCGACATCGCCAAGAAGAACAACTGGACGTCGGAGGTCGTGGTCGGTCTGTGCAACATTGGACAAGTGGCCATTCGGCGCTCCGACTTTGCACTTGCGCTCGACCTGACGGTTGAAGCTCTGCAGTTGTGCAGAAATGAAGCTCTCAAGTCGAGCACAACTACGACGGTGTTCAACGCCGAGACGGCGATTGTGTTCAAAGCGCACGGGTGCGCACTGTGGGGTCTCGGTCGACACGACGAGGCCGTCTCGGCGTTCGCGAGCGCGTTTTCGTTCGCCAAGCGCGGCGATCTGCAACCGCCCGACTTGAAAGGTTACGCGCACAAGCTCGAGTCTGCGCTGTGCGACGTCGGGCGCAGAAACGAAGCGGTCGATGTGTCGAACGAGATTGTCGACATCTTGTTGCGCGACGCGCATTCTCGTCTCGGCGGCGATTTGTCGTCGATGTCGGACGAGTTGTACCACAACGCCGTGTTCAACATGGTGTGCGGCGACGAAGAAAAGGCGAAGCAGTACGAGACGTACGTCTCGTTTTGCGAGGGGCGCAAGGACGAGTACCCCGCCGAGTACGCCGACGCGCTGTGCAAATTCGCCGAGTTCTTGTGGTTCTTTGACGACGACAAGTTGCGGTCGCTCGAGACGTTTGCGCGCGGGCGCGACGCGCTCGTCGGTCTCGGGAAATTGGACGACGCGCGCGCGGCCGACGAGAGGTACGCGAAAGCAAAACGCTTCGACGCACAATCCAAATCGCTCGGCGTCAAGAAACAAGAGTGATGTCGATGTCAGCTTCTGTTCCGGTTGACGCGCGGGCGCAAAACAAGTTGGAACTGTACGATATGAAGAGTCGAACAATCGTCAAGTACATGCGTTGCCGCAGCATGAACCCCGCGGACCACGTTTCGCTCGAGATTTCCCGCGATGGGCGCTGGGCGGTGCTCACCCCAGAAGACGGCGGTGTTGAAGTCGTATCTCTGCAACGCTACGCGTCGGAGCGTGTTATCGAGGGTCACGGCGTGCTTTCAGCGATTCACTATGTCGACATTTCGCACGACTCGCAGCTCGTCGCCACCGCATCGTCGGACTGTACCGTACGAATCTGGAATCTGTTGACTGGCGCTATGCTGGCCGTCCTGCAACACGACTCGTCGGTGCGTACAGTCGCGTTCTTTCCAGAAGGTTCACGGCTCGCAACGATTACGTACGATGGTATGGTGCACGTGTGGGAATGGTACGGTCTCGTGCAAGCTCAAACCAATCTTCTCGTCGCCGTACCCGGGCTTCCGCCTTGGTGGAAACTCTTCAACCCACCGTATGGAGGCGACGGCGATCACTTGATCGCCACCAAAGTGATCGAGCTTGCAACAGGCAGACGGCCTGGGGCCGGTAATGGTCGTACGTAACTCGATGCGTCTATCTCCGCGTGTCGCACACGCGCACAAAACCATCACAATGGCGAGCGCTGCTCCTGGCGTTTCGTTGATCCAGCGCCCCGTGTGGTCGAGATGGAAAGGTTCTGGGTCGCACCCTGTCGTGACTATCAACGGCAAAGGAGAACGTCTCGTTGTCGCCGACGATTCTGGTGCAGTCGTCCTCAACACTAAGACAGGAGCGATCTCTGGAGTGTTTGGAAGTCCGAACATGGCGCAGCTTTCCGGATCTTGCGACGTTCCGGTGTACGTCGTGAGCACGGAGCATCGCCGCCTCGAGATCTGGGCGGAAGAACCGTCAGGAGCCATTGTTATGAAGAAGAGCACGATTGAGTCGGTGCGGGCTGGTGGGATCCGAATCGCACCCGACGGCAGCAGCGTCGTGCTTTTTGGACGTCGCGACATCGATTTGTGGAGACCGTTTTACGCTTCTGGCATCGAAACGTTTCGAACTCTTCCGAGCAACGTCATGTGCGCCGAGTACACGCATGATTCAAAGCAAATCATCACAGGCTGTGTAAATGGAGATGTGTACATGCTCAACGTCGACGGGCGCCGTATGAACGAGCGCCTTCTGCGCGGGCACATATCTGGGGTTGAATGCGTCGCGACATCGCGCGACAAAAAGTGGGTCGTGAGCGGCTCGAGCGACAGGACCGCCAGAATCTGGTCTCTGAAGCGCAACGAGACGGTGCACGTTCTCACTGGACATACGGGGACCATTGTCGCTGCAGCGATTTCGTACTACGACGCATATGTGGCTACCGCGTCCACGGATGCGACAGTTCGTATCTGGCGACTCGAGCGCGGCGAGTTGGTGGCCGTCATTCAGCATGACTCGCAATTCGTAGGACTGGCATTTTTGCACAACTCCTATGATTTGGTGACGACGGGCGCAGACGGAAACGTGTGTTTGTGGAACTGGCACACAGAGCCAGGGGCGCGCGGCGGGCTGCTGGCTGCCACCGCAAGCCTTCCATCGTGGAAACAGATTCTGCCGCGTCCTGACGGCGACTAACCGTGTGCGGGTGGGCGGGCGTGCGGCATGGGTGTGTGGCACGGGTGTGGAGGAGGAGGAGGAGCCGTCTTCGTAACTCATCTTGGCTCGTCTCGTCTCGCACCTCTCCCGCGCACACACACACACCGTTCTTCCGCCCTACTCGTCGCCGGCGGCGCAGTCGAGTTTCCCTTGCTTGACCTTCACGCCTGCAGCCTTTGCGGCGTGTAGGCCTTGGAGAGCGCCGTCGTCGTTTTTCCGATGCAATCCGCCAATCCGACGAGACCTTGTGCAGACGCCGTCGTTGCGGCAGCCGACGTTCTGAGCGCCGTGAGCGCCTCGTCGAGTGCGGTCGCCGTGTCCGCCATCGCAGCATCCGAGTCCTTCTCCTTCTCCTTGTCCTTGACCTCGTCCTTGACATCGTCCTTGTCCTTGACATCGTCCTTGACATCGTCCTTGTCCTTTCCCTCGTGCTCTTCCTCCGTCTCGTCGTTGTCGTCGTCGTCGTTGCTGTCAGCGGCGGCGAATGCGGCGGCGGCTCCACAACAGCAGCGGCCGCGCTTGCCGCCGTCGCTCTCGCTCTCGCTCTCGTTCTCGTCGTCCGCGGTCGTGGTCGTGCGCGCAGACGTGCGCGCGTACTTGGCCTTGCGCCTCTCCTCCTCCTCCGCCCACGCGTCTCTGCTGTCAAAGTCGTCTTCGATAAAGTGCAACACGACGCTGCTCGTGGCGTTCCACGCCTTCTTGCGACGCGGTTGCACGTCCACGAGCGGAAGAAAGGTCACGCCGCGGTCGCTGTACTCCTGCACCTTGTCGATCAAGAGGCCGCGCGTGATGTCGTTTTGTTAATTGATTGTCGACAGCACAACTCAACTCGACCAACATGACGCCGGACGATTGGCTGGTGAGCGCGCACAACCGCGTGCGCTTGATCACCGAGATGACCATCATGGTGTCGTGCACGTGCCTGTGCGTGTGCATGTGCCTCGGATTTGGTGCGATGCTGATGGACGTGCGACCGTTTCGTCACCCGCGCAGAGGGTGAAGTAGCGTAACGTGCGCTCGATTCAAGTCACGACGTCGCCGACCACGCACTTGGGAAGCACGGCTGGTTTAGGATGGATCCGAAGAGCGGTACGGTAGGCCGATTGGTTGGCTCGTACCTCGCCGCTTGAGCGCGTGCGGTGTGTGCTTCGTTCTGCCAGTACTTGACGTTGTCACACATCGAATCGAACGATCTTTTGTGCGTCTCGCGCGACTGCTTGAGCGTCTCGTACGCCGTGTCGAGTTCGTCCGTCAGTTCATCGACGCGCTCGGCCAAACCGGCGTTCGTGTCGTAAAGTTCCTCGTTCGCGGCGTAAAGTTCCGCGACGAGGTCGTTGTTCGTGTCGCGCTCGGCGGCGTTGGCCTCGACGTGCGCGACTGGAAACCCGAGAGACTCGAGCATCTTGCGCACGGCCCAGTTCGGACGTAGCGTGAGGTCGGCGAGGTCGCGCTTCGTCAATGGCGACTGTCGGCTCATCGTAAACCACTTCTTGATGAATGCGCGCTCGTACGTGTGCCCATCACACGCCACGACCGGATCCTAAAACACAGAAAGAGTTCCGGGACACGTCAGCGCCGAGAGCAGCGCGTGTGGGAGCACAATCGGGGCCGTGACCGGGACAGGGACCGGGACGGGCGCGTCGCCGCCGACGGACGACATGTATCGTTCTCGACGAGGAGTTTGGTTGTGTGTGTCTGGGCGTGAGCGTGTGTGTGTGGGCGTGAGCGTTTGATGTACTGTACATTCGTTCGGCGATCAGCACAACACAACACAACACAGCGCGCGACGAGACAAGACAAAATGACGACCACGACCAGCCCCAACGCCGGCGTCCCGGTCGCGGACGAGAAGGACGCGGCGGTCAACGCGACCTCGTCGCACGACGAAAGGGTGAAGCGTCGCCGCGTGCTCCTGAACGCCAAGACGCTCAGCGCCAGCGAGCGCGGGCGCGCTGCGTACTACGCTGAAATCGGCCCGCGCCAAGCCGCGCGAGAGGCCGCGAGCTTCTCCGAGCGCCGCTACGACGAGGACGGCGAGTACCCCGAGGGCGAACTCACCTGCGACGTCGGCGACGAGGACGACGAGGACGACGAGGAGGAGGAGGACGAGGACGTGGACGAGGACGTGGACGAGGAGGAGGACGTCGTGGAGGAGGACGAGAACAACGCCGACCCGTTTGCGTTCGCGCGCTCGATGATGGAGATGCGCGCCGAGGCGCTCGCGGTCGCCAAGCTCGCCGTGACCGAAGCGCGCGCGCTCGGGCTGGACACGACCGACCGCGAGTCGGAGATCGGACGCGCGCTCGCGCGCGAGTTCGCCGCGTTTGCGAGCGACACGCTCAAGTCGACGTCGGCCGTGGTGCGTGCGGCGATGCGTTTGTGAGTTGAATCGGCTCACAACGCAAGACGCGCCATGGCCTCTGTCGCAGCCGTTGCCAGAGTCCCAACAACGTGTTCGCAGTGCGGCGCGACGAAACAGAGGAGCGCGTTGTTCTTCGTGGATCACAAGCGCCGCGGCGTGCGCGAGCTGTGGACGTCGTGCCTCTGCACCGCGTGCCTCGACCGAATGCGCTGCGACGCGGCCGTCGAGATTGTCGGGACGATGGAGTCGGTTGCAGAGTGGGCGGCGAGGATGCGCCATCACAACTGATCTCGACCATCACACGTGTGTGTGTGTGTGTGACGCGCATCACACGTCAACACGCATCGCATCACGACGATGGAGCGCACTCATGCGCACACACGCACGCGCGACGACGCACTGAGCGTCGTGCGTGACGTGTTTCTCGAGGCGATCGCCGACACGTTGCGCGAGCGCAACTCGGTGCTGGGTGTGCGCAACGCGGACAATGAAGGTCGAATCGGAACGGCGTGCGGGTTCGACCGTCACGAATATTGTTTTTGTGAGGACGACGTCGTCGTGCTGAGGAGCATGCTCGCGTCGAGCATCGACACAAAGAACGTCGACCTCGAGCTGTTTGAGAAGCCCAACGTCATTCGCATGGGTTTTTACATCACCAAGGCACCCATTGCTGCAAAGAGTGAGGAGTGTGCGGCTGTTGCCGTGGCGGAATGACGGCGTCGTGCCGCGTCGCGTTTTTCTGTGTTTTATGTCGTCGCTCACATCCACACACCCCGCACGCACACACCACTCATCCCCACATCTCGACGGCTCCGACCACGCGCTTCATGTTCTGCACGCACCAGAGCGCGTTCGTCGCCTTTCCGTAAAAGAAGCCCGCCAGAAGCGCGTGCTGCGGGTCGGCGTTGGGCGCGAGCTTCATCCCCATGCCCTGCACCTCGTGCAGCAGGTCCGTCCACGTGTTGACCGTGAGCCCGATCGCGTCCATCTTCTCAGGGTTGGTCGCGAGGAAACAGTCCGCGAGCGCGCGCGTGGCGAGCGCCGCGTTGTGCGTCGCGTCCTGGATCTCCTTCGACTCGTTCAGGCCCGCCTTGCTGTGCGTCGCCATGAGCTCGAGCGCGGTCGCGAGATCCGTGAGCATCTCGTGCGCGTCGTCGGGGAGCGCGAGGTTCTTGAACACGTCGCGGTTGAAGATCGCCGCCACCGCGTGCGTGCTCGTGCGCGCATTGTGGATCGCCGCGCGCAACAAAAGAAGGTTCTCGGCGCGCTTCTCCTCGGCGTTCTGTTCCTGAAGAAGCGCGAACGCCGTCTTGATCGGGACAGTGGTCGGAGTGTCCGCGACCGGGACAGCGGCCTCGGCCACGGCCGCGACCGGGACAGCGGCGTCGACCGCGACCGGGACAGCGGCCTCGGCCTCGTCCTGGACACGCACGCGCTTCGAGGAGGGAGACGCGCTCATGTTGGTCTTGTCTTGTCTTGTCTCTCGGCTCTTGTGTTGTGTTGTGTCTCGACGCCCGACAAAGCCCGGGACAGTTCTGTATACTTAAACATACAGCACTCGACACAGAACAGCACAACACAAGACGAGAAAGACTGGCAAGACCGAGATGAGCGCAACTCTCGCCGCGGAGGTCCCTGCCGATGTCCCGGTCCCGGTCGCGGTCGCGGCCGAGCCCAAGAAGCGCGTGAGGCGCGCGGTGGTTCGTCGCTCGACGGCCGACGTGCCTCCCGTGATCGGGCCTCTGCCTCGTGACATGGAGCTCGTGGCTCGTCTCGAGCGCGACGGTTACGCGATCATTCGTTCGGTTCTCACGGAACATGAGTGCGACGAGGCTCGCAGCCACGCGTGGGACTGGTTCGAGGAGCTCGCGCCCAACGTCAGCCGCGACGATCCGAGCGCGTGGAACTCGAAGAACGTTCCGCAGCTCACGGGCGGGCTCACGAAGGGTCTCGTGCAGTTCTACGGCGTGGGCTGGAACAAGTCCGACGTGTACGTTCGCGACCGGATCAAGGGCGTGTTCGCGAGCATCTACGGGACGGAACGTCTGTGGACGTCGTTTGGCGGTTTCTCGATCTCGAAGCGCCCCAAGGATCGGTTCTGCGCCTACAAGGACCTCGCGGACTGGGAGGCGCACAAGTTCGACGGTGGGAAACTGCACTCGGACCAGACCCGCACGTCGGTGCACCTGTGCTACCAGAGCGGCGTGGCGCTCACGGCGCAGCCCGAGGACGGACACGTTTTTGTGTGCGTGCCCGGATCGCACCTTTGGCACGCCGAGCTTCTGGCGATGGGCGACACGCGCAAGGTGCACTGGATGGAGCTCACCGACGCGCAGATGCAGTTTCTCAAATCGAAAGGACTGGCTCCGGTCCGCGTATCGCTCAACCGCGGCGACATGGTCCTTTGGGACAGCCGCACGGTCCACTCGAACTCGGGGTGGTGTGCGACCGCGCCGCAAGGTGCCGAGCGCCTGCAGTCGCTCATTTGCATGGGTCCCGCGCCCGCGGTTGGAACGAAGAACCACGACGACGAGGTGGCGTTTCGCCGCGAGTGCTACGCCAATAACATCACCGGCAAGCACTCGTACAACCCGACGCGGGCGTTTCCGCGCATCCCGCGCAAGTACGGCCCGACGCAGTACGCGCCCGATCCGCTCCCACCCGCTGAGCTGACGCTCGAGCAGATGTGGCTGCACGGCCTCGAACCGTACCCCCCTCACATGCGCTGATGGTGTGTGTGTGTGTGTGTGTGTGGTGGAGAGAGAGAGAGCGGCTTAAGTGTGTGCGGCGCCGCGTCACCGCCATCGAAACAAAATGGATCACTCGCTCACCTCTCGGAACAACTCGCGCATGCGCGCACACGCGCGTTTGTTCTGCTGCATGAACAAACCTCGTGTTCTGTTCATCGACAGACAACGTCTCCTCTTCCCAACCGCACAACGCACTGCTTACGAAGCGTTTTCGGTCGGCGGGATGAACCGCATCAAATTGCGCACGTGCCACGCGGCGTGCGCGGCCGCCGTCGCGATGACCGTCGTGTGCATCTCGGCGCCGGCGTCCTCAAAGTTCTCGACATCTTGTTTCTCCTCCTCCTCCGTCTTGTACCTGTTCTTGATTCCGAGCCCCTGCAGCTCGTGCAGCAGATCGACGAAAGAGGTCACGCCCTTTGGCACTTCGCGCACGCCGGAGCCACGGATGGTGTCCATCGCGCGTACAATGTCGACGAGGCTCTGCACAGCCGCGTGCGTCTGGTTGATGATCTCCTTGTCGTCGTCGATGTCGTCGTCGATGTCGCCGCCCTTCTTGGTCCGCTGCATGGCGAGCTCGAGACATTTCACCAGATTCGCGAGCGTGTTGGTCACACTCTCCTTGTCGCACAAATGGAAATGGAACGCGGAATCGTGAAAGATCTCGCCCATAGCGTAACGCATCGAGTACTGCTCGAGAATGCTCTCGAAGAAATCCGCGCGCGCATTCTTACGCTGAATGCGCTCGAGCGCGTCCGGGCTCAGCTCGGAGGCAGGCGTGTCCTTGTCGTCGTCCTCATCCGCGACCTGGACATGCGCATGCGCGTCCGCGTCCTGGACACGCGCGCGCTTCGAGGGAGCCGAGCTCATGTCGTCTTGTCTCGCGGCTCTTGTGTTGTGTTTTCACGCTGGGTTGCTCCGATTCCGCAACCTCGGAACACTGAGGAATACGGGTCGTCCCGTTCGCTTACGTCGCCGCCGCACACGCACACGCACACGCACAATCAACGCTTGCGCTTGGCGTTGGCGCGCGCGGCGGCTCGGTTCGCGCGCGCTTGCGTCTCGGAGATTGTGAGACGTCGCGGAGGGAGGTCCGCGACCGACGCGACTTGGTACCCGAGCGCCTCCATGACCTCGCGCATGGCCCAGTTCGGCGTGAGCGTCAGGTCGGTGAGGTTCTTGCCCGTGCGCGGCGACTGCCTGCTGCGCTTGAACCACTCCTCGATTTGGCCGCGCTCGTACGTGTGTCCGTCGCTCGCGACGACAGGATCGTAAAACGGCTCGAGGCTCATGACACACGAGGTCGCCGCCGCAAGACGAGGAGCGAGAACGGGAGGCTCCTTCTCGTTGGTCAGGTCCACAACGACATCGATCTCGTCCGCGACCGGGACAGGGGTGCTCGTCATGTTTTGTTTTTTGTGCTGCCAGACCCAATTCGAGTGTGTCGTGTGTCGTCTCGAGGATGCGCGATATCACAACGCAGAAGACCAAGATGAGCTCGTCGGCCAAACGCGCGCGTCTCGACGATGCGGCCGCCTCGGCCGTCCCGGTCCCGGTCGCGGTCGCGGCCCCAGCCACGATCGAGTTCGCAAGCATGACGCGCGCCGACATGCTCGCGAGCCTGAAGCGCGACGGGTACGTCGTTGTGCGCGGCGTGGCGTCGCGCGAGCAGGCCGCGCACCTGCACGACCTTTTGTGGCGCGACCTCGAACTGCTCGCGCCCGGTCTGCGCCGCGCGGACAAAACGACGTGGACGCCGAAGAACAGGCCTGAGCACGCGGGCGGCCTGATCCAGCACTACGGCGTCGGGTGGTGGGAGAGCTGCGTGCGCGCTCGCGCGCTGATGAGTCCGGTGTTTGCGACGATTTGGGGCGTCGACGTCCGCGACCTGTGGACGTCGTTCGACGGCGTCTCGATCACGCGCAAGCCAGCTCAGGGGCGGTGCGCGTTCAAGGACGTGGAGGACTGGTCCGCGCGCGCGCTTCGCGACAACCGTCTTCACGTCGACCAGACCGTCGCAGGATTCAAGTGCGTGCAAGGCGGTCTGGCGCTGTGCGACCAGCCGATCGAGGGCCACGTGTTTGTGTGCGTGCCCGGCTCGCACCTCGTGCACACCGACCTCATGGCGCGCGGCCCGACGAAAAAGACGCCCGGCTGGGAGACGATGACGCCGGCGCAGCTCGATTTTCTCGAGGCGCGCGGGTTTCAACCCGTGCGCGTCGCGCTCTCGGCCGGTGACGCCGTGTACTGGGACAGCCGCACCGTGCACAACAGCGGACCGTACACGGCGGCCGCAGCTGCGGATTCGGAGCGCGCGCAGATCTTTGCGTGCATGACGCCGTCGCCGCCGTCTGGTCCGCTCCGCGACACGCAAATGGCGAAACGCCGCGCGTACCACGCCGATCGCCGCACGTCGAAACACTCGCCGTGGCCGGTGCGCGTGTTTGGCAAGAAGCCGCGCTCGTACGGCGGAGGCAGCGGCGGACCCGAGATGCATCCCGAGAACGTTCCGCGCTTCGAGCTCGACGCCGACGCGCGCAAGCTGCACGGCCTCGAGTAACGCGGTTGTGTGAGGTGAGCGAGAGCTAGAGCGAGAACACAACGCAAAAAAGACGAGGGAAAAGATGGACTCCGGTCTCCCTTCCGCGCCCTCCGGCGTCCCGGTCCCGGTCCCGGTGTCGGCCCGCGTCCCGGTCTCGTTGGCGACGCGTCGCGCTCTGATGATAGCGGGCTCAAACGGAACGACCCACTTGGCGACCTTTAGACCGAACAGAAAATATCGTTGGGTTGCCAGTTACGACAAGCGCGTTCTGCTGTGCAAGCCTGGCGACGAAACCTCTGGTTTTTTGTTTTTGTTTTCAATGCCGGACATGAAGATGATTTCTTGCTTTGACGTCGCCAGCGTTGTGTACCCATCGCACATACAGCGCGTGCAGAACATATGGCGCCCGATGTGGATTCGGTGTTTGTGTGTTTCTCGTGGAGCGCGACTCGTCGCGTTTTGTCTCCCGGCCGAGGACGTGATTCTTCCAGACCAGCATGGAGACGGCAACAACGTCGTGTTCGTTGTGGACGTCGCGAGCAAAACAACCGTTTTTTCGCAGCGCCGCACGAACGTGGCGGATTTGAACTTCAGCGCCGACGGAGAGTGGCTCTACGAACTCGACGAACCAAACATAAACGACGACGCGAACGAGGAAACGGTGTTTTCTCGGCGCACGAGCGGACCAGACGCGTGGACGAGATGCGATGTCGTTGCGCGTTGGGACGAGGACCCATGTGCGTTGTGCAGACTCCTCGTCGGGCAGGACTCGCTTGGCGTCGTCGTCCGCGGCCCGGTCGGTAAGGACAAAATCGTCATGCTCGACGCGAACCCGCTGCGCGAGATTGTGTTGCACGACGGCCGTGATATGATCACGGAGGCGTTCTTTGCACTCGACGGACGTCGTCTCATCGTCGGCGTTAATCCTGTCATCGCCGTTTACCTGATCGACGGCGCCACGCGCGACGACGTGCGTTTCACACCTGGGTGGTCGAACATCGTTGCAATGGACATCAGCGGGCGCATGATGTACACGATCGACCCGTGGAAGTCGATCCACGCGTACGGGTTCGACGAGACTGGATTCGGTGAAGAGCAAGCGGTCGTGACCGCGCGCGAGAACGAAGTCGTTGTTGGCACGAGCGTGTTCGCAACGTTTGTGCTCTTTGACAAGAGCGCGAACACGTTCCGCGTGCTGAGCCGCTACGCGCCGATCGCGGCGAACGTGCTCGCTGTGCTGTGCGATCGGCGGTGGCGGCGCTTCTTCGTCGACGCGGACGGCGATCACGCAATCGTGTCGCGCATGCTGTCGTTTTGTTGAACACAGCGAGTGTCACACCACAACGCAACACCGATTCGATGTCGTCGCCCGATGTTTTCTCTGAGGCCGAGTCGCGTCGATTGCTCGAGTTGGCGGCCACCTCGGCGTCGACCGTGACGTGCAGCGCCATCAAGACGTGCAAGAACGCCGACGTCGCGCTGTGTGAAGCCAAGAAGAACACGGCGAACGAGTTGACGGCTGTCGGCTTGATTCAAGGCCTGGTGGCGGTCATCGACGAGCTCGAAGCGAAGGTGATCGACGAGACGCGCGCTGTGCTCGCTGCGGACGACGCGAATCGTCCGCGCGCCGTGGGGCGTTTGACATCGGCGCGAGAAGCGTACCTTCGCGCCGCGGACGAGTTCGTGAGCAAGATGGCCTCTGTTGTGACGGGTGCGAAGCGAGCCGCGGCGATCTCGGCGAGCGCATCTGCGCCCGCGGCTGCGCCTGCAGGGTGAACACAACACAACACATCACAACTCGAGTCTCGTCTCTCACCCACACCCACACCCACACTCGGTTCCATGTCCCGATCGAGCACGACGGATGCGGACGCGTCGAGTGCGGACATTGCTGATTTTATGCGCCGAATCAAAGAGTGTCGCGCGTTCGTCACCGCCGAGGCCAAGGAGACGGAGGATGCGGCGAAGCGTGTCGTGCTGAACGGACACCGCGACGCGACGGTCGTCGAGTTCGGAGAGAGTCTCGACGTGAGCGCCGTTCTCACCGGCCAAACGGCCGCCATTGGTGAACTCAAGGCTTTGGCCGACAAGAAGATTCTGGCTCTCTCGACAGCCACGACCGACGAAGACAAGTCGCGACTCATGGGAAGTTTGACCGTGTTCGTCGACGCGTTGAAGCGCGCCGTCTCGGAGTTCGACGACACGCTGAAGACGATTGAACGCGGCGCGATCGAGAGCGGAGCTGTCCGTGCGCCTGCGCAGGCGCCTGCGCCAACGCAAAAGTCCGCGGCGAAGAGGTGTTGAGTGTTGAGTGTGGGCGCGGTTGTGAGTGTGAGCGAGCGTGAAACAACACAACGCAACCGAACATGAACCAGTACCCTCGCACCGACGACGAGCGCGTGAGCGCCGCGAAAGCGCGCGTGCGAGAGGCGCGTCGCGAGTTCAACGAGGCGATCGAGAAGCACGAACGTGTCGTGCGTTTGGTCGCCAAGCGCGAACTCAAGTTGTACGACGCACTGGCGCAGTGCAAACGCGACGACGCCGTCGAGATCAACGAACAACGCATCACGGCGCAAAAGGCTGAAAAGAGAACGCGCGAGGCCGTCGACACGGCGCTCGCCGAGCTTCGTCGCAAACGCGCCGAACTCTCGGCGCTCGAGGACAAGATTCAAGACGAAGCCGACTTTGCCGAACTCGCCGCGATGCGAGCGCACGCGTCGAAACGCGCGCGCAAGGCGTGAGCGAGCGTGAACCACACCACAACTCATTTTCACACTCGACACATGCCGACGGATGCTGAGCTCGACCGAGCGTTCAAGCTGTGCGACGCGAGCGAGGCTCGCACGCTCCTCGAGAGCGCGACGAATGCCGTGAATCTCGCGATCGCGTCGATTCCGCACGACCCAACCGGTGCGCGTGTAATCGCGGCAGTGCGCCCTCGCTTTGAACGGGAGGTCGGGTCGGACGCACTCGTTCCGAACGCCGACGGAACCATCGCGTTTAACCCCGACGACCCACTGTACCTCTTTTACTACGCTCGAGAGCTCCAATGTCGGACGCGACGCGTGCTGAAACTGCGCGCGATCGAAGCGTTTTTGCGCGGCGTCGTCGCCGGCGAGAAGAGCGAGAACCGCCTCGTCGAGATCAACGCCGCTCTCCACGACAAACCCGAGGGGCCGAGGTGCAAATGCGGAGACGTGCACTGGTGTTCGGTGATGGAGAAGAAGTACGAGGACATGGAGAAAGAGCGCGACCGGCTCGTCGCCGGGTTCAAGACCTGGCCGGACGCGTCGACGGCGGATGACGACGACGACGACGACGACAGTTCTTCGTAGTCGGAGCGAGACGAGACACAACGCATTTGAAGTCCGAACGCGAGTCTCGTTCTCTCCGCCATTCTCCCAGCCCGTCCTGGTCGAGGTCATTAAAAAAATGGCGTCTGTTCTGGACACGCTGATGCCTGTGGTCGTGACGAGTGCAGAGGCCTTTCCCGAGCACATCGCGAACCGCATCGCCGAGCAGGTCGCTGATGAGGACGAGGTGTGGATGCGCACGCTTCTGCCGCGCCTTGACGAGAAGTGGGCGCTCGAGAAGTTCAAGTTTCGCTACGTCACGCGGACGGGACACATCGTTCTGCGCCTCAAGCACATCGACGAGCTCAACAAGCGTCGTGTGCTTTGGGGGTCGGGTGACTTCCTCATCGACGTGGCCATTCCGCTGCGCATGTACTTTGGCAACCGCGTCCGCGACGTGAGCTTCGTGGCTCACGACTGGAGCGAGCGCGTCAACAACCCTCCGCGCGAGCTCGTGGCGGAGCTGTGCGAACGCCAAGAGGCCGAGGCGCGAGCGGAGTTCGCTGCTGCCCTGAGTCTGCGCGCAGCGTGAGCCGAGCCGAGCCCGAGTGGTGTGTGAGGCGTTGGGTGGTGCGAGCGTAAAACAAAAAAAGAGGGAGACGACAAACGTCAGCGTCACACCACAACTCCGCGCGCAACAATGCCTCGCATCATTCCGACGAAGCTCATGCTGACGACGGTGAGCTCGGATCCTGGTCTCGCCGGCGAACAGCTCGAGCGTGCGTGCGCGGACGCGGCGGCCGTGCGCGCCAAAATTCCCACCGACCGTCACAGTCCGGAGGCGGCGGCCCTCGTCGACCCGATTCTCGATGTGGGCGACGACGACGACGCGTACGTGTCGAACCCCGACGATCCTTGGTTCGTATTCATGTACGCCGGCGCTCTGCGCGAGCACGCGCGCGAGCTCGCTGTCATCCTCTCCGACATTGATTTTCTCCAGCGCGTCGTCGCCTGCGACAAGGACGCGCTGCGCCTGTGTGCGCTCAACCAAGAGATCAAGGCGACGAACCACGTTTGGAAGAAATCGACCCACACGTGCGAGTGTGGCGCGCTCGTGAACGCAGAGGCACACTCGCACGCTCACAACGTTCACCAACGCGACGCGCGCGACAAGATCAAGGCGCTCGAGGCCGAACGCCTCGAACTCGTGCGTACCATGTTTGGGCGGTGGAATATCCCGACGTGCCTCGAGTGCGGCGAGTAATTCAACGCGTCGTACCAACACTCTTCTCGAGCGCAGCGAGCCGTTCGCGTGCGTTGTCGAGCATCTTCGTCGCGAGCTCGCGCCACGACTCGTCCGACTTGTACGCAAACTCTTGCGTGTTGAACCCGCGCCGCTGAACCTGGCTGAGCCCGACCTTGGGGTCGGACAAGTGTTCGTGCGTCACGAAATACGGCGCGTTCTGGCCCGCGAGCGCGAAGCACGCGAACAGACGCGCCACGACCTCGACCGACGCGCTCACCGTCAAAGCGCTGCACAGAACCTCGTGGCGGTGCGCGTAGCGCTTCGTGTCGAGCGCGAGGTCGGTGCGCAAGACCGCCGCGGAGAGAGCCGCGTTGCTCGGGTTGCGCGTCGCGAGCGCGCGCAAAACGCCCAGTTTCGACACGAGTTTCTCGGCCTTGTCCCTCGGCATCGTGCGCTTGATGAAGCTCGAGCGCAGCTTCTGCGTGATGCATCCGTGCACGTACGCCACGGCCTCGTTGGCGCTCATCGGAAAGGGGCAATTCGAGTGGAGGTTGTTTGCGCCGAACTTGAGGAACACGTCGAGCGAGACGAGGTCGACCGCCGCGCGCACGGCCTCGGCGACGCTCTCGGGCTCGTCGTTGCGCCCAAAAATCTCGTCGACCACCGACTCGGGCCAACACGCCACGTTGTGCTCAGGGCTCGGACTCAAAAAGCGCGCCCAGTCCATCGCGCACCGGTCGCGCTTCTCGAGCACGTCGCGCGTCGACGCCTGGAGACCCGCTTGCGACGGCGGGGGCGACGCGCGCGGCGACCCCGAGTACATCGACGCGACGGTCGACGCGCCCGACACCGTGCGTCGTCCGAGCGCCGGCGGGGCCGACGGAAGCTGGGGAGGCGGCTCGGCGGTCGAGCGCGTCATCGGCGGCGGAGGCGCGACGTCGAGAACCGGGACGGGCTCGTAGAGCGGGGCGTTCGCGCCAGAGTGCGCGTTCGCGTCGACGCGCGCGCGCTTCGTCGGCCGCTGCGCCGCGAGGAGAGCGTCGGCCTCGGCGGCCGTCGGCGGCGGAGGGAACCGGGACGCGCGAGCGTTGCGGCGAGGAGGAGACGAGCGCATCGTTTGTCGCGTTTGAGTGTGTCGTTCACAACGCATTTGAGCAAAACATGGCGTCGCGCTCTCGGTTCGCCGCGCCCGGAACTGGGACGGGGACAGGGGCCGGGCCGTCGGCGACAGAACCAGTGCCGCCAAGGCCTGCTGCCGGCCCGACAACGCCAGCGCCAACGTCGGTGCCGATGATCCCGACGATTGCGCACAAGCCCCTGTCTCGCGCGGAGCGCCTCGCCGCGCCGCCGCTCACCGACGACGAGACCAAGACGCTGCGCGCCGCGGAGCTGTGCGGTTTGCGTTACGCCAAGGCTGTTCTGTTTGTGCGCCAAACGACCGAGGACGAAGACGACGGACGCGGCGACGACGCGTTTCACTCGATCGTCGCTGTCGACGCGTCGGGCGAGCGCACGACGTTGCGCGCCAAGGTCGCGACGGTGTCGCGCGTGTTTCGCGCGCTCGAGCGATCGAAGATGTTCGAGGTCGACAAGGAGTGGGTGAGCATCACGTGCAACGTTTTGTTCGACAAGAACGAGACGACGATGATGTTGTCTCGCGCGGTGCCAATCCACGACAAGGTCGATATGAGCGGACAGGCGTGGGGGTTCATGCAGGCGTTCATTGCCGGGAGGCGAGGACCAGCCGAGGAGCCGCGCATGCTCGACATCAGCATCAAAGCGTACGACACCGAGCGTCACGCGCACGCGGTGTGGGTGACGGTGGCCGATTTCGTGACGTTGTCGCGCGGCGGGCGCGTCGACGACACACTGACGAACCAGCTGTGGAAGGCCGTATGTGTGGAGGGCGCCGACGCCGCGTAAAACGAACGAGTGTGTGCGATGCACGAGCACGTCGGCGAGTCGGGTGCGGCGATCGACGCGCTCGGGTCGTCCGAGTCGGGCATCACCGTCTTTCCAATTTACTACGTGACGGAACGAAAACGGTTCGTGTGCGTGATGGACACGTGCTCGGCGCTGAACAACCAAATTGTGCGCCTAAAAGAAACTGCCATCGACACCGCGGCGTTGCACGCCGTTCTCTCTCCGCCTGAAGGCGTGACGATGGACGCGTTCAAGACCGCGCAGCGCGTAATTGACCTCGACCTCGCGTACACGTTTTGCGCGGTGCTCGACAACACGAGACAGACGGTCAACACGGCACACCACGTCGTGCAGCGCTACCTCCAGTCGCTCGTGCACGCCGTCGAGTGGCACAGGATTGGCAAAGAGCTCATTTACGTCGTGTTCTACGTGTGCGTTCTCGAGACGCCCGAGATGCTCGAACTCGCTCGGTTCTACGTTCCGACGCTCGTCGAGTTTCTCGCAAGAAACGGAATCAGAGCGCACGTCGCCGAGACGGTTTTGCCGATGCGCTACATGAACGACGTGAACGCGCCGTGCCCGCGCGCGATTCACTTGAGCGATCGCGCCGTTCGCGCGCTTCCTGCTCCGTTGCTCGGCAACAAGCAGAACGTTCGATCGTTCGAGCCTGAGTCGGACGACGACGACGGTCTAGACCAACCAAAGATGAGCCGGGTGGGATCGACGCCATCGGCGCTGTACAATCCTCGCGCCCCATCGGCGCCGGTCGGTCCGCGCGCGCCTCGCGCTTCTCGCGCGTCCATGGAAATCTGAGTCATCAAAGAAGCTCGTTGCGGGACTCGAACCCGCAGCCGCCGGATTAAAAGTCCGGCGCTCTAACCATTGAGCTAAACGAGCGAAAAAAAAGATTTCCGATGGCGGGTATTGATCCCGCTTCACAGCGTTGAAAGCGCCGCATGCTGACCAGTGCACCACATCGGAGAGAGACAAAAAAAAGCGCGCGGCGAGGGTCGAACTCGCGACCACCGCATTGCGCGTCGCGTCGCAACGCGACGCAGAAGTACAGCGCTCTGTCCACTGAGCTACGCGCGCGTGTTGGTGACACCGCCGCACCGGACGCAGGCGCGGAGTGGGGCGGCGCCGCCCGTCGCCCACACCTTTCGCCGCACCGTGTCCCGCCCAGAGTTGCGGTGTGATTCACGTCGCGTCACGACTCGACTCATCGGCGCCGAATCCGGGAATGTTCTTTGCGAGCGGAGGCGGCGGCGTCGTCGCGTCACGACTCGGTTCGTCGGTTGCGAGCGGAGGTGGCGGCCCGGCATCGAACCACCGAATGTCGACGCACGTGTACTGCTCGGTCATCGTCGCGCTCACGCTCCACGGCGCAAACGTGACAAAGTCCTCGCACAGTCCGAGCGTCGGCACGAGTCGGTCGAGGCGGATCAGCGCTTTCTCGGCGATCTCGGCGGGCGCGTTCGCGCACGCGATTGTAAACGAACTCATCCCCAGCTGACGCGCGACGTTGCACCCGAGCCACACCGCCGTCTTGAGCTGCGTGTCGCCGTCCGGCACGGCGAGCGTCGCGCGCATCGTCACGTGGTACGACTTGTCCTCACTCGTTGGCGATGGCGGCCAATAAAAGTACCCGTCCATGTCCGCCACGAACGGCATCGC
>Ga0265334_10000183_pt1 | contig 36738 bp, 29 predicted proteins | sample 42023metaG_FD_192442 | JGI IMG/M metagenome (GOLD analysis project Ga0265334, IMG submission 192442) | Rhizosphere microbial communities from Carex aquatilis grown in University of Washington, Seatle, WA, United States - 4-20-23 metaG | ecosystem: Host-associated > Plants > Roots > Rhizosphere... | reverse complement strand
CAGGTCGATGGTGAGCGCGCCGCGCTCCGGCCAGGTGTGGACGATCACCCGCCCGCGCAGCGCCGTGCCCACCAGGCTGAGACCGCGCGGCGCGAAACGGTGCGTCCTCCACTCGACCGCGCCCAGACAGACAGAGAGCACCCGCTCGAGCTCCGACGCGATCCACTCGCCGTCGTCGAGAACCCGAGGAGACACCCCGGAGAGATCGGCGGTGGCGAGCGACCACGGGCCGGTCCTCGACCCGAGCTCGCGCACGTTCGACGACATCGCGCGCTAAGCTCTCACGTTTTACGGAAAAGTTCGAGTGCCCGTGCTCGAGCCCTACACCCGCGTGGTGGTAGTGATTGTTCTGGCCGTTTTCACGGCGCCGAGCGAAGCGAGTGGCGCGCCCGGAGGGACGGAGGGCGCGCTGCGTGTAGGCGCAATAATCTGGCCGTTTTCACGGCGCCGAGCGAAGCGAGTGGCGCGCCCGGAGGGACGGAGGGCGCGCTGCGCATAGGCGCGATGGTATGATTCTTGGGGAATGCCGACGCTGCTCACGCTGGTCCAGCTCCGGGAGACGGTGCAGGCGTGCATCGAGGACGTGGCGGCCTGGTGCACGGGCAAGCCGCGCCTCTTCGACATGCCGCGACCCGAGCAGCAGATCCAGTTCGAGCTCGCGTGTCGGCTGCGCGAAGCGCTGCGGCTCCGCACGCAGAACGCGGGTTGGGACCGACTCTCCTACGACGCCTCGCAGCCCGGGCCCGGAGCCGTCGCGGCGACGAAGATGCGGCCGCCCATCCACGTCGATGCGCGCCAGCTCTTCGGCGTGGTGGGCACGGCCTCGCGTACTGCCGGCGAACCGGATCTGGCCCTCGCGGTGCATGTGCTCCGTAGCGCGCCCGCAACGCTCGAGCTCGACGAGGACGGCGCACCCGCGAAGCAACGCTGGCTCCCCGCGAGCCTGCTCGCGGAGGGCGCCTTGCTCGAGGAGCGCGTCGCGCAGCTGGACCGTCTCTCGCGCGCGAGCTGCGACGGAACGCTGTTCGTCGTGTACTCGAACGAGGCGCGCCGGAGGACGGCGGTCGATTCACGCGAGATCGCGTCGTGGGCATCCTGGCAGACGCCGCTCGACACTCTGTGGTGGACCGCACGTCACTTCAGAGCGAAAGCGCGAGTCTGAGACGAATTCTCCGCCGTTCCATGTGGCCAGGTCTGGCGACCTTCGCGGGCTGAAAGCAGTCCGCGCCGGCTCCGCCGGTAGTCTCACTCTCCTTTCATTGGTGGATCGCGATCTGTTCTTCCATGCCTTCCAGGTCGTCGCGGCCCGCGGGGCACCACCCCACGGGCTGACGACGTGCTCCCACTCCGGCCTCTGCTCCTGCCTGCTCCCTACTTGCAGCAGCGAACACCGAGCGAATAGTCGTAGTAAGTGTAGTCGTGCACCTCGATGATCGAGTCGCACCCTTCGTGCGTACCGCGCGAGAAGAAACCGCCGACGAAGGTCCCCTCCGGGTCGTCGATCCACTCATCCAGGTTCCCGACCATGTCGTAGACGGCGTCGGTTCCCCACTCGCTCTTGCAGCGCGGGGTGGCGCCCGTCTTGCGCAGGAGCGGGTCGCCGTCTTCCGTGACCAGATTCAGGCGCGGGTCGAGGTGACCGATGGAGGCGTTGCCGTGCAGCGCGCGCGCCGGATGCGTCGCGCGACACACGTTACAGGCACCCTCGACGTACTGCTCGCCGTACGGGAACTTCCGGTTCTGCTGGCCACGACAGGCAGTGACCCACTCCTCGATGCGGCAGAGCCTCTTGCCGGCGTTCGCGCAAGAATGCTCCGCGGTCCGGCCACTCAGGTAGCCGTGCGGGATCACGTCCGGGACGGACGACGCCACTGGCTCGAACCGCGTCGCGGTGAGCTCCCACTCCTCGGGGGCCGGCACCGCCAGGATGGCGCCGAGCGCGGTGTCCATGTCCCGCTTGCGGCGCTGCCAGCGCTCGTACTCGCGACGGGTGATCTCGGGCGTCGGATAGTAGAACTGCGAGAGCAACCGGCCCGTGCCGGAGTCCGAGAGCGTCGCCTCGTAGCGGTCGATGCAGAAGCGTCCGAGCACGTCGACCATGTCGGAAGGGCAGCGGCCCGAGCGCGCGGGGGGCGGCGTGACGACGACCGGGCCGGGGTGGGCCGCTGCGTCCGGCAGGAAGAGGACGCGCGGAGGCGGCTCGACGGCCGCGGTAGTCGCGCTCGGCGGCACAGCCGGCGCCGGTTCGTCGGGTCTGGAGCATGCAGACGCGCAGACGGCCGCGCCGAGAAAAGCCGACGAGAGCCGGGCGCGAGCTCTCCTAGCGGCGCGCCGTGCCATCCCTCGCGATGGTGCCCCTACTTGCCGCGGTAGACGATGAGCCCGTGCGAGAGATCGTACGGCGACACGGCGACGCGCACCCGGTCGCCCGGAAGCACTCGGATGTGGTGACGGCGCATGCGACCCGACAGCTGAGCGCGCACCATGGCGCCGCCCTGGTCGACCTTGATCGTGTACTGGCCGCCGCCGAGAGCGTCCTGAATGACACCCTCCATCTCGAGAAGATCGCCCTTGCTCATTTGCTCATTTAGTTTCGAAAATCCCGTTACTTCGTCGAAGGAAACGCGGCGCGGACGCTCGCATAGCCCGAACGGGAGCGCAAGATGACACACGACCCCCGGTTCGTCCAACGCTTCACGGACCGCGGGTTTCCCGCCCGGGCCCCGCGACGGGCACGATTTCAGGGCGAGAAAGCCTCTCTCGGGGTGGGCGGTTCGGCTAGGTTCGGCTAGGTTCGGCCCCGGCCGAAGTGTTTTCTGCGACGATATTCGACTACAACGGCGTCCTGGTGGACGACGAGGTCGTTCACCTCGAAGCGTTCCGTGACGTCCTGGTGCCGCTAGGGATCGCGCTGTCGGAGCGCGACTACTGGGAGCGCTACCTCGGGTTCGACGACGCCGGGGCGTTTCGCGCGATCCTGACGGACAGCGGCCGGGTGCCGACCGACGCCGACATAAAGGCGCTCATCGAGGCGAAGCGGCCGCGGTATCTCGCGCGAGCGAAGGGCGCGCTGCGCGGCTTCCCGGGAGCGGCCGCGCTCGTCCGGCGGCGCGCCGCCGAGGGCCCCGTGGTCATCGTGTCGGGAGCGCTGCGCGACGAGATCGAGCTGGGGCTCGGGGTGCTCGACGTAGCGTCCGCCGTCAGCGCGATCGTCTCGGCGGAGGACACGGAGCACTCGAAGCCGAACCCGGAAGGGTACCTGCTCGGCATCGCGTCGCTCGCGCGATCCCTCGGTGAGGGCGCGAAGCGCGCCGTGGTCATCGAGGACTCCATCGCGGGCGTGGAAGCGGCGAAGGCTGCAGGGCTCGTCTGCATCGCCGTCACGCACAGCTACGGTCGCGAAGAGCTCGTGCGCGCGGGGGCGGACCTCGTCGTCGAGCACCTGGGCGAGATCACCGAAGACGCCCTGGCCGCGCTCGCACAGCGGAGCCGTACGGCGTGACCCGCCGGAGCCGGGCCCTCGTCGCCCTCGGCGCGGCTCCGTTGCTGGGCGCTCTCGCGGCGAGCAACGCGCTCGGCCAGCGCGCGATGATGCCCGGTCCCCTTGGCCCGGGCGCGACGGCCTGGCGAGACAGCGGGCTCGGCGCGATCCGAGGGCTCACCATCGGGCCCATCGAGAGCACGCTGCATCCTGGCAAAGGGTATGGCTCGCGGGCATTCGAGCGGACCACCGACGAAGCGCGGCGGCTCGGCGCATCGTGGGTGAGCCTGACGCCGTTCGGTCGCGTCGCCGATCTGAAGGCGACCGGGATCGATCCCACGTTCGAGGCGCCGTTCGCCGAGAACCGGCGCGCCGTCGCGCGCGCCGTGGCGGCCGCGCATCGCAAGGGCCTGCGCGTGCTCCTCGTTCCTCACCTCTGGGTCGAAACCGGGCAGTGGCGCGGGGAGCTCGATCCGGAGACCGACGAAGGCTGGCGGCGCTGGGCAGCGGCGTACCGCCGCTACGTCCTCGGCTGGGCCCATGTGGCGCAGACGGAAGGCGTGGACATGCTCGCAATCGGCGTCGAGCTACGTAGCTTCGCGACGACCACGCGCGGCGCCCTGCTCGCGAGCATCGTCTCCGACGTCAGGAGGAGCTATCACGGCCTGCTCACCTACGCCGCGAACTGGGACGACGTCTTCGACACCGTGATCCTCGGCGACCTCGACGTGATCGGACTGAACGCGTTCTTCCCGCTCGACGGGCACCCGGGCGCCGACGTCGATGCCCTGCGGAGGGGCGGCCAGGAGATCGCCGAGCACGTGCGCTCGCTCGCCGAGACCTGGCAGAAGCCTGTGATCTTCACCGAGATGGGGTACACGACGCGCAAGGACGCCGCGATCGAGCCGTGGATCTGGCCCGACACCCTGAAGGGCGTCGTCATCGATCAGCGCGCCCAGGCGGACGCCTACGCGGCCCTGCTGTCGCCGCTCCTGAACGCTCCGTGGTTCGCAGGCTTCTTCGTGTGGCGGCTCTACTCGGACCCGGACGATATGTCCCAGGAGGCGGAGTGGGGCTTCTCACCGCGCGGGAAAGAAGCGGAGCTCGTGGTTCGCGACGCCTTCGCGGCGCGCTGGGCCGCGGACGGACAGTGGTCTTCGCGGGGTGGATTCGTCACCCCGAAGGCGACCGGGATCGGGCTGTTCTGAGCGCCCTCACCCCATCGGATACGCAATCTCGCGCGTGATCTCATCGATGGCCGTGAGCGCGCTCTCGGGGATCTTCAAGTCCGACGCCCGCAGCAGCGCGTCGAGCTGCTCCGGCTTCGTCACCCCGACGATCGTCGACCCGACGAAGTCCCGCGTGAGCGTCCATGCGATGGCGAAGGTGGGGAGCTCCATCTCGCACTCCTTCGCGAGCTTCGCGATGCGCTCGACGGTCGCGAGGGTCTTCTCGTTGACGAAGCGTGCCGTCATCTGTTCGCCGCGCTTGCCACCGTGCCTGTACATCGAAAAGCGCGCGCCTTCCGGCCACTTGCCGCCCTGGTACTTCCCGCTGAGCACGCCGCCGGCAAGCGGACTGAACGGCAAGAGGCTCACCTTCTCCTTGCGGCACACCGTCTTCAGCTCGTCCTCGAACCTCCGGTTCAAGACGCTGAAGTTGTTCTGGATCGTGTCGTATCGCGGGAGGCCCGCGTACTCCGAGACGGTGGAGGCGCGCGTGAGCCCGTAGGCCGTCTCGTTCGAGCAGCCGACGTAGCGCACCTTCCCGGAGGAAATGACCCGTTCGAGACCGCGCAGAGTCTCCTCGATGGGCAAATCCGGATCGGGCCAGTGCGTCTGATACAGATCGATGTAGTCGGTCCCGAGGCGCCGGAGGCTCGCCTCGACGCCGCGCTCGATGTTGAAGGCGTCGAGTGTCCCCTTCCCAGAGCGGACGGGCGCCTTGAACCAGCCGCCGCTCGGCCCCGCGACCTTCGTCGCGAGGATGATGGCGTCGCGCGGCTTGTCCTTCAGGAAGCGTCCGACGATCTCCTCCGATTTGCCCGCGTACTCGAGCATCGGCGGAACCGGGTAGATCTCCGCGACGTCGAAGAAATCGACGCCCGCGTCGAACGCCTTGTTCATCATCACGCGGCTCGTCTCCTCGTCGGCCATCGACCCGAAGGTCATGGTGCCGAGGCAGATCTCCGAGACCGTCAGACCCGTCTTGCCCAGTCGCCTGTACTTCATCGTGCTTCCTGTCGGCCTCAGGCCCACGCCCGCGCGTAGGCGGGACGCCCTTTCAATCGTTCGAGGTACGCCCCCACGTTGGCGAAATCCTTCGGCAGCTCTCCGATGATCCGGGCCATCGTGATGCCGTAAGAGACCATGATGTCGGCTGCGGTGAAGTCCTCGCCGAGGATGAACGGCTTCCCCGAGAGCTCCGAGTCGATGACGGACAGCGAAGCCCGGAGCCGCTGCCGCGCCTCGACGACGATCGCCTCGATCCGCTCTTCCGGCGGCTTGCCGAACCGGTTGCGGACGATCTCGCTCACGTGGCGCGCGAGCTCCGTCTCGCCGAAGTGAAACCACTGCAGGTACACCGGGCGCTGCGCCGTTCGCGGCGCCGGCGCAAGCCGTCCCTCACCGTGTTCCTCCAGGATATACTCGACGATCGCACCCGACTCGAACATGGTCCTCCCGCCGTCCTCGATCACCGGGACGAGACCGAGCGGGTGAAGCTTCAGATACCCTGGGCTCCGGAGCGCGGTCGGAGAGAACTCGAGCGGCGCGAGCTCGTAGGGGACGCCGAGCTCCTCGAGCGTCCAGATGACACGCACCGAACGGGCGCGTCGCGCGTGATGCACCTTCATCATGACGCGACGTTATTAGCACCGCAGAGGGGAAGAATTCTTCGGCGAGGCGCCGCCCCACGCGGCGCCCCGCCGAACCCACTACCAGCTAGGAGTCAGACAACATCGACAGTCACTGCGCGCACGAGACGCAAAGCACGTTCCGTGCCGGGTTCGAGCAGCGCCGGAACACGCATGTTTTCCGTGGGCCGAGCCGTTCGCGGCACAACTTCGCGACACCGCAGTCCGTCGAGAGCTGTGCCACTTGGCACAGCTCTCGACGAGGCGCGCCGTCGGTAGATTCCCATCGACGCCGACGTCGTCCCCATCGCACCAAAGATACGGAACTACGCGAGCGGAGCGAGCGCGCCGAAGGCGGCGGGGGGAGCAGTTCGCCGTAGGCGAAGCTGCGGGGGGCTAAGGACCCCCTTAGTCAGAGCGAGCGCGCCGAAGGCGGCGGGGGGAGTAGTTCGCCGTAGGCGAAGCTGCGGGGGGCTAAGGACCCCCTTAGTCAGAGCGAGCGCGCCGAAGGCGGCGGGGGGAGCAGTTCGCCGTAGGCGAAGCTGCGGGGGGCTAAGGACCCCCTTAGCTAGTAATCGGTCGGGCCCGCGCGCATCCCCTTTGGAAGCGCGAGCGTCAGGCGCGGCACCGCCGCTTCGCCGCCGTGCAGGTACGAGTAGCGCGCGAGGTTGCCGACGACGCGCGCTACGTAGCCGCGCGTCTCGGTGAACGGAATCCTCGCCACCCAGAGATCCAGCGGCAGGTTCTCAGCGGCCTCGAGCCATCGCGACACTGCACGCGGCCCCGCGTTGTACGCAGCGGCGGCGAGTGCGACGTGGCCGCCGAACGTACCGAGGACCTTGTGCACGTAATACGCGCCGAGCTCGACGTTGTAGGAGGGTGACGCGAGGAGCTCGGGCTCGACGGCTTGACCGAGCTCGGCTGCCACCTTCTCCGCCGTCCCCGGAACGAGCTGCAGCAGCCCGACCGCGCGCGCGGGCGAGACGGCGTCTACCTTGAAGCCGCTCTCCTGGCGCATGATGGCGTGGAGCAACCCGTACGGCAGCCCGCGCGCCGACTCCGCCGTGCGCACGATTTCCGCGAAGGGGGTCGGGTACACGCAATCCCAGGCCCAGCGCGTCGCGTCGGTCGGTGCGTGGTCGAGCGCGTCTCCCTTCACGGCGCTGCGACCGACGCGGTAGCGCTCGGCGCCTGCGCCCACCTTGCCGTACGCCTCGCAGAGCGCCTCGAAGCCGCGGGGCGCATACCGCGCGACGAGCTCCTGCTCGCGGCCGGCGAGCTCCTGCGCGGCCTCGGTGCCGAAGCCCAGACGAGAAAGCAGCGCAGCCCGCTCGGGAAGCGCGACGTCGAGGGGCGGCGTCGTGTGATCGACTGGTTCCTGCTCGAGCAGCGGCGGGACGGGCTCGCCCAGCGAGACCAGGCGCGCCGCGCCCGCCAGCGCCGGAAACGACAGCGGCCGCTCACGGATGACCGCGCGGAGCTCGGTCACCGCGCGTTCCCTGTCCCCGGCTTCCGAGAGCGCAGCGCCGAGCAGCTCGTGGAGCGCGGCGCGGTCCAGCGGCTCGTCCTCGGCGGAGATCAACGACTCGAGCAGCGCGGCGGCTTCGTGGGCATGCTTGCCGGCGAGCAGTGCGAGCGACAGCTCGTAGCGTGACGCCGCGACGAAGCGGCCGGGCCGGCGCTTCGGGTGCGCGTCGATGTAAGCTCGGAAAGCGCGCGCGGACGCCTCCCACTGCCCGAGCAGGAAGCGCAGCCGCGCCGCCTGGTACGTCGCTTCTTCGGCAAATGGAGTGGTCGGAAATCGGCGCGCCACGGCCTCGTAGCGCTCGATGGCGTGAGCGTCGTCGCCCGCGCGTGCCAGGGCGCGCGCAGAGAAGAAGGCATCGCGCGCCGCTTCCTTCGGGTCGAGGCGCGCCGCCTGGTCGAGCAGCGCCGATGCCTTCGCATAGTCGGCGCGCGACGCGTAGTAGGCCGAGCCGCGAGCGCGTATCAGGACGGCGGACGAGGGCCTGTCCGCCGCCGTTCCCGCCGCGTCGATCGCGGCGAGGGCGTCGTCGAGGTGCCCCGCCTCCGCCAGGCGCCTTCCGCGAAGAAGGTCCTGCTCCGCCGTCAGGTGCGACGGCGGCGTCAGGAGCGCAAGGGCTGCCACCGCGCGCGTCCCCGGGTCCGTCTCCGGCGCCTCCACGGCGAGCCAGCGCAGCTCCGTCGACTCCGTCGTCGCGTCATGGAGCAGACCCGCGATGCGCGCGCGCGCGGCGCGAGCTTGCACCCGCGTCGCGGTGGACACTGCGTCGTCGTCCGAGCCGAGCGCCCGCAGCACGTGGTCGAGCGCCGTCTTCGCGTCGGCGAGCTTGCCGCCTCGTTCCAGCGCGACCGCCGCCTTCATCAGCGAATCCGGGTCGCCCCGCAGCGTGTAGTAGCGAGCGGCGTCCTCGAACGGCCCCGCCGCGAGCGCCGTCTCCGCGCGAGCCCTGACGATCTCCTTCGTGAGCAGGGGGAGCTCTCGATCGAGCTGCTCGAGAAGCGTCCGCGCGGTCGCGAAATCCCCCAGCGCGAGCGCCACGCGCGCGCGCACGAAGCGCACGTCGGGGCTCGACGCGCGGGAGGGCGGAAGCTCGGCCAGACGACGTGCTGCCTCCCGGAAATCCGCGGCCCGGATCGACTCCACCCACCCCTCGTCGGCCGGCGCTGGAGTGGGATCGACGCGCACGAGCGCCGAATGCGACGCGGCGGCACCGGCAGAAGGCGGCGGCGGTGCGCCTCTGCGCGCCGCCGGCTCGGCGCAGGCAACGACGCAGAGTGCCATCGCGATCGAGCGCACCATCCCCCTCATTCGTACCATGGCCGGAGCTCGCGCGCGGCGCGCGCCCTCACCTCTTGAAGTAACCGGGCAGGCTCGGCGGCGGCCCGCCTTCTCGAGCGGCCCGCGCCTCGCGCACGTAGATGCGCAAGATTGCGACGGCGACGGACATGACGACGGGCCCCGTGACCAGGCCCTTCAATCCGAGCACCTCCACGCCGCCGAAGAGCGCCACGAACGTGATGAGGGTCGGGATCGCCTCGTCGCCCACGAGCCGCGGCCGGATCACGTAGTCGGAGATGCCGACGATGGTCGCCGCGCCCCAGACGAGCTCGGTGATGCCCCCGGCCACGTGACCCGTCAGCGCGAGGAAGATGCCGACCGGCACCCAGACGAGCATCGTGCCGACACCCGGGATCAACGACGCGACGGCCGTGGCGATTCCGAAGAAGACGGGCTCAGGGGCGCCGCACATCCAGAAGCCGATTGTCGCGAAGACGCCCTGCGCGATGCCGGTCACGACGGTGCCGAGCAGGGTGGCGCGCCCGACACGCTGGAACTCCGCGAGGAGCGCGCGCGTGTACTGCGGCCGGAGGGGCGACACCATCTCGAGCTGAGATGCCATCTGTGCCCAGTTCCTCAGGATGAGGTGCATCGTGAGCAGCGCGAAGAAGAGGCCGAGCAGGCCGCCCGCCGTCGCCGTCGCCGTCGCCTCCGCGGCCGTGGCGGAGACCGACGCGATCTCCGATACCGCGTCGCGCAGCTTCTGGGTCACGTAGTCCAGGGTGATGCCCGGACGCGGGAGCAAGCTCTGCAGGGAATGTACGCGGTCGCTCAGCGCGCCGTGCGGACCGAGGGCGTCCAGCAATGACCGGGTCAGCGCGACACCGCGCGCGATGAACAGCGTGCCGAAGCCGAGCACCGTCCCGACGATGGCGAGCGCCGAACCGATGACCGTCAGGATCGACGCGAGCGCCGGACGGCCCGTACGCGCCTCGAGAGCCTCGTAGAACGGCTGCAGCGTGAAGCCCATCAGCGCGCCGAGCAGGATGCCTGCCGCGACAGGGACGGTGAGCCAGACGATTGCAGCGACGGCCGCGAGCGCGAACCACTCGAGCGCGCGCCGCTCGCGGCTCACAGGCTGGCCGTGGCCCTCCTCCTCCGGCACGAAGTCGCTCAAAAGCCCCACCTGTATTCTGCGCCGAGCGTCGCAGTGAAGAGCGGCAAGGAGAAGCCGTCGTGAAACGACGCGTGCCACCTCACGTCGGCGCCGAGCGCAAGGTCGCGCATGGGCAGGTAGTCGACGCCCAGCTGGACGGAAGCTCCGAACTCACTGCCATGCTCGCCGTGCGGCCCCGGCGCGCCGGCGTAGCCATAGTACCCGGCGAGCGCGGCCACGTAGGGTATCCACTCGAAGACGTCGATCTTGTACGCGACCCCACCGCACGCCGACAGCACGTCGGTCCCCGAGCCCCCTACGTGATGGGAACCGAGCACCTCGACCGTCGCGTCGAACATGTCACCGAGGCCATACGCCCCGTGCAAGCCGAGCGCCGGTTCGACGCCCGTCTTCGACAGCACGGCGATACCCGCCCGACCCCCCGCGTGCCACTCCTGATCGGCCGCAGCCGCGCATCTCGATCGGGCGAGGAGGACGCTGCCGATGGCAGCGGCCGCGGTGAAAGCTCTTGAACGGCGAGAAGACAAGTAGAGGCCCCGGACGCGAAGTCCCCGCGTACCCGCTTTCGCCCGTGCAGTCCACCTCCCGGCGCCCTCCGCCGCGTCGGATGCCGCGAAGAAGCCGGCTTATACGCGGGCCGCCAGCGTGCGGGGCCAAAGCTCGAAGGCGCTCCGTCAGAAGATGGCCATCGACACCGACGTCGTCCCCGAGGCATCGAAGATGCGGAGCCGGCTAAGGCCCCCCTTTGCTAGAACGTGCCGAGGACACGAACGCCGGGGCCCGCCGCGCCCACCCGCAAAGACACCTGCGCCGCGTCGCTCGACTTCTTGTGCGAGCCGGCAATCGCGAAGTAGACGCAGAACCCGCCCGAGACGACGGCTGCGCCGGTAAGGATGTCGGTGATGAGCGCGTCTCGCTTCAGCGTGGACCGGGCATCGTCGATCTGGTGAGCATCGCCCGGGTAGTTGCCCAGCGCGCTGTCGAGCTTGTGATTGGCGCTGTTGGAGATCACGCCGAAGGTGATGGCCCCCCCGGTGAGGAGGCCCGTCGAAGCGAGCGTGATCCAGAACGGGACGTTGGCCGAATGCTCCGAGGCGCGGGTCGAATCCGACTCGTCTGCGTGCTCGAACACCGGCGGCGTCGATGCGACCACCGGAGCTGCCGGACCTGTCGTGCTCGGCTGGAGCTTGAAGTCGAGCCGCACGCTGTCGCCCCCGGCGATGGTCTCGGTGCGGGTGCTCGTCTCGTAGCCGGGCTTCTGGACGACGAGCTGGCGCACGCCGGCGCTGACGGAGATGGGTGCGGACAGCGGCAGCGTGCCCATCGAGACGCCGTCGACGAGCAACTCGGCGCCGTCGACGTCGGACTGCACGGTGACCTGCGCGACGCGGCCCTTCATCGCGGCGATCTCCCGCGTCACCTGCTCGCGCCGATCGGCGGGGATCTCGGCGCCCCCTTGCTGCAGGTACTTCTCGAAATCCGCGAGCGCAGCGACGTAGTCGTGCCGCTCGGTCTGCACCTGCGCCAGGTTGTAGAGCACGCGGTAGTTGGGGGCGAGCTCGTAGGCCTTGTTGAACTCGGCGAGCGCCGCGTCGAAGCTCCCCTCCTTGAAGAGCTCCACGCCCCGCTGGAAGCGCTGCCGCGCCTCGTCCACCTCGGCGCCACCCTCGGCGTGCGCGGGCTTGGTCTGGGCCAGCGCGAGCTCCGAGGCAAGCGCGATGACCAGGAGCGCTCTGGACGAAATGCGCTTCATTGGCTGTAAGGGTCCTTCTCGTCGATGTTGCGCCTGCTGCGGTTGTCCGGGCGTCCCTGGAGATCCATGCCGGGTTCGACGGAGGTGGCGGTGGGGTGTGTGTCCGGGGATGGCCGCGCGGCGGACGGCGCGGCAGCACGTCCGATGACGGCGTGCGTGGCGCCCTTCTGGCGCCGCAGGGTGATCTTCACGTCCACGTCACGGTTGAATTGCACCACCTGCTTCTCGTCGCGGTAGCCGTCGGCGGTGGCGCTGAGCTCGTGGATGTTGCCCTCCCTCGGGAAGACGGCGAGGAACGGATTGCCGGGGAGCAGGCGTCCGTCGAGCCTGAGCTCCGCATCCGCCGGTTCCACCTCGATGCGTACCCGTACCTCGGTCGACGTGGTGGCACCCGCGACGCCGGTCTGGGGGCTCGCCGCGTGGTCGGTCACCACGGCGCCCGGCACCGGCGACGAAGAGGCGCTCTCCTTTCCGCTCCGGTGCCCCAGCACGACGCCGAGAGCGACGAGCACGACGACGGCCGCGCCCGCCGCAAGGACCGGCCCACGGCCTCGTGACTTCTTCTCGACGAACACCGCTTCCAGGGCGCCCGGCATCGTGAAGCGCGCCGACGCCGGACGAACGTCCTGGACGAGCTCGATCGCGTCGCTGTTCGCCTGCGTCGTCTCCGGCAGCGTCGGCGGGGTGCGCGAGCTCGTCGGCACGGCACGGGAGCTCGTCGGCGCGGGTGCAGCCGAAGAAGGCGGACGCGAAGCCGAAGCGAGGGGCGGCGGACCGGGTGCGATTCCCGAGGGCAGCGTCGTGGTGCCGGAGACCGGGAGCTCCGGGACCTGCATCGCGGGTAGCGGTGGCGCGCTCGGCACCGGCACGGGGGGAGTCGACGGAGCGGCGTTGGCCGGCGGCATCATGCTCCCGCGGCGCGACTTCATGAGCAGCGCGTCGTCGACGGGAATCCTGGAGGTGTCTTCCTCCTCCTCGCCTTCGTCGAGCTCGGGGTGAAGGATGGGCGCCGGCAGCGGCACACGCCGACGCTGACCGCTCGCGCCGCTCCGGAGCGAGGTGAGAAACGCCTCGATGGCCTGGCGCTGATCCGCTCTGTCCTGCTCGAAGTGCGGCCCCACCATCGCCGCGATGCGGCCGGGACCGATCTTCACCTTACGCGCGGCAAGGTAGCCGTCGAGATCCCGCTGGAAGTCCTTCGCCGTCGCGTAGCGCGCTTCGGGTTCGTGACCGAGCGCCTTGCGCGCGATCTCGAGGAGCGCCTCCGGCGCGTCGGGGCACACTTCTTCCAGCGCCGGCTCCGCGTCGTCGAGGCGCGCCTGTAGTACCGAGTGCCACGTCTCGCCCGAAGCGCGCCTTCGCCCGGCGATGGCTTCCCAGAGCATGACGCCCACCGCGTACACGTCCGAGCGCCGATCCGCGGGCTTCCCGAGGCACTGCTCCGGCGCGGCGTAGCCGAGCTTGCCCTTCACCACGCCGTCCTGCGTGGCGGCCAGCGCGCCGGTGGCCTTCGCGATCCCGAAGTCGAGCAGCTTGACCTCGCCCGTGTACGAGACGAGCACGTTCGCCGGGCTCACGTCGCGGTGCACGATGCCGAAGGGCTGCCCGTTCTCGTCCTTGAGCTCGTGCGCGTAGCCGAGACCTGCGAGTACCTTCGTCAGGATGTAGATGTGCTCGTCCAGCGGCACGGCCAGCCTGCCGAGACGTCGCAGCACCTGCAGCAGCGACTGCCCGCTCTGGAAGTCCATCGCGAGCAGATAGTCCGGCGGCTCGGCGATCACCTCGCGCGTGCGGATCACGTTCGGGTGGTGAAGCCGCATCGCGATGCGCGCCTCGTCCATGAAGAGCGCGAGCACGTGCTCGTCCTCCACCGCCTCGCGGCGAAGCACCTTCACGACGACGACCTGGTGCTGCCCGCCCTGCCCCCGCTGCACGGCGAGGTAGACGCGCGCCATTCCGCCCGCGCCGATCTGCAGGAATGCTTCGTAGCGGCCGACTCGCTTGGGCAGCTCCAGATCCGGAGTGCGGCGCTGCTCAGCGGCCAAGGGGTGCCAGCCTTGCGTAGGTGATGGAGCCCGCACGGATCAGCACGCTGATCGTCGACAGCTCGCGCTTCGTTCCGAGGATCGCGCCATGCACGGTGAGCGGGACCGGCGGCAGGTTCACGAATCCGCCGTAGCCCTCGGTCGCCGTCGCCATTGCGGCGGAGGTCGGAATGCCGCCCACGGAATAGAACTCGGTCGCCATCGGATCGACACCCTCGCCGACGATCGACACTCCGCTCGCATTCTTCCCGTTGCAGTCGAGAACGTTGATCAGCGTCAACCCGTTCTCGTCCTTCTGCGGCGACTTGAAGCTCCCGGTGAGCGCGGAGACGAGCGCGGGTGTGACCACCTGGACTGCCACCGCGTCCATGTCGTGATCCGGCGGCGGGTTGAAGAAGTAGAGACCGGGCGTCATGTCCGTGCCCTTCGCGAAGGACACGTATCCCGTGAAGGCCTTGTCGATCATGAACGAGACATTGCCCATCGCGTCGGTCGTCAGAGGACCGGCGACGGGAGCCATGCACGTCGGATCGAGCTTCCGGCAGAGGAGCGCGGTGGCGCCCGCGATGGGCGTGGGATCGAGAATGCCGGCCAGATGAAACGTGAACTTGAACGGACCGGGTGCGGGGTTCGTCACGCGTGGCCGATCCATGCAACCCCAGAGGAGCTCCTCTTCGGCCGCCGCGTCGCTCGACAGGCCGGCCTCCTTGACGACGGGGCCGGCGTCCTTGTTCGTCGTAAGGGATGCGTCCTTCATGCGGCCCGCTTCGGGAGTCACGGTCGCCGCCTGGCAGACGGAGTCGACGCACTTCGAGAGATGGTGCGCCGTGCAGTCCGAGTCCTGCGAGCACTGCACGCGATCTGCGTTCACGGCGAGGCTGCACCCGCTGACGCACAACGCTGCCGTCATCCACCTCACGAGCGATGTAACCGAATTGGAGGTCACGTCAGTTGAATACGGTGCGAGATTCGGTTCACGAAGTCAACCGCAGCAACGAATCCGGGCTTCGTGGTGTTGGCACTCGATTTCACGATTCAGTGATCCTGATTCTGTCGACGCGACGCGCGCTTCTTCGACCAACGGGCCCGTATGCTTGCTATCGAGCTCATGCGTACGTCGACGCACATCGTGATCCTTAAGTGAATCGCGCAAGAGTCGTTCTATTCGCGAAGAACGCCCCTTCAGGCAAGGCGGATCCTCCGCTAAGATCCATTTAGATAGGGGCTTCATGCTCGATACACGCGCGCCCGGGCTCCGGCCGACTCGGGCGTCGCGCAAGCTCCGTCTCAGTCCGGCCTGGATCGGCGGTTCTTCCCGCCGAAAGAAAGGACCTGCATGACGCGTCGATATGCCCCTTTTCTGTCGCTCGCGCTGACCCTCGCGGGCTGCTCGAGTACCAAAACCGGGGGGACTTCAACGCCGACGGTACCTGAAAGGCCCAAAGAGGACGCCTCAGCAAACCTTGCCAGTCCGCTCAGCCTGACAATCACGATTCCACAGGTTGCTCCGGGCGAAGAGAACACGAAATGCCTGCAAGTGCGTCTCGGTAACACGGACCCGGTGAAGATCGGAAGGGTCCACAACAAGCTGTCAGCGGTCTCTCATCACCTGGTCGTTTCCGCGGTGACCGACCCTACCGAGACCGAGTCCGACCTGTTCGATTGCTCGCCCTTCCGGGCAGTGCTCATCGGCGCGCCCCTCACGGTCAGCCAGAAGCACGACGACACCATCCTGTTACCCGATGGCGTCGCGTTCCCCCTCGAGGCGGCTCAGTTGATGCATCTCGAGATGCACTACATCAACACGGGCACCGATACCGCCGATGTCACCGCGACGTCGGATCTCTACCCGCTGGCATCACCCGGACCGGACGTGCAGGAAGCGAGCTTCATCATCATCGGCACGTTCGCGATCAACCTTCCTGCCAACAGCCAGCACGAGAATCCCTGGTCCTACGTGAAGCTGCCCGACGCGTTCGCGAACTCGAACATCTACGGTGCCACCGGTCACACGCACCGCTTCGGGACGGCAGCTCGCCTCGCCGTCTCCGGCCCGGACGGCGCAGATCCGAACATCATCTACGATCCGTCACCGTTTACGTGGAGTGAAGCGGAGCTGAAGTTCTTCGACCAGCCACAACACGTGCCCGCCGGTGGAGGGTTCAGCTTCCAATGCGCGTGGAACAACACCTCGGATGCAACCGTCACGTACGGTGAATCGGCGCTGCAGGAGATGTGCTTCTTCTGGACGTACTACTACCCGCGAGTGGACGGCCCGCGCACCCTGATCACCGGGCTGGATCAGAGCCCATACGTCATGAAGAAGGACGCCGGCGCGAACTGAGCTTCGACGGAAGAGGTACTCTACCGCGGGTCCCGCGTGTTCCTGTGAACGCGCAGGAGACGCGGGCGTCGTAGGAGATGGCGACGCCGACGTCGTCCCCCGAGGCATCAAAGATGCAGAACTACGCGAGCGGAGCGAGCGCGCCGAAGGCGGCGGGGGGAGCAGTTCGCCGTAGGCGAAGCTGCGGGGGGCTAAGGCCCCCCTTTGTTAGTAGAACTCACTGGCTGTAAGGGTTCTCTTCGTCGGCGGTGCGCTTCGGAAGCGAGCCGCCGAGGTTCTGCAGGTTCACGCCGGGCTCCGCGACCGGAGCTGCGGGATGGGCCTCCGGGGCGGGTTGCTCCGCGGGCGGAGGGGATGGGGAGGCGGGCGCCGGTGCTGCCGCCGGCGCATGCGCAACAGCCAGCCGCGCGCCCGTTGCGTTCCGGGGCGCAGTCGAACGTACGAAGCCCTTGATGCGCTTCAACGCGACGAGAAGATCGACGTCCTGGTTCAGGTGGACGGCCTGCTTGGCGTCCTTGTATCCCTCGGCCGACGCGGTGAGCTCGTGCATCGCGTTGTCCTTCGGGAGCTTCGAGACGAACGGGTTGCCCTCGAGCACCCGGCCGTCCAGCATGATGATGGCGTCCGCCGGGTCGACGGAGATCCGCACCTTCACCTGATCGACCTTCACGCCGCTCGTCGGCTTCGCCGTCGAGCTCGCGTTCTCCGGGAGGCTCGCTTCGTCGGGCGCTGGCGAGGCAGTCTGTCGCGCGCCACGGTGGAGCGGCAAGACGCCTGCAGCAGCGATGCCTGCCGCGCCGAGTACGACCAGCATCACGGCCCACAAATGCGTCTTCTTTTTCGCCGGCCTCGCGCCGTCCTCGGTGAGCGAAAGAGCGCGCCTGCTCGTCGTGGGGCGTGACACGACCAGACCGAAGGCGTCGGTGTTCGCGGGCGGTGCCATCGAGCCGGGCGGTAGCGAGACGAGCGCGTTCGGCGCAAACGAGAGCGAGGGCGCGGACGGCCTGCTCGACACGTTATCGCCGCTCGACGCCCGCGCGGCGCTCGGCGTCGAAGCGCGACCGGACGGGGCGACGCTCGACGAGGCCGCGGAGGACGGCGGAAATGACACGTTCGGCATCGGCGGCGCAGTCGTCTTGCCGCTGGCGGAAGACGGCGGTGCCGTCGCCATTCCGCCGCTCGGCGGCGGCGCCGTCGTCTTGGCCACGAGAGGCGGAGGCGACGCGGCGGGCGAACCGGCACTCGCCGGCGGAGGCGCCGTCGGCTTCTCGGCGCTCGGCGGCGGAGGCGCCGTCGTCTTGCCTCCGTCACGCGCCGACGCTGGCGGCGGCGATTGCGTCTCGCGCGCCGCAGCGTTCTCGCGCCGAGACATGATGAGGAGCGCGGCATCCACCGGGATGCGCGATGTCTGCTCTTCCTCGACGTGGGCCGACGGAGCCGCTGCGGCCGGCTTCGGCGACGCCCCGAGAGGCGTGGGAAGCGGAACACGCCGGCGCGCGCCGCTGTCGCCGCGCGCCTTGTTCAGGTACGCCTCGATGGCGCGCTGCTGTTCGGCGCGATCCTGATCGAAGTGCGGCCTCAGCATCGCCGCGATGCGGCCGGGCGTGATCTTCGCCGAGCGTCTGGCGAGGTACGCGTCCAGATCCTTCTGGAAGTCCTTCGCCGTCGCGTAGCGCGCTTCGGGTTCGTGACCGAGCGCCTTGCGCGCAATCACGAGAAGAGGCTCGGGGGCGTCCGGGCACACCTCTTCCAGCGCCGGCTCCGCGTCGTCGAGGCGCGCCTGCAGCACCGAGTGCCACGTCTCGCCCGAAGCGCGCCTTCGACCTGCGATGGCTTCCCAGAGCATGACGCCCACCGCGTACACGTCCGAGCGCGGATCCGCGGGCTTCCCGAGGCACTGCTCGGGCGCGGCGTAGCCGAGCTTGCCCTTCACCACGCCGTCCTGCGTGGCGGCCAGCGCCCCGGTGGCCTTCGCGATGCCGAAGTCGAGCAGCTTGATCTCGCCCGTGTACGAGACGAGCACGTTCGCCGGGCTCACGTCGCGATGCACGATGCCGAAGGGCTTGCCTGCCTCGTCGGTCAGCTCGTGCGCGTAGCTGAGGCCTGCAAGCACCTTCGTCAGGATGTAGATGTGCTCGTCGAGCGGAACGTTGTCACTGCCGAGACGTCGCAACACGTGCAAGAGCGACTGCCCGTTCTGGAAGTCCATCGCGAGCACGTAGTCCGGCGGCTCGGCGATCACCTCGCGCGTGCGAATCACGTTCGGGTGCTGGAGCCGCATCGCGATGCGCGCTTCGTCCATGAACAGCGCGAGCACGTGCTCGTCTTCCACCGCCTCGGGGCGCAGGATCTTCACGACGACGAGCTGGCTCTGAGCCGGCTGACCGGGCGCCGCGCGCTGCACCGCGAGGTAGACGCGCGCCATCCCACCCGCGCCGATCTGCAGGAACGCTTCGTAGCGGCCGACTCGCTTCGGCAGCGACTGATCCGAGGTACGTCGTGGTTCGGCGTTCACGGGTCGGAGTCCTTCTTCAGGGAGTGATGCAGGCGCGTCCCCACGCCGGCGACGAAACGAAGAGTCACGTCAGTATTACGGTGAAAGATCGTCAATATGAAGTCAACCACGCATCGGATTTCGACGAGCGACGATGTAGGCGGTCGTGCCTCGCGCTCGGCGCTCGTCGCGCGACACGCTCACCACGCCGACATGTCGCTCGATGCGTACGTCCGAACACATGCACGTTCGGCGACGGCGTTACAGCATGCTCGAAGGATCGACGTCGATGGCGACGCGAGCACGCCTGTCCGGTGCGGCGGCGCCGATCGCGATCAGCACTTTGCGTAACGCGGCGCGTTCGGCGGCGCGAACCATGAAACGGTAGCGATACCGCCCGCGGAGTCGCTCGATCGGTGCGGGCGCAGGACCGACGATGTCCGTTCCACGCGACGCGGCGCGCCGCCCGATGTCCGCGAGGCGCCCCGCTTCGAGCTTCGCGACGGCTTCCTCCACGGCGTCGACGCGCACCAGCGCGATGCGCGAGAACGGCGGGTAGCGGAGCTCCTTGCGGTCCTCGAGCTCCTTGTCGACGAAGCCCGCGACGTCGTGCGTCACCGCTTTCGCGATGGCGGGGTGCGACGGATTCCGGGTCTGCACCATCACGAGGCCAGGAGCATCGCCGCGCCCGGCACGGCCCGCGACCTGCACCAGCAGCTGGAACGTGCGCTCGGCCGCCTGAAAATCCGGCATGCTGAGCCCGGCGTCGGCGTTGAGGACGCCGACCAGCGTGACAGCCGGCAGATCGTGACCCTTCGTCACCATCTGCGTGCCCACCAGGATGTCGATCTCGCGGTTCCTCATCCGCGTGAGCACCGCCTCGCTCTTGAGGCCCGCCGCGACGTCGCGATCGAGCCGCGCGACCCGCGCCTCCGGAAAGGTGGCCTTCAGCAGCGATTCGATGCGCTCGGTGCCGGCACCCTCGTGAGCGAGGCGATCGGTCTTGCAGTCCGGGCACTTCGTCGGGACGCGCGCCTGATAGTCGCAGTAGTGGCAGACCACGCGCTCGCCGCGCGCGCGGTGCAGCGTGAGCGCCACCGCGCAGCTCGGGCACTCGAGGACGTGCCCGCACTCCTCGCAGACGATGCTCGGCGAGAAGCCACGACGGTTCAAGAAGAGGATCGACTGCTCCTTCGCGGCGAGGGTTCGCTCGAGCGCGCGGTGCAGCGGCAGGCTGAGCAGCTTGTCGCCCGCCGGTCCCGCGCCCACCCGCCGCAGATCGACGATCTCGACCTTCGGCAGCACCGCAGCCCGGTGCGCGCGCTCCGGAAGATGCAATCGCTCGAGCCTGCCGGCGCGCACCAGCGAGTGGCTCTGGAGCGACGGTGTCGCCGACCCGAGGACCGCGACGGCGCCGGCGCGGTGCGCGCGCAGGAGCGCCATGTCCCTCGCCTGATAGCGCACCCCTTCCTCCTGCTTGAACGAGGCGTCGTGCTCCTCGTCGACGCACACCAGGGCGAGCTTCTGCACCGGCGCGAAGAGCGCGGAGCGGGCTCCGACGGCGACAGTGAGCGCGCCGCTGCGCAGCTTCGACCACATGGCGTGCCGCTCGCGATCGGTGAGCCCGCTGTGGAGCACCGCGATGGTGTCGCCGAGGCGCGCGCGAAACCGCTGAACGAGCTGCGGCGTCAGCGCGATCTCCGGCACGAGGACGATGGCGCCCCCGCGCCGCTCGAGCACGCGCGCGACGGCGCGCAGGTACACCTCCGTCTTGCCCGACGCCGTGACGCCGTCGAGCAGGAAGCCTCCGCCGGTCCCGGCGTCCAGGCGCTCCACGATGCGCTCCACGGCCTTCGCCTGCGCGGTCGTGAGCACGGGCGGGGCGTCGCGCTCCGCGGGCGCGGCGAAGAATGGGTCGACCTCCGCCGGACGCTGGGTGACGCGCACGAGCCCGGCTTTCTCGAGGCGCTTCAGCACCGCGCGTGCGCTGCCGACCTTCTCGGCGAGCTCCGCCACCTTCGTCGGGCCGCCCTCGGCGAGCGCGTCGAGAACCGCCACGGCGTTCGCGCCGAGCTTCGACGGACGCGGTACGCCTTCCACGGGCTCCGCCACCTGCACCAGGCGCCCGACCGCGACCGCTCCCGCCTGTTCCAGCAAGGACAGCGTCGCTTGATCCTCGACCTGCGTGCGCTCCACCGCGGGGAGCGCGAGGCGCATGACCTCCCCGATGGGCGACAGGTAGTAGTTCGAGAGCTCCACGAGGAACGCGAGCAGCTCCTCCGGCAGGACGGGCTCCGGATCGACCACGGCGCCGAGCGGCTTGAGCTTGCTCTCCGGGAAGTCGAGCGGCCCGTCACCGACCGTGAGCACGATGCCGAGCACGCTCCGAGCGCCGAACTGGCACAGGACGCGGGCGCCGGGCTTCACGCGCCCGACGAGCGCGTCGGGGACCTTGTACGAGAAGGCCCTCCCGAGCGGAACCGGGACGGCCACCTCGGCGTGCAGCGTCACCGTCGCCCGACGAACAGCGCCGCCAGCGCGCCCGCGAAGAGACACAGCAGCACGAGCAGCGCGATCACGAGCGGGCTCGGACGTTTGCCCGCACCGGCACCATCGCCGTCGGGAAAGGCTTCCGGCGGAAGCGCGAGCCCCGACTGCGGATCCGGCAGGGTCGGCTGCTCGGCGCGCGCCCCCACCGGGAGCGCCTCCCGCGTGCCGCTCGCCTCGTCGAGCTCGCGCGCCGACGTCTCGCGCTCGCGGCGCAGCTCGATGATCTCCGAGCCGAAGTGCTCGACGAGCCAGTCGCCGAAGCGTAGCGCGCTCGCGCCGAGCCGGTTGTCGACGACGTAGCTGTCGAGGTCGTCCAGCATCGCGAGCGCGGACGGGTAGCGCTGGGCCGGATCCGGCGCGAGCGCGCGCTGCACGATGGCGGAGAGCCGCTCGAATTCCGGAAACGGCTTCGGCGGCAAGGTCGGGATCTCCGCGTTGCGCGCCTGCTCGAGCGGCGAGGGCCGCCCCGCGCCCGCCCGGTAGAGCCGCTGCCCGGCCAGGAGCTCCCACAGCACGATCCCGACCGCGAAGACGTCCGAGCGCGCATCGACGGGATCCCCGCGCGCCGCCTCCGGGCTCATGTAGCCGGCCTTCCCCTGGATGGCCTCCTCCGGCAGCGCGTCGCCGGTGGTCAGCGCGCGGGCGATGCCGAAATCACAGAGCTTCACCTCGCCCTCGACCGAGAGCAGGACGTTCGACGGCGACACGTCGCGGTGCACGATACCGAGCGCGTTGCCGTCGTCGGAGCGCTTCCGGTGCGCGTAGTCCAGGGCGCGCAGCGTCTCGCCCACGACGAAGAGCGAGAACTCCACGGGAAGCGGGATCTGTTTCTTCGAGCAGCCGCGGAGTAGCTCGCGCAGATCGAGCCCCTCCACGTACTCCATCGCGATGTAGAGGCTCCCCTCCTCGCGACCGAGGTCGATGACCTGCACGATGTTCTTGTGCGACAGACCCGCGCACAGCTTCGCCTCGTCGATGAGCAGCCGGCTCATCTCGGTGCTGGCGGCGAGCAGGGGGAGGATCTCCTTCACCACGAGCAGCCGGTTGCCGCCGAGCGCTGTCTTCCCGCGGGCGAGGAAGATGCGCGCCATGCCACCCTCCCCGACCTTGTCGAAGAGGACATACGGGCCGAAACGACGCGGCAGCGCGTCCCCGTTTCCCGTAGCGACCGCGGCCAAGCTCATGCCCCTGACCCGCTTATCCGATGGGGGGAGGAATCGACGGCGACCCCGAGCCCCCGTGCGGCGTCGGCGCGGGCTTGCCGAGACCGAAGCCGTCGTGGAGGGCCCGGACGGCGAGCTCCGTGTACTTCGCGTGCACGAGGCAGCTGATGCGGATCTCCGACGTGCTGATGGCCTGGATGTTGATGCCCTCGCCAGCCAGGAGAGAGAACATCTGCGATGCGACGCCGGCGTGGGAGCGCATGCCGAGCCCGACGATGCTCACCTTCACGATGTCGGCGTCGAACTCGACCCGCGAGGCGCCGATGGCCTTCGACTGGCCCTCGATGATGGTCTTGACGCGGGCCAGGTCCGACTTCGGCACCGTGAAGGTGACGTCGGTCGAGTCCTTGTCCACACGGGACGGGCTCTGGATGATCATGTCGACCGAGACGTTCTCCTTCGCCAGGGCGCTGAAGAGCGCGGCGACGATGCCCGGGCGATCGGGTACGGCGATGAGCTGCACCTTGGCTTCGTTCTTGTCGTAGGCGACGCCCGCGACGGTGATGGCTTCCAGCCCGTCCTCGCCGGTCACGAGGGTGCCGGGGTTGTCGTTGAACGACGAGCGTACGTGGATCGGCACACTGTATTTCATCCCAACCTCCACCGAGCGGATCTGCAGGACCTTCGCGCCGAGCGACGCGAGCTCCAGCATCTCTTCGAAGCTGATTCTATCGATCTTTCGCGCCGAGGCGCAGATGTTCGGGTCCGTGGTGTAGACACCGTCGACGTCCGTGTAGATCTCGCAGACGTCGGCGCCAACCGCGGCCGCCACCGCCACGGCCGTGGTGTCCGAGCCACCCCGGCCGAGCGTCGTGATGTTGCCCTCCGAGTCGATGCCCTGGAAGCCCGCGACCACCGCGACCTTGCCGGCCCTCACCGTCTCGAGGAGCTTCGAGCCCTCGATGGCGTGGATGCGGGCCTTCGTGAAGGCGTCGTCGGTGTGTATGCGCACCTGGTGACCCAGCAGGCTCTGCGCCTTGCCCCCCAGCGCATGGATGGTCATGGCGACGAGCGCGGCGCTCACCTGCTCGCCGGTCGCGGCGAGCGCGTCGAGCTCGCGCCGGTCGGGCACCTCCAGGATCTGATGGGCAAGACCGAGGAGCCGATTGGTCTCGCCGGACATCGCGCTGACGATGAGCACGACTTCGTTGCCTGCCCGCTGCGTCGCGAGCGCACGCTCGGCGACGTTGCGCATTCTCTCGAGGGAACCGACCGAGGTTCCACCATATTTTTGAACGATGAGGGCCACTGGAGGGCACGCGGGTAACGCCGGCTCGACCCCGAGTCAATCCGGGGGCTTTTCGGCGCCATGCTCGCGTCGGGGGAGTGTAGGCGATGGTGGGGCCGGGTGGACCCTAAAGTGCCACGACCATCGAGCCGTTCAAAACCAGCGTGGTAGCTTCCCCCGGGCAAGTAGGCCGGTCGCCCGCCGCGGCCTTTGCCGACCCCCTCGAGGACCCTCCCGGGGGTCCAAACAGCCAGCTGCCGCCAGGGACGGTGGTCGCGGGCCGATATGTGCTCCGGAGAATGCTGGGCCACGGTGGGGCCGCCAGCGTTTATGCCGCCGAACACGTCGTCGTGAAGCGCGCGGTGGCCCTGAAAGTGCCTCACATCGACGTCGACATGCGAGAGCTCCTCTTCGCGCGCCTGCGGCGCGAGACGAAGGCGCTCGCGGCGGTGCGTCACCCGGTGGTCGTCGACGTCATCGACGGCGGCGACGCGAAGGGCGTGCCCTTCCTCGCCATGCAGCTCCTCGACGGCAGGACGCTGACCGGCCTCCTGGCGGCACGCGGGTCGCTCGACGCGGACTCGGTCGTGAAGATCGGCGTGCAGCTCGCGTCGGGGCTCGCCGCGGTCCACGCCGCCGGCATCCTCCACCGCGACGTCAAGCCCGCCAACGTCATGATCACCCGCGAGCCGAGCAACCAGGTCCGGCTCGTCGACTTCGGCGTGGCCAAGCTGCCCGGCACGGTCGACATCGTCGAGATGAACCTCACGCAGTCGGGCGCCATCCTCGGCACGGTCGAGTACATGGCACCCGAGGCGCTGCTCGGTCAGCCGAACGCCGATCATCGGGCGGATCAGTATTCGCTCGGTGTGACCCTTTACGAGTGCGCGACGGGCAGCGTCCCCTTCGAGGGCGGGCTCGGGCAAATCCTCCTGAGCGTCACCACGCAGGACCCCGCTCCGCTCAGCAGCGTGCGCTTCGACATCCCGAAGGCGCTGTCCGACGTCATCCATCGTTGCCTCGCGCGCGATCCGGAGAAGCGCTTCGCCAGCATGGCCGAGCTCGCCGTCGCGCTCGCGGCGTGCGCCAACCGACGCCTCGACACGATCGACGTGCTCGGCGATGCACGCGGCCGCGTGGCGCCGCCGCTTCCGCCCAGCCGGGTCAGGACCCAGCCCACGGCGAGCGCGATGGCCGCGGTTTCTCCCGCGACGCCGGGCGCGCCCGGGGTCGTACCCGCGCTGGTCGTGCCACCACCGGCGCACGCGGCCCCCGCACCCGCCGCGGCCGAGCAACGGCCCCCTCCCGAAGCACGACGCGCCGTCGCGCGCGCCCCGTACGTCACGCTCGCCACGCTCCATCGCGACTCGACGTCGAACCCCATCGACGCCCGCATCGAGGACATCTCCGAAGGCGGCGTCCTCGTCGTCGCGAGCGAGGCCTGCGCGCAGGGCGACGTCGTCCGCCTCCGCTTCGCGACCCCGATGAGCGGTCGCATGATCGAGATCACCGCCATCGTCCGCTGGTCGCGCTCCTCGCGCGGCACCCGCGCGACGGGCTTCGAGTTCCAGAACCTCTCCGAAACCACGCGCGCCGAGATCAAGCAATACGTCGCGCTGATGGGCAACGCGAAGGGCTAGACCCCTCCGCGGAGGCACCAATCGAGTGCCCGACGGTGGAGAATATCTCGGCAGGGCACCCGAGTAGCGTCGCCAGTTTGCGCGCTCCAGGTGCTCCGTGAGCCGCAGCGGCGGGGGCGCGGCACTAAGGTACGCTGAGCCACCGAGAGCGGACTTACACCAGATGATACGTGGATTGCGCGATGCGGCCCTGTTGCTCGGTGTACTATTCTGCTCCGGGGCGCAGGCAGCCTGTGGCATCGTCGCGAACGTCCCGACGAGTCACGACGGTGGAGCTGGCGCGTCCGGGGGTGACGCGGGGCCGGGAGCGTCAGGCGACGGCAACGGTAAGTTCACGAATGGCGAAACGCCAGGTCGCTCCGGACAGGGTGGGCAGGGCGGCGACGGGGCCTCGGGCACGCCTTCGGGCGGCGCATCGGGGCTTACCGACTCGGGTGCCGGCGTGATCCACGCGCCTGGCAATGACGCGGCGCTGGCAAGAATCGACCCCCATGCGTCAGAGCGGAAGGAGCTCTCCAGGCAGCTTTGCGGCCTGCTCGACAAGTATCCGTGCCTGACTCTGGAGACTGGCCTGCAGACGGTCAGCCCCGCGGACCAGGGCGCCTTCTGCCAGAACCTCACCGAGGCTAGCGGGGCTCTGGACGCGTGCTGGAGCGAGTGGGTCGATCAAATGCAATGCGAGCTCGCACGCACCGATTGGTGCCCGTGTTCGGACTACTGCCACTTTCACGCTTGGGACGGTGACACCCCTTCGCATTGCACCACCACCAAAGCCGCGCTCGATCAATGCGAGAATAGCTATTCAGCTTCCGGCCTGATAAAGGGCGCAGCGGGCTCGTACACGTGGGGAGTCAGGCAGCAAGGTACCTGCATGGCCTCTTCTGTCCTCAACTCGAGAGGCAGTTTCGACGCGCAGTGCAGCGGTCCAGCAGGCGGCCCTCAGACGTGCATGTGCTTCGTGAACGGTGTGTTCCTCGGCGACCAAGCACAATACGTCCACAACTCGTATTACTACGAGCAATGGTTGGCTTCCGATTGCGAAGACGTCGCCAGGCAGCTCGCGGCGGGAAAGTGCTCGGACATTCTCGATTGTTGCTTCACGTGGACGTACAACGCGTCACCGGACGCCGGACCCGTCGAGGATTGCGGATGCACGGCAGATCCCACGCAGGCGGGCTACGACAGCTGTGAGGCAATGGCCGCCGCGGGACACGGAAAAGTGATCGACCTCTGCCAGCGCTATCGGCCAAACCCTGGGAGCTTCCCCTGACGTCGAGGGGAACATCGGCGCCTCGCTGACACGAGCGCGACTAGAACCGAGGCTCGACGAGCTGCCACGTGGCGCTCCTCCGTGCGTCCCTCAGCCGCGCCTGCGCCCCGCGGTTTCGAGGCGCCGCGTGCCACCAATCGAGCGCCATGGTTGAGAAAATCTCTCCAGAGCTCCCGAGTAATGTCGCCGCTTTGCGCGCCGCGACCGCCCTGCTAAGAGAAGCGGCGAAGACCGTGATGAGGCGCGGAACACGGTGCATCGGTCGAGCATGGAGTGACGCGAGGACGCTCATTTTCGTCCCCCTCGTGCTGGGCGCGCCCCTCACCCTCGTCGCATGTCACTACGATATCGGCGCCATCCAGGCTCGCGCTGATGCAGGTTCTCGCGACGCGGACACGTCATCGAGGGGCACGCTGGACGCGGGGAGCGGAGGGGCTTCGAATGCCATGCCTTCCGGTGGCGAAGGTGGCGGAGGCTCTTCCGGAGCGATGACGTTGGGCAGCGGCGGTCGCTTCGGGTCCGGCGGTTCAGGTGCGGGCGGCGACGGTGGGTCGCCTCTCTCGGCCCGAGATGGCGGCTCGGGTGCCGGAGGAGCAGGCGCGACGAGCTCCTCGCCTGAATCGGGTGTCGGTGACGATGGAAGCGCCGGCTCCGGCGGAACTGGCTCGGGTGGAATGCGCGCAGACGGCGGCGGCGCTGGCGCTGCGGGCTCCGGCGGAGTTCGTCCCGGCACAGGAGGCACAGGAGGCACGGGAGGCGCACCGGCGCGCTGGTGTGACGGCAAGCAGGTGCTCTTCTGTGAAGATTTCGACGGCCTTCCGACCGTCGACGAATTTCTGAATGGCCCCATCTGGACCAGCGTCTCCACGACGAATGGCACCTTCAGCTTCGACTCCGTCGCTTCCGTGCCTTCACCTCCTCACGCCTTGCGGGTCCGGACCACCTCGTCGTCCGGCGTGACCACGCTCGCGATTCATACGTTCCCGGCTTTCACCAAGGCTCCGTCGAAGCTGCGACTCGAATTCAACCTGCGGATCGACGCGGGTGACGGCGTGAACGGGCTCTCGGGAGCATTCTTCGCGGGCATCTTGACGGGCACGCGCATCTCGGACGGAGTCATGGGGATCGAGATCGGACCGGGTCCGGCGTTGCTGGGCGGCTATCTGGAGACCAGCAACGGTCTCAACGGCGCGCCTCCCCCATACAAGGAGTACGGGCTCCCCACCGCCTTTCCGACGGAAGGCACATGGATCGGCCCTTACACGGTCGAGGTCGACTATTCGAGCGGCCCTGCCGGCAAGCGCACGGGGTGCATCCAGATCCTCAGCGGCGGCGCACCGCAGCTCGCTCAATGCTCTGCGGTGCCGGCGTCACTCGTCGATCCCCCCTTCGTCTCGATCGCGCTCGGCGTTTACGGCGGCGGCCTCGGCCTGACCGGCAACGTCCAGCTCGAGTTCGACAACGTGACGTTCACGGCGGAGTAGCCCGCGGGGGCACGACGAGGCCGAGGAGCAGTCCGCTCAGGAACCCTGCGAGGTGCACGGTGCTGCTCACGGCGGGTGTCATCCAGTCGAACACCATCTGAACTCCGAGGACGCTCAACGCCTCCCACAGCGTTCGCTGCAGAAAACGCGTTCGACGGACCCGACGGCGCCGGAGCGTCGCGGCGAGGAGCGCCCCCAGCAAGCCGAGCACGCCGCCCGATGCGCCAACCAGCACCATTGGCCCGGAGAGCACGAGGAGCGCCACCGCGTTCCCCAGCACCGCGCTGCCCGTGAAGAGTACGAGGAGCTGAACCGTACCGAAAGCGGACTCGACGCGGCGCCCGAACACGATGAGCGCGAGGGAATTTGCCAGCAGGTGCGTCGGGCCGAAGTGGAGCCAAGCTGCGGTCACCGTGCGCCAGAGCCCGTCGTGAGCGCGCGGCGGGATGAGCAGGGCACCGAGCCGGACCAGATTGCGAAGGCTCGTCGAGCCGCCCGGCAGCTCGAGAAGAAACACGCCCACGAGGCTCGCGAGCAGGAGCCACGTCGCGGGCGAGCGACCCTGAAGGTTCGAGAGACCCACGGCCGACTCGGATTCGTGCTCGATGTCGCGTAGCACCGCCTGCGCTGCGGCAGAGAGGGTCGACGGATCGACGGGCTCGAACGGCTCGGCCAGACGACGTTCCGCGCCGCGACGCGTCTCCGGATCTGCGCGAGCGATGAGCTCGACCAGTGCATCGTGCGACTCGGCACGGCCCGCCGCCTGGAGCGCCGCAGCGCGCCAGCACGCGCGGGTATCGGGCGAGATCCAGGAGACGGCGTTGCGGTTTCGCGCGAGGGCGGTGCGGACGGCAATCGCGCCGCAGAGGATCATGCCGGTCCAGAACAGGAATGCGTTGGCGTCCATCGAGGTCCGTCCCGGCCTGCCGAGGCGGGAACCAAATGTGAGCATAGTGGCACGTGCTGCAACGGGAGAAGCAGCCGGGAGGGTGTACGAAAACCTGGACTATTCAAGGCGACGCGTTTCGCCGGATAACGGAGGCATGGAGCCGACGTTGCTCATCGACGCGATCGTCCGTCAGACGAAGGTGCTCATCGCTCAGCTGGCGACCTCCGCCGGGGTCCGGGCGCCGCTGGCCCACACGGCGAACCAGGTCTTTCTCGATCTGGTCGGTCAGCTGAAGGAGCAAGGGCTCGGCAACAAGGTCATCGCCGACATGTTCGGCCTGGCCCTCAGCACGTACCACGACAAGGTGCGGCGCATGTCGGAGAGCCAGTCGTACCGCGGCCGCTCGCTGTGGGAGGCGACGTTCTCGTACGTTCAAGAGCGCGAAACGGTGCTCCAGGCCGATGTGCTGACGCGCTTCCGCAATGACGAGGAGGCGAGCGTGCGCGCCGGCACGAGCACTGGCGGCGTGCCGGCGGCGTGCACCGGCCGCTGACAGAGAGCGGGTGCGCAGCGACGTATCAGGCCGCCGTCGCCGCCATCCAGTGTTCACCGCCGGGGTTGCGCTCGAACTGGGTCGCCACTTGTGGTTCCGACCGCCTGGTTGGAGTCACCGTCCTCGATGTGGCAACGACGTGCGTCTACGACCCGAGTGGCACACTGGTCGGGGCGAGCACCTGCTCGAAGCCCATCGGAAGTTGCAATTGCTTCACGTCAGGTGACATGAACCCCGGCGCGTGTCAGCAGGGGGATTCCACCGATCCCTGCGCGACGGACGCCGGCAAGAACTGACGGCGGATCACACGTCAGCGCACCCGCCCTACGACCCGCACGGACAGCAGTAGAAAGCGACGCCTCCCGGGTTGGCGCCCAAGGAGCGACAACCCGCGGGCGGATCCGGGACCGGGCCGGGCCCGATGCCCCCGCAGGCGGCGGCGTACTCGTTTGCGGTGCAGTCGTTGTGACAGGTGCCACTGGTAGCTCCCTGGCAGGTGATCGCGCCGTTCGTCGTGCACGATTCGTCCGTCCCGCCCGGATTGGTGCAGGCGATGTAAGCGCGTGACGGATGACACGTCGCGCGCGACGACGCGTCGGCGTCGAAGGTCGATGGCCAGGTGCACGAAGGCAACTTCGAAGCGGCCATGGCCGCCCTGCCGTCTGCAGTCCTGCAGACTCCGCTGACACATGTCGCAGCCGCGCTGGCATTCGCGCAATCCACGTCGATGCCGCACTTTATCCAGTTGGTGTTCGTGCCCGCTCCCGGTGCGGGCGAGCTGCACGCCGCGAACGTCACCGCACAGAAGAGCGCAACGAGGGCGCCCAAGATCCCGGTCCATACTTTGCCGTTCATGTCGTCTCCTCACCCGGGTCGGGCTCCGAAGCAGGGCCCGGCTCCTCCACGTATTGACCGAAGTAGAAGTACACGCGCCGGCTCCGCGGAGCTTCCGCGGCGCGTTCCACGTTGAACGCTTCGACGTCGCGCCAGAGCGCTGCAACATCGCGGCGTACGTCCTGGAGCAATCGCTCGACGCGCGACTCGAACGGGTGCCCGTCGTGGATGTCGAACGACAGTGTCGCTCCGCCGACGACGTCCTGCTGCATCGAGCGCGGCTGCCCGCCGCGAACCTTCGCGGCGATCGCGTTTGCGACAGCGCGAAAGTGATCGAACACGGCGACCTCCCAGCCGAGCTCTGCGCCGACCGGGACGAACAGCCCGATGGAGCGAAGGGTTGCGCCGTCGCCGTCTCCGTCGCGAGCGAGCTTGCCCTCCGTCACGAGCGTTTCCGCCGCAGCGATGATCAACGCCCGGTCCAACCCGAGACGTTCGACGAGCATGTCGACCGTCGTTCCCGGATTGCGGTGGACGGTCGTCCACACCACGGGGAGAGTCGACTCTGCTGCGTTGGCTTCGACGAGATAGGCGAGATCCGCGTCGCTCGTGATGCGGTAGAGAGCGTCCACGCCGTGACCCGCTTGATAGACGAGGCCCGAGCCGACGAGGTCGTTCAGGACGGCGCCGACCTCGCGCTCTCCGTCCGCCGTGAAACGACGCAGGACATCGCCGCGCCGCGCACGGCCCTCCGCTCCGACGAACTCCAGCACCGCCTGCCAGAGCGTCCTGTCGGGCACGGTGGCCGACTCGGCGATCCGCCGGACCTTTTTCTGATAGCTCCGCAGCGCGAGCCCGAACATGTCCGCCGCCACGCGCTGAGCGACGCCTTGCGCGTCGAGCTCCCGGGCCAGGTCGAGGAACACCTGATCGGCGACCTTGGCGAGCGGCGCCCGCACGCCGGCCGCCGTCGACAGCTGACCGATGAGCACCGTCGTCTGCTGCATGATGGAATCGATGAGGAGACGGATGTTCATGCGAGAGCCCGGAGGTGCATCCCGGAGCATAGAAGCTCCTTGGCGGGGAGCCAGACGCCCTAAAGTACGCACCCTCGACCCTGTGCCTTTGTCGCGGGTCCCGGATCTGGGTAAAGTGTCGGGCTGCGTGGCCAATCCATCGCGTGGGGTGCGGGTCGTCCTTGGGCTTGGGTTCTGTCTGGCTGCTCTGGGCTGCAATGCAGAGGAGCTGACGCCGGAGGGTTCGAACGTCGCCACGTCGAACAGAGCCCCGCGGAGCAGGGCTTCGACCCGAGCGCCTGCAAGTCGCTCGGGTTCATCGTCGGGCGCGGGGGTGGTGCCTTTGGCGGAGCTTACATGACGAACGAGAGCCTCATCGCTTACGCGATGAACGATCTCCGGAACAAGGCTCAAGTTCTGCGAAGGCTCGCTCTGCAAGATCGAGCTCGTCGTCACTCCACCCTCCAGCAAATCGGACGACCGCCGCGGAGAAGCAAGCCGCTCCAGCTCGTCGCGAAGGCCCCCGAGCTCGTGCACGAGCTGATGCAACCCGTGACGAGGATAACGGACATCAAGGTGCTCCAGCTCGGGGGTCTCGAAGGGCTCGTGAGCAACGGCGGAAATGGTGCGCCGGCACCACGCAACGGCAGCTCGACGCCGATCGGCGAAGATGCCTCCGGTACCCGGGACGCAAGCCGTCGACGCTCGGCAAGCGCGCCGCGTACGCCGGCAGCCCACGCCGGCGCGTCGACGCCCGAAGCCGTGGTTCCACCACGCCCGTGACGATCGCGGAGGCGAGCGCCCGACGCGCTCGCCTTCCGCGAATCGCTCGCCCTGCGCTGCCACCCGCACGACGTACTGCCGGAGAGCGCCCACGAATGCGTCGAGCATTTCGCGCAGCAGGATGGTCGTCTCCTCCGTGTTGCACACAGCGGTGATGCCGCGGCCACGCGTCGAAAACCGGCCCGTCCAGTCGAAGCAGAGCACATTTGCTCGCTGTCGATCGCGGTCACGAAGAGACACGAGTCGTTCGTGAGTACGTCGCGCTTCAACTCGTAACGAGACGCAATGTCTCGACGAGACGCAAACGTAGCGGTGCGTTCGCGCTGGCCTCCGCGCGACTACTCCCCAATGAAGTCGTGGTCTTTTCACTTTGTGAACTCCATCTGCTTCAACGAAATGCTGTGACAATCAGCGAGACCAATGTAGGCACAATGATTGACCAGTGATGTTGACGCATTTGGTTATACCTAACCTCCACTTGCCGCTAAATCAGCCACACAGCGACACCCCTGTCGTAGACAAATGATTGGCTGGTGGTCTTACCGCAGGAAGGATGTCGACTTATCGGGTTCGCTAGATGCAATCCGAAATGCGATCGATAGTCGTCATTCTCACCAGCGCTGGTGCCATGCTCGGTGCGGCCGGCTGCTCCGGCGCCGATCCGACCGGGGCGATCTCCGAAGAGGTCAGATCGGGCCACAACAGGGGCGGCCACTCGGGCACCGGAGGATCGAGCTCCGGCTCCGGAGGATCGAGCTCCGGCTCCGGAGGATCGAGCTCCGGCTCCGGAGGATCGAGCTCCAGCTCCGGAGGATCGAGCTCCGGCTCCGGGGCCGTCAGTAGCAGCGGCGGAGCGGGGAACGGCGGCACCGGCGTCTCCGCAGGAGGCAGCGCGGGCGCAGGCGGCAGCACCGCGACAGGCGGCACCACGATGACGACCGGCGGCTCGACCGGACATAGTCTCCCGCCGCCCACTCCTCCCGCGACTGCGAACAACTCCGTGACGACGGCGCTGCCGCCGGTGGCAGGGATGACGAACTTGGTGGCGAGCCAGCGCAACGATTCGGCGAGCATCGAGTTCGATCCGATCGACGGAGCGAAGGACTACCGCGTGTACGCCCTGCCGAACGACGCAGCGGTGGTGAAGAACGCGGACGGCACGGTGACGGTGACGAACGCCACCTACCGCTGCGCAGGGACACGGCAGACCTGGAACCTCGCGAGCAAGGGCGTCTCGAAGGACACCGGCGGTTCCTACGTGAGCGCCACCTTCAACACGGACTACACGAAGGACACGCTCGGGTACGTCTATCTCGAGGCCGGGAGCGGTCGCAGCCCGGTGTACGCGCTCGGAGCGATCAAGGCCGCGGCCGAGATCGACGAGATGGGCTGGAAGGAGATGCGGGTGAAGGTCTACACCGCCGACGCCAACCAGCGCGCCACCCTGCTTGGTCAGGGCTGGCGAGACGACGGCATCGTCTTCTACGTGCCCTCGGCGGCTTCCGGCTCCACCGTCCCCGTCTACGGCTCGCAGATGACCGAGGTCGTCGCCGGCCAGGGCTGGACGAAGTATCACCAGTACTACTACCTCGACGCTTCGAAGGCCGCGCACGCGAAGGACAACACTCCGCCCGCCGTCGCCTTCAACGTGCTCACGGCCGCTGCCGCAGGCGCCGCTCCCCTCATGGCCGTCGACTACGTCGGGACGATGGAGCACGTCGAGCTCGTCGCCGGCGGCGAGCGCTTCCTTCGCGCTGCTTACCAGGGCAACGGGCCCCTCTGGCACCTCGAGTGGGCCGGCCTCACCGCAACGACCACACTGGTGGTCGAAGCCCTCGACGCCCCCTGCCCCTTCCAGGGCTTCCTCTCACCCCAGCCCCTCCCCAAGTCGGGCGTCCACCAGGCTCTCCTCACCCTCGACAACCTCAGGCAGGCGTCCCCCACCGGCGAGGTCTTCATCAACGGACAGGGCGACGCTGCCAGCAAGCCCAAGGCCATCGCCCGCTCCTTCGTCACCGTCCAGCCTCAGCCCAACAAGGCCGGCGACTGGGACTGGTACAGGGACTTCTCCGACGCCACCCCCTTCGGCACCGCCACCGCGGTCCCGGGCTGCACCGACTTCAACTGCACGCGTTTCCAGACCGCTGACTTCGACTTCAGCGCCTACAGGCTGGAAAAGGAAGGCTCCCAGTTCCTCTTCACCTTCGGGCAGTTCCTCGGCCAGTTCTGGGTCGCTTTCGACGACGCCGGCAGCGACGTCACCGGCAAGGTCCGCTTCACCGCTCGACAGAAGGCCAACGTCGATACCGATCCCTCCAAGTTCCTCCACGTCACCCTCTCCGAAGACATCGTCGGCACCGATCGCCGCTACCCGCAGCTCATCGTCTCCGACCAGGACGCCCCTGTGCAGGAGGGCCTCGCCAAGACCAACGCCAACACCTTGCTCGTCCAGCCCATCCAGGGCCCAGCCATGCGGCTCGAGGTCCAGGCCATTCACGGCCTCGTCAACGGAAACCCCTGGGACATCAACAACCAGGCCAAGGAGCATCGGCTCATCGACACCGAGGCCGCTCTCAAGGAGCCCTCTGACTGGCCCTTCGAACACGCCGGCATGGATCGCCTCACTCGCTTCGACGTCTACGTCTCTTCTCAGCGCCTCTACGCCTTCATGGACGGCAAGCCCGCTGGCTGCACTCTCTTCCCCTCAGGCTTCGCACTCTCCGGCCCTGTCACCGTCACCTTCGGCGATTCCCTCTATCACGAAGGCGCTGCCGACGAGCTCGTCTGCTCGCAGGCCATGCCTTACGGCTTCCTCCACGTCCACCAGTGCACCGAGACCAAGCGCCACTTCGACGACTTCGGTTTCAAGAACGCCTCGGACGGACCTCTCTGGGACGAATCCAAGTTCCCCTGCCGAGCCTATTAGTAACGGGGGGCCTTAGCCCCGCCGCCTTCGGCGCGCTCGCTTCGGGGCGTACTTTGATGCGTCGGGGACGACGTCGGCGCGGCCGTGACGACCGCGGAGGCGAGCGCCCGGCGCGCCCGCCTTCCGCGATCGCTTCCCCTACGATGCTGTCGCCCCCGCCGGGTCGGGCACCGGCACCGGTGGGTCGGGACTCGGCGTCGGTGGCGTCGGCGTCGGCGGTGCGGGCGGCACCGGCTGCGGCTCTGGCTCGACTGGAGTGCTCCGCACGGGCGTCTGCCAGCTCACGATCGGCGAGAGCAGCTCAGCGGCGAGCTCGGCGCTGCTCGGATCCTTGCTGCGCACCGACGCCGCCACCCGCACGACGTACTGCCGCAGAGCGCCCGCGAACGCGTCGAGCATTTCGCGCAGCAGGGCGGTCGGCTCTTCCTCGTCGCGCAGGGCGGTGATGCCGAGAACCTCGCCGTACCTCCTGTGCGCGTCCCGCAGCGTCTTGAGTATCGAGGCGGCGCCGAGCGCCTCGATCTCCGCGTCGAGCTCACGGCTCTTGATGAGCTTGAGACGCGTGTTGCTCTCGGCCCATTCGAGCTTGTACGCGAGCATCAGGAATTTCAGACCCTCGGGGAAGATCTGGCTTTGTAGAGACGCCGCGACGGCGGCCCTGGGGTGATTGGGCAACTTCGCCCACGCCCCGAGGACGTCGAAGAGCGCGCTCCAGCTCGCGTCGAGGGCGCTGTCAGCCGCCTTCGAAACAGCCGGATCTACGCGCGGCAGCGGTAGTCGAGCCGCTGCGGTGCTGACGAGCGCGCGATGCGCGGCGGAAAGCTCCGCGAGCGACTCCGCGAGCGGCTCCGGCAGCTCCTTCGAGCGCGCGACTGTGAGAACCTCGCTGCCGAGCGCTTGCGCTCCCGCGGCGTCGAGCCGCGGAAGCTGGACCAGATCGAATGCGTGAAAACTCCTCTTCATGACCGATTCCTCCATCATGACGAACACCGCGTCTCCCCACCTGAGGATGCTCGATGCCGTCGTTCTCTGTGCAGACGCGGCGAGCCCTCGCCTCATTCCGCACGCCCTCACATTCCCGCGAAAGCGCACACCCCTGTGGTCGCACGCGCACGGTGTCGCCAGCGAGCAACGTCTCCAGGGCCGAACGCCTCTCTACATTGCTACCGAGGATGCCCGCGAGCTCCCCTCACCTCTCTGCATTGCGTTTGCGTGAGCTCTCGACCACCCCGTACCTCTCTGCATTGCGTTTGCGTGAGCTCTCGACCACCCCTCACCTCTCTGCATTGCGTTCCGACGTGCTCCCGACCACCCCATTGCCTCTCTGCATTGCGTTCCGACGTGCTCCCGACCACCCCATTGCCTCTCTGCATTGCGTTCCGACGTTCTCT
>Ga0265334_10000180_pt1 | contig 37441 bp, 91 predicted proteins | sample 42023metaG_FD_192442 | JGI IMG/M metagenome (GOLD analysis project Ga0265334, IMG submission 192442) | Rhizosphere microbial communities from Carex aquatilis grown in University of Washington, Seatle, WA, United States - 4-20-23 metaG | ecosystem: Host-associated > Plants > Roots > Rhizosphere... | reverse complement strand
TATAATTAAAGCATGGAGGAAGTTATGGCTAAATGCAATAAAATTGAACACAAATCTTTTCACGCCGAAAATGGCTATTGTCACGCTTGCTCCTTGCCTTCTATCGAAGAATTTGAGCCTAAGCCTAAACCATTATATACTTCACAAGACCTGGATAGGCTCTCCAATATCAATTCAAGCCTTGCAGTCTCTTTAAGCCAAGAGGCTTCCGATAACCTTATCAATCAAGCTAGGATGGCTCTACGCCTTATCAACGCTTTTAAAGACGCCCGTAAACGTCTGAAATATGATAAGGATATCCCTACGGTTCTATTGATTTGTGACGCCGCTGTGAATAACTTGGCCCAAGGCTATTCCGATAAGGACTAAAATGAAATTCACTAAGGCTATGCAATTTGAATTAGACGAGGAAATGGATAGAAACAAAGCTAAGTTTGAGGCTTGGAATCTGATTCTGGACCTTTTAACCTTTAATTGGTTCTGACAAGCCTTTACTTTTAGGGGCCTAGGCCATACTCTAAACTTCAAACTTATCTTTACATCATACTAACTTAGGCTTTACAAGTCGATAAAGCCTTTAGTCGAATCAGAAAATTGCAAAAATTGCAATAGGATGTAAATCGAACAAATCTGAAAAAGCCTTTGAAATCAATAGAACAAATTTGTTAAGACCTTTACGGTATACCCATTTTTATATACACTTTTTATAACGCCTATAAAAACTGTGTCCAATATAATATATTATGCGGCTGATTATATATTGGCGAAAGTGTTGACTTATATAATGGCTTATGGTATAATTACATATCATCCAAGCCAAGGGGAAATATCATGGGAAAGTATAACGTCATGGTTCTTACTGCGCGAGAAGTTTACGCTGACAATGCGGAACAAGCCATGAAGATGGCGCGGGAAAGTGGCTATGATACTTGTGTGAATGCTGTTCCGGTTCAGTTTGGTGATTCTGGATTATTGGTGAATTCAGATTTGCGGCATCGTGCGGCTTGGCTGATACAGTGGGCGGCGGCTTGTGCTGACGCTGGGAATTTCTTTGAGCAAGTTGGTTCTACGCCTGAGCCTTTTCCTATCTCTATGGTTTGGAAGGCTTGGAAGGATGGGGATGCAGTTACAATTGAGGTAGTTGAGAAAGAGGAAAAGAAAATTGCTCGAATGATGGCGCTTTAGGAGAATAGAATGAATATTCAAACAGAAATGAATAAGCCCTTGACACAAACGGAAATTGAAGAGGCCATGAGGATGCGTGGATATAAAGAAAAAATCCAACGGCATTATCTTGGATATAGGATAGGGGAATTTGCTTGTCTATTAAATGAGGGTCCAATTGTTTTATCGGATGATGAAGTTAGGGCCATCATGTTACCGGATGAAAAGGCTGTATGGGTTAGGAATGAAGATGGTGATTTTCATTCTCTTCGGCTAGTGAAAGCTGTTCCGAAAGATGAAACGTCTAGAAAAGTGAAGGCCAGTATACAAGAATGGTAAGGATAACATAGTATAGGCCAGTTTATAAAATGGCTTGACAATCTAGAAGGAACGTGGTATAATAACAACATGAGAGTTAGGGATTGGCCCTAATCCTCCACAGACTACAGATAAGGAGTAAGACAATGAATACTGAGAAGCGCGGTGTGGGTCGTCCCGTCTCGAAGGCCCTGCGGCCTGAGCGGTTGAAGCGGCTGGCGAAGCTGGCGAAGGGTCGGGGCTGGTCCCTGGTGAAGCTGGCGGCTTTCGCCAAGGTGAATTACATCTCGCTGGTGAAGGCGCTGGAGCGCGAGGGCCTCAAGGACGTGAACCATCGTTCCACGAAGGCCGTCAAGGTGAAGCGCACGGTGAAGGCCAAGACGAAGAAGGTCAAGGTGGCGAAGAAGGCCAAGCGCGGGCGTCCTGCCAAGGCCAAGAAGGCGAAGGTGGTCAAGGCCAAGCGGAAGTATACGCGGAAGGCCAAGCCCGAGGCCACGGCCACCCCTGCGGCTCCGGCCAAGAAGCGCGGGCGTCCCAAGGGTTCCAAGAATGCGGTGAAGCCCGAGGCCACCGAGACCGAGACCGAGACGGTTTCGGCTACCGAGACGGCCACTCCGGCTCCTGCCGCTCCTGCGGCCACCGAGACGGTTCCGGCCCCCGAGGGCGAGAAGGTCACGGCTGGGGCGTAAAAGAAACAATTAGGTAAGTAAAAGTTGAGAGGGCTCTAGGAGAAATCCTAGGGCCTTTCTCTTTTTATGATACATTACTAGAAATTAATCTTTGAATTAACCGGACAGTTAATCCTAGTGCTAATTTGTTCCGCAAGATGAAACGTCTGGAATGGTTGACAATGGTTATTCATTATGATAAAATGGTTTATCACTTGGGAGCAGTCATGAAAAAAATAGGCAATGTGGAATTGGTGGAGAAAGGTGATTTAGGATTTTCCAATTATATCGCCGTGGTGGACGAGAATTGGAAGCGTTTGGAGAAGTCGAATAAGAATGCAAAGGGATATGTAGGGCGTGTGATTACCCATCCTTATGCTGACGGTGCGGCTGTATATCTTGTGACAGAGGAACAGGATAAGACGGTGACAATCCAGGTTGTGAATAACATTGGGGATAATTGGGTTCTCCCTGCCTGGGGTGAAGAGGATGTTATCAGTAAGAAAACTGCTGTTAAATTAATGATAACGACAATGCGCCTGTAAAGCTATTGACAATGATTAGGGTGTGGGTTATAATAACTTATACTCACTAACGGGAGAACATCATGTTGCTCAATTTCGATAAGAATGCTAAGACGGTGAAGGGACAGAAGCGGGGTGTCATGACTGGAATTCTGTATCTTGCTCCTTTTAATCTGTCGGGCGTGAATGTTTGCGCCTATGCTTCGGCGGGTTGTGCGGCGGCTTGCCTGAATACGGCTGGCATGGGGGTTTTCAATAACGTCCAGAAAGCCCGTATCGCTAAGACAAAGAGCCTCTTCGAAAATCGTGAGGCTTTCATTACCCTGTTGAAGGCGGAAATTTGGAATGCCATTGGCCGTGCTAAGAAAGCTGGCATGGAATTGGCTATCCGCTTGAATGGCACGTCCGACCTTCCTTGGGAGAATATGTTTCCTATGGGGGATTTCCCCAAGGTTAAGTTTTACGATTACACAAAGAATCCTATCCGCATGAAGAAATTCCTTGACGGCGGGATGCCCAAGAATTACAGCCTGACGTTTTCCTTGTCGGAAACTAACAAGCCTATCGCTATGCAAATTTTGAAGCGTGGCGGGAACGTGGCAATGGTTTTCGCTACCAAGGATGAAAAGAAACTGCCCAAGGAATACATGGGTTACAAGGTGGTGAACGGTGACAAGGACGATTTGCGGTTCAAGGATAAGGATAACGTTATCGTCGCTTTGAAAATGAAGGGCAAGGCTATGTATGATACCACGGGGTTTGTCCAGCCTTGCGCTTAAGGCTTGCTTGACAGACAATTGAAAGCGTGGTATAATCAATCAATGGAGGCTATCATGCCGCGTCACGTTCCTGGTTACAATCCGCCTATCCCTAGTGCGGAAGTTGTTTTCGAGAATGCTCTTCGAGAGCTTCGGGTTGCCCATGATTTTCTTGAGGATGAAACTAGTCCGCAAGGGGAAGTGTGGCGCAATCTGTTAATTGAATTGTGCCAGAAAATTTCTTCAGAACAAAAATAACCTTTAGAGGATACAATGCCTTACATCATGACTGAAAGTGGATTTGAGCCTGACGCTGAAGAAAAGCGTATCATGGCGAAAGAGGAGAGGATGCTCTATTATGGGAAGTATGTTTCCCTTGTGGGGCTTCTTGTCCTGATTGTTATTCTCAAGGCGGCTGGGTTTTTCTAGTAACTCCTTAAACCTTTCACTATACTCCTGGAGCCTAGTCATGACCGTCCGTATTCGAAAGATTCGTAGTAAACGTAAATGGCGATTGTAGTTGACAATTCATCCGTGTTAGGATATAATAAGTATTATGACTGACACGCTGAAAATTCTTCATTATTCCGACCTGCATGGGAAGCTTCCGCAGATACCAAAGAAATTTTGGTTCACGGATGTTACTATCGCTTTGACTGGGGATATTTGTAACAATTATCCTTATCAGACTTTCACGCCTGGGATTAAGCAGGGGACTTTATTCACGCCGACCAATTGGCAAGTCTGGAATTATCGTAAGATTGATACAGCCCTTGAGGCCCAACTTCAAAATCAATGGGTTGAGGAAAAATTAATTCCTCATTTTGAAAAGTGCGGCATTAAGCTTGAGAATATGATTGTGCTTAATGGCAATCATGATTGGGCAGACTTCGAGAAATATTTCCCGAATGCTTTGAGGCTTGGGGCTAAGACAATTCTGTATCGCGGGATTAAGATTGGTTTGTTGACGGGCGTAAATTCAATCGCTGGTGAATGGAATGATGAAATCACCGAGCTTGGATTTGAACGCCGTATCAAAGAGCTTGACCCTGATATTGAAATTCTCTTGACACACGCTGGGCCTTATGGTATAAAAGATGGTGGGTATGGTAGCCGTGAAATTGCTAAGGCTATCTATGGACAGACTAGTGCAGAAATTCCATACTTTAGGAATTTGAAACTCCACCTGTTTGGTCATGCCCACGGAAATCGTGGAGCGCATCGTGATACGATTGAAACGGAATTGGGAAAGAGGGAAGTGCGATTTTATAACGCCGCAGAAACCCGTTTCGAAATAGATTTTCTGGTGGGACAATGAATCCGTATGAGAGAAATCCATATGAGAAAGAACGTTTTGAATTAGACAACGGAAAGATTGCCGATAAGCAAATGGAAGGTGATATCCTTTTGCTTTCCAAGGGATTGATTTTTCAACCGAAGTATTTTGACTTTCTGAGAAATGTTTCTTGGGCTAGGGTTGACAATTAATTCTAACTCTGGTATAATTACATCATGAGAACACGATGGATGGACCTTCCTATTGTCGAGCGCACGAAACGCAATGAAGAGTTTCGCCGTGATATGGAAAAGCGTATAGCCGAAGATAAGGCTAAACGTAAAATCCAACGAAAGAAGGATGAACGCTTTCGTCACCGCTTAACAATTAAGATGACAAACCATATGCTCAATTGTAAGGATTGTCAGGAAGGAACGCCCTGTAAGAAAGCCTATAGCCTGGGCCTGTTCCGTTTCGGCATGAATAGAATTTTCGAAAAGTCAGCGAGACTTCTTTCGGGATTTCATGTGGATGAACTTCATATGAAACTTGTGCCAGAAAAGAAAAAGCTTGACTTAGTGCATTAGAAGTGGTATAATACAAATAAGCTCTTTGACAATTTATCGTGTGTGGCGAAATCGGATAGACGCTTAGCCAGCACAGATGGAACAAGCCGTCCCTCGAAAGGGGTTATATGGCCCGTCGCCGCTGGTGAAACTATTAACAGGGGAAAAGAGTTGAATCCTCATAAAATAAGCGAGTGACCTATTGATGGTAACAAAATGGTGGTAATCCACCCTCTTGCTTTAAAAACTCCTGAAGGTTCGAATCCTTCCACACGATATCTCTAAATCGCTCCAGGATAGCCCTACAAGCCGTCAATAACCCTTCAACAAGGTGTTGACGGCTTTTAGCTTAGTTAGATTAAGTTTTGAATTAACTGGACGGTTAATTTGTATATTAAAACAAATTTGTATATTCCCCTTATATAAGTAATAAGGGTATAATAAGCTAATAACTTACATAAATCATTCAAAGGTTTTTGAATAGCTGTTAAAAGACTTGTCAATAAAAGGGAATTATCGATAAGAGCGTCAAAATCTCTGGAAAAAGTGGTTATTGCGGTTTAGTCTTGACAAATCATACTAGTTATGGTATAATACTCATATGTTTTGAGCAGGGGATGTGGTTAAAAAAGGGATTGACAAACGGCTTGACAAACAGAATAGAACGTGGTATAATACAGACTCAAGTGGGGCATAACTGATTGGTTCCCTTCGGAGCCACCCCACGCTTCTAAGACACCAGTTACAGACCGCACACTATTACCTATGCCAAGCGGTGTCGCAAGACTGGGTTTGGGGATAACCGTGAAAGCCCCTTAATTTTTGAAAAGTTTGCACCGAATGACGCTGTAGCGGCGTAATTTACGTGATGACCAGCTTATAAGCAATCCACGTAGAACGGCAAGAGTCGTGAGACACTTGATAGGTGCAAAAGCTCTAAGAAAGACGAAAAAGTTTCTCTGTGAAGTTTTTTTGGAGAGAAGGATACTTCAATCCAAAGCCACAAGATTGAGGCAGTTGGGAAACTATTTGTGGTAAGTAGCAGAGGAAGCGCATACTGTGAGCGGTGAGGCGGTCAAGACGCAGACCTAAGCAGTCACTAGGAAGGCCCCTCGCCAGTCATGGCTTGTGGGCCTTTCCTGTTTTTGTTGACAAAGCCTCTTTCTTATGGTATCATGATTATATGAGACTTGACTTGAACGCAATCAATGCGATGGTGGAACAGGGCTTGGTCAATAAGCAGACCCACCCTACGCTTCCCCTTTCCATTTACAAGTATTCCCAGCTATGCGTTTTCTCCCGCCATTGGAATGAGACTACTTTGCTGTGCCGTGGCATTGTGCTGGATGATTTGGGAAATGTGGTAATCAATTCTTTCCCCAAGTTCTTCAATCATTCCGAGGGTGCCGGCCTTGAGGGTTATCAGACCCGCAAGAGTGCTGGTATGGCTTATACTATTACCGACAAGATGGACGGTAGCCTAATTCAGGTGGCCCGTTATAATGGTCATTTAGTAATCTCGTCCTCTGGTTCCTTCACGTCCCCGCAGGCTATGAAGGCTACTGAGCTTTTGCGTGGCAAGGAAGAATATATTGAGGAAAACTGGACCTACCTTTTCGAGCTTATCTATCCGGAAAATCGAATCGTGCTGAATTATGGCGACAAGGTTTCTTTGACCCTATTGGCTATGCGTCATACCGAGACTGGAAATGAAGCTGGCTTTGGTCTTTGGCCGGATGATATATTCGAGGCTGTGACGCCTCTGGCTTTGACCTTGGATGAAATCGAAGCTGACTTGAAGCGTGACGCCTTCATTAACAAGGAAGGCTACATTGTCAAGTTTGCTGACGGCCATCGTGTCAAGATGAAGTATGATGAATATATGCGCTTGCACAAAATTGTGTCAGGCGTGAACGAAAAGTATGTTTGGGAATGCTTACGAGACAATGTGGATATCGAGGCCCAGCTTGTGAATATCCCCGACGAGCTTTTCCAGTTCGTCAAGGATGCGAAGGCTAAGTTCAATGCCGAGTTCGAGGCTGTGGATAAGGTTGTCAGGCTGGTGTTCCAGACTATCAATAAGGACGCAAGCCGCAAGGAACAGGCCCAGTTCGTTTTGGCTAACCATAAAGAATATGCCAAGATACTTTTCCAGATGTTGGATGGAAAGGATTATTCCAAGTTGATTTGGAATATGATAGAGCCGGAGTTCAAGCCTGGACTAATGGGCATGGGTCAAGCGGCGGTTGACAATTGATAAGTTCCATGATAGAATTAAATATACTTAATTCTGTGGAGAACAAAATGAACAAAGCTAAGTCCCAGGCTCTCAATGAATTGACGGCCCTTTACGAGTCGAGCCGTGATGGTCAAGCCGCTGTGGAGAAAGCCTGCCGCACAGCCAAGTATAAGGGCATGGTCAATTATCGGAAGTGCGGGCCTTGCGAAAGCGAAGAGCCGCATATCGATAATGTGTGTTGTGTCTGTTCCACCGCTAATGATTGACAAGTAACAAGAAAAGTGGTAAAGTAAGATGTCACTTCACAAAAGGAGCAAGTCATGGCAATCATTCGTGAGCGTCAGGAAGAGGAACAGGGCCGAGAGCTTTTGGTGGTGGGGGACCATGTGCGTTTGGTGGATTCCCCGCTGGACAAGTTGAAGCGTGGAGCCAAGGGCCGTGTCATCGAAGTGTTCGGTGATATGACCAAGGACAAGAACGTGCTCATGAACGTTCTGTTCCGTGTGGCGAAACAGGATTTTCATCTTCATGCGAGTGCGGAGCGTTTCCGCTTCACGCGCCACGCCGAGGGTGAGCCTCTGCCGGATGCGGAGAATGTTGCTCCTGCGGCGGCTGAAGTCGAGTAGTTATAAAAACTGCTTGACAGAAACAAAATGATGTGATAGAATAGTCTATCACTTCTTAGAGGGTATCATGGGCCAGCGTCATCAGGTTTACGTCTTCGTTAAGGATAAGAAGGGGCAGACCATTGGCGCTGGTCTTTACCATCAATGGCTTTATGGCCGCACGGCTGGCCTACAGGCAGTTCGCATGATGGAATATTTTGCCGAGGCTAAGAAGGAAAGCTATCATCCCTTGACTGGCGGGGTGAATACCTATGGCCTCCCTGTCCTGAATAAGTTCTTGGAGAATTTTTATTCTCTGATTCAGGAAACGGGATATCACAGCACCGAGGGCACGGCCATTGACACCACCACGGGTTGGGAAGACGGAGTTCGTGACCCGCGTATCATCGACAATAACGATGGCGTGACCGTCTTCGATTTCACGGACCCCAACAATCCTACTTATTGCATGATGAATATCCATGCCCAGGACGGTGACAGGGATTCCGCCAGCCTCCCCAAGTGGACGCCCGTGAGTGCGGAACGATATATCCGCGCCTACTATCCTGTCGGCGGAACGGTTTACCAGAAAGAGCATTGGAAGCCCAAGCAATTTCGTGAAAGCGAAAAGCAATTGGCAAAGATTTTCAAGCGTGTTCCTGCCCACAAGCTAATGACTAAGGAACGAGTGCGCGAATTGTTCCCTGCCGTCTTCGCTAAGAAGCCCAAGGTGAAAACGGTCAAGAAAAGCAATGAAGCCAAGGCAACGCAATTGCTTCAAGCGGCAAACAGGACCAATCGTTATCACCGATAGATTTACCGCCCCTGCCACCACGGAGGGGCACCTTTTTTGTTATATAAATTAATATCTGAATTAACTGTCCGGTTAATTGGAATGTTATTTTCCGTGCAAGATGTAACGCGGCTTGATACGTTTTGAACAAAAAGTATGATACATTAAAAGCTAGTTGACGCACAACACAATAAGCTAATTGACAAACAAAACTATTTCAGGTATAATAACTATATGGACTTCTTAACGAGCGATACTCATTTCAATCACGAAAAAATCATTGAGTTCTGCCGTCATGATTTCAAAACGGCTGACGAAATGAATTGGGCCATCGTGAAAATTTGGAATGCTACTGTTTCTCCTACTGACAGAGTGTTTCACTTTGGCGATTTCGCATTCAAGACGGGCCAGAAGAAAGAAGAGACGAGGAATCTTTTCCATAACTTGAACGGTGAGAAACATTTGCTGATTGGCAATCACGACAACATTAAGCAGATTGGTGACTTTGGCTGGGCGTCAATCAAACAGGAAGATTTCATTGTCATCAACGGTGTTAAATTCCGTATGGCTCACTTTCCCTATCCTTGGGGGCGGACGGCTAAGGACTTGGCAGAGCGTCCTGAATGCAAGACAGAGCCTATCGTTAATCCGGAGACTGGGGATATCTACCCTATGTTGAACGGCCACGTCCACGAAAGTTGGATGTTGTCAAAGCATTGTCTGAATGTTGGCTGGGATATTTTCCATAAGCCTATCTCTGTGGATAAGGTGTGGGAAATCTATCAGGCTACCAATCAGTTTACGGATACGCTTGACTTTAGACGGGACTTGATTTATACTTAAGCCCTGGAGGAAAACGTGGCTATCAAAGTCATTTTGAACGTCAAGCGTGGGTCTAAGGCTAAGGGCCGTCAGAATTTCCTTTATGCCACGTTGGATGAAGAGGGAACGGGCCGTCCTTTTGTCTCTGCCTCTCTGGACTACTGCCTTGCGGCCCTGGCTGACCCCAATCGTGCTTACGAATTGGCAAACCCCGTCGAGGCCCTTGGGCAATTGGCGGCTATCCTCAAAGAAAAGGGACTGTCATGATAATGGATGATAGGCGTATTGTTTCCGATGCAATCTTTGAGCAATGCGACCTTCCCGAAGGTTGTGTCATTGAAGCCTTCAATGGCTGGGAGACGGTCCACGCCTATGGCATGATGGAAACCAAGGTAAATACTTGGAAGCGTGAAGTTTACCTTGAGAACACGGAAGATGAAAACGGCCCTACGAAGTTGGCGGTGTTCCAAGTGGTGTTCTATCCGAATTCGGTCCAGGTCAAAGAAGTCATGATTGGCAATGACACAATCAAGGTGCCTGCACCCTATTGACAAAGCCTTAGCCTAGTGTTATTATAACACAAAGGAGAAAAACATGGTCAAAATCATTTCGCTTCACGTCAAGGATGGTAAGGTCGTGGACGTGGCTGGCATCCCCGTTGATATCCGGTTGGTTGTCATGGACGTGGACACGATGGAAGAGACCACGTTGACTTCGAAGGACAACATCCAATGAACAAGGCCCTGATAGCAAAACTGCAATTGCGCCTTAAGGCTTTTAAGCGTGACCTTGCCAAGAAGGACAAGGAAATGTTGAAAGATGATGAGGTGCAGGACGATACCAAGTGGGTGAATGATTACCATAACCTCAACGGGCATATTGAGGAATTGGAATCTATCATAGGAATGACAAAGCCTTGACAAATTATTAACTCCATGTTATAGTAATTAAGTCTTAACTGACTGGTGGAGCGATGAGCAGGCGTTGGAGTTTAAAGCATTATGGACAGGTTCTTTTTGTGGAGCCTGATATCCAATCAAGAGCCGCATTAGTTTTGCTTACCGTAGATTTACGGAAGCAGGACGATACCATTTTCAATCCTTGGAAATGGATGGCATTCAAAGACCAATACATAAAAGACCTAATTGCGGAACATGGTGAAATCCATTGTCACTATTGCAACATGAAATTGCAATATGTGAAAGAGAAGCGTAGGAATCAGGCTACGCTTGACCATGTATTCCCTATTTCAAAGGGCGGGAAGATTTACGACCCGTCAAATCTAGTCCCAGCCTGCCGGAAATGTAACAATAACAAATCCGATACCGTATTGACAATTGAGCTAGCTTGAGTTATAATAAATCATACTCAAGGGAGAAACCATGAAGCAGACACCTGAATTCACCAAGACGATGGGCAAGTTTCGGCTGGACGTGTTCCATGACGATGAGCCTGCCTTCAGCCCCCGTGATAACGACAACGTGGGCAAGATGCTTTTCTTCCACCGTGACGGCTACGGTGACAAGCACAACATGACCACGGAACAGACACACGCTTTGACCAAGCGCAAGGACGTGGTGTATCTCAACGTCTACGGTTACAGCCACGGCGGTATGGCTATCAGCACTAGCAGGACGGGCCAGTTTGCCGACCCGTGGGATAGCGGCCAGCTTGGCATCATCTACATGACGGCGGAAACCTACCGGAATGAATTCGGCAAGAAATTGCTGAACCGGAAGAGGGCCTTGAAGTGTCTGCAATCGGAAGTGGACGAATACAATGACTACCTGACGGGCAACGTCCACGGTTACACCATCACGGACACCGAGACGGGCGAAGAAGTGCATTCCTGCTGGGGCTTCATCGGTGACTTGAAGTATGCCCAGCAAGAAGGCGAAGGCGAATTGAAGGCGACCTTTGAGTATGAGCAGAGGGAAGCCAAGAAGGTGGCAGAGGCTATGCACCTGTAAAACTTGACAGAAAAATAAACCTGTGATATAATAATATATCACTTAAGGAGAAAAGCCATGCGCGTAACCGCTATCCCGATGGACCAAATCACCGAGCAGGACTTCAAGGATTTCGTGGAAGTCAGGAACGGTGGCCTGACGAACATGATGATGACGGCCAACGTGTCGGCCCTTTCCGGCTTGAGCCGTGAAACCGTCATGGGCATCCTGACGAATTTCGACGCCCTAAGCGACAAGTATCCTGGCATTGCTTGACAGACAAATAAACCTGTGATATAATATTATATCACTAAGGGAGAATGTCATGGCAAAACGTAAGAGCCTGTGGGAAAACGATAACGTTCAATTCATTCGCCTGTTGGCTGAAATGGCAGGCTGTGTGACTATCAGCAAAAAGGATATGAAGGCCCTGTGCGACACGATGGACCTGACGCCTGCTGATATCAACGCTTTGCTTGACCGTGCAGTAGTAGCCTTCGAGCGTATCAAATATCGTTGACAATGAATAAAAATAGTGATATAATTATTTATCACTAAGGGAGAATGTCATGGGCTACGAAATCAGAATGCGAATCGGTTGGCTGGGGTCAAAGCAACGCGAAATCAAGCGTAGCCCCGTCTACAAGGTGGAGGAATCGGGCGAGAAGGCTTACGTCTGGTATCCCTCTGAAAAGAAAGAGAATGGCGACCTGATTTTCACCAAGCGCATGGAACGTCATATGTTCCTGGTGGCTATGGTGGACCTGTGCAAGATTGGAACAGGCCCTTTGAGCGACCTTGTGCGTAAGAGCGTGGTCAAGGATAAGAATCTGCGAAGTGTCATCAAGTGGTTTGACGGTCCCAATTCGGATTGTGACAAGGATGCCTATGGGGACAGTTTCAAGCCTGTAAGCCTTTCAGCCGTCATCAAGGCTTTGAAGGAAGAGCTTAAGGGAGAGCCTTACAATCGCTTTTCCTACGCCCTGGCCTTGTGCGAGGCGGTGAAGGCAGACAACACGCGGAATTGCATCGTCCTTTTCGAGGGTCACTAATGGGAAACCGTGAATTCATCGTGCCTGCTGGGACGTTTCAGGATTTGCAATAACGCTTGACAAACAATCCAATAAGTGGTATAATATGATATCACTTAGGAGAAAAATATGCTTCGAGCAATTGGTCTAGTTCTGTTCGGTGTCATCAGCGTAATCGTGGCAGTCACCGTTCTGGCTTTGCTGGGCGGGACCATCGTTTACTTCTGCTGGCCCGTGGTCATGGTCCCCGTGTTTCATCTGCCTGCCCTCACATGGTTGCAGGCGGTTTGCCTCACCTGGATTAGCGGTATCCTGGTCAAGGCAAGTCAGACGAATAACAACAAGCAAAGCTAATCAAGTTAACGGGAAACCGTGGAAAGGCTCCAGCCTTCGGGATGGGGCTTTTTTGTTGTCTAGATTTTAACAATCCGATTAACTGTCCGGTTAATTCATCCTTTAATTAGCTGTGTCTCCTCTGGTTATTGACAACCATGTTACGGCGTGGTATACTTCGGACGTGGAGAGTCAAAGAGGACATCATGGCAAAGGTGCGAATTCGTCGGAGAAAGAAGTGGTAAAGATTGACAAAGCGATAGGCTAGTGTTATAATAAATTATCATGGCAAACAAAAAGAAACTCATTCCTAAGACGTGGGCTGAAATCGCCAAGAGTGTGCGTAAGCCCATGCCGCCGCCTACTAAGGTGGATAAGAAGTTGACCGCCTACAATCGTAAGCGGGAAAAGAAATTGCCAGCGGAGGAATAATGGGCTTCCTGTCGATGTATACCCATTCTATGAGGAATTACATGAACGATTTCTACGAAACGATGCGTTTTTCCATGAGCATTAGCCGTTCCATGTTGGAAATTCATGGGATGCAAGAGGCGGCTCACCGTGGTTTGAGCGTGGGCCGTCAACGCAAGTGCAGACGGGGTTGACAAGTTAAAGGATAAGTGTTATACTAACTTATCCTCAAGGGAGAATACAATGAAAAAGAAATTGGCATACTGGCTTTACCTGAAAGTGTCCTACAAGTTCTTCTCCTACAAAATTGTGGAGGGGGCTTTGCCGATGGCTTACCGGACGGATATGTATTTCATGTTCCGTGGGAAGAAGATTTTCTTCTTGTCTTTCTTTGATAGCGAAGGCGGCATCCACGCTTGACAAGTTAGAAGATTAGTGTTATACTAATCTCATGCTTCGGTAGCTCAGTTGGTAGAGCAACGGACTTTTAATCCGTGGGTCGTGGGTTCGACCCCCACCCGAGGCACCATTTAACTTTGGAGAAAGTCATGCGCTTAATCTTATTCCTCTGCCTGCTCATCATCGCTTCGACGGCTTCGGCTTTCGAAGGTTTTTTCGTGTCGCACAAATATGACACGCGCATGGTGTTCACTTCTTACCTTTTGAAAAAGGATGAAGTGAAGTTCGTTGTGCAGGGCCGTGCGATTCTTTGTCATGTTTCTCAAGCGGACGATTTTCTTACCTTCAGCGATTGCACAAGCGGTGAAGTGGTGAAGGTGAAGGTTTTGAAGAACGGAACATTGCAGTTGTGGAAAATCCTGGAAACTGATGGAACCATCATCGATGCCAGCAAGCATGACTACATCCTAAAGAAGGTTGACTTTTAATTCAAGTGGTGATATAATAAATCATCACTTAGGGAGAGTCATGAAAATCATCGCGTTCAATCCTATTTACGCCGAATTCGGACGGGCCCTCTACGCCACCAAGGATACGCCATTGACCGTGGTGTGCGACATGACGGTTCAGGATGCGGATAAGCTGACCGAAAAGGTTGGCGTCATGTTCGAATTACATCCTGACCGAAACGGCTTCTCTTTCCCTTTCGTGTGTGACAGGGGAATTCATGACGCCTTTAAGCGTAACATAGAGAACAAGGACGCCTTGAACGTTGCCAAGAAAATCTTGGCTGAAATGGATGAATCCCATCGTTGCTTTGACGCGGTGAATGGCTACGTCAATTTCGACAAGCTAGCCCGTTAAACATTGACAAACATTCGAGGATAGGTTATAATAATTTATCCTCAAGGGAGAAATATCATGCGCGTGAACATTAAGGCTCTTGCCCAGCAACATGGAAAAGAGAATCTCCTTTTCTTGGTTCCCCTGCGGCCACGGCGGGTCATCATGGGCATTGGCTTCACGTCCAGTTCCGACCCGTCAATATTGGTTCCATGCCGCATTGAGGAACGCTGGAACCGCGAAGTGGAAAAGGAATATAAGCTCATCCTCAAGCCCATTGAGCAATACCGAGAGGCTTTCGGGGAGGATGATATTTACACGGGTGATTTGCAACAACTCATCCAAAGCGGTCACTACCAAGTTTTCGTCCAGCAAAAGGCGTCTTGACAAACATTCGAGGATAGGTTATAATAAACCATCCTCAAACAAGGAGAAACATCATGGCGAAGTTCTTCGGTTTCCTCATCGGTTTCACGGGTTCACTATGGGCCGCTGTTGCCATCTGGTCCGCCTACATCGTGCCGCTGGTCCCCGCTGGCCCCTACCACGGCCTCATCCTGCTCGGCGTCGGGCTGGTGTGCATCATGGTCCTGGGCGGGCTGGTCATCTGGATTGGCGTCCTTATCGGGACGCTCTTCGCTCTACTCGCTCTTCTGGTGACGGGCAAGTAACCAAGGGAGAAACATCATGGCCGTGTTCCGTGTGAAGTGGGAAATGGATTTCGAAGCTGACGACGCCACGGATGCCGCAAAGCAAGCCTTGGGCGTTCAGCGTGACCCCGAAAGTATTGCCACGGTTTTCAACGTTCAGGCAACGCAGGGTGGACGTAAGACCGGAAAGGCTGTTTCGGTTGACCTTTCCTTTGACGGCATGGAAGTGAATAGCGTCAAGACAATCGCTTGACAAATCCTGGGCGATAGGTTATAATAACTTATCACTCAACGGGAGAACATCATGCCAGAGACACAGGAAGTGAAGGTGCTGGACCTGACGCCCACGAAGCCCACCTATGACGAAGTGGTGGAGCGTCTGCGGCTCCTGACCAATTTCGTCGATAACAACGGACAAAGCCTGCTGTCCGGTGCTGGCAAGACCACCAAGGAACGGCAAGGCATCGCTAGTAACATGGTCTATGAAGCCAAGGATGCCCGCAGGACTATCATGCTGGCGCTCTACGGCAAGTAAACAACTCTCCCGCAAAGAGTGCCCCACCAGGAACCAGGGCTGGCGGGGTTTCTTTGTGCCTGCATAATTAAAGAATGAATTAACTGTCCGGTTAATTGAATCCTTAATGTCACCGCTCGTTCTCTTTTTGAATTGTAACTGAACGGTTACATTTAATCATTCCTATTGTTCTCGAATTGATTGACTTAGGCTAGCGGCTGTGTTATAATAGCTTAACTCTAAAGGGAGGCATCATGTATCACAAGGTTTTGGTTTTCATGAACGAGGCGGGCGAAAAGAAGCGCGTCTACATCCGAGACGGCGTGGTGCGGAACAAGGCTGTCATGGAGTTGGCTACCGCCAATGGCTTCCATTGTGAGAACGTGGTGGTCAAGGGCGACCCGTTGTTCCAGCCTGCGCTACGCTTCAAGGACAAGCGTGAGAAAGTCCGCGTGGAAGTGCCTGCCGAATTCCTGGGGCTCCAGACGGCGGCTAAGGTCACGGCTCCCGCCCTTGTGGAACATGACGAGACGGGCGCTGTCATCCCGCCTGTCGAAAAGAAGCGCGGCAAGAAGTCCAGCATCACCCCCGAATTGCTGGAAAGCATCAAGAAAGAGGCGGAAGCTGGCAAGACCTTGACCGAGGCTTCCGAGGCGTTGGGCATCCCTTACCCTACGTTGGCTTTCACCGCCAAGAAGAACGGCATTGCCTTTGTGAAGGGCAAGAAGGGCAAGAAGAAGTCGGCTGGGGCTTCGGCTGTGAACGTGGACCTGGACGCTGTGCGGGCTCAACACGCTTTGGGCGTCACCATGATGGAAGCGGCTACCGCCTTGGGCGTGGGCTATCCTCTCATCGTGAAGGCGGCTGGGCTCTTGGACCTGAAATTCACCCCTGGCAAGCGTGGGCGTCAAAAGGGCTGGAAGAAAGCGGTTTAAAACCCGCTTGACAAAAGAAAGAGGATGGGTTATAATAATTACATCCTCAACACATGGAGAAACATCATGACCCTCGCCATCGTCATCCTTGCTCTCGCCAATGCCTATCTGTGGCAGTTTCTCTACTGGCACATGACGGGGAACGGCGGCTGGGAGAATCTGCAAGTCAATTTCCATCGCTACATCAATCGCCGCTACCTGTCGCTGAATTACTCACGGGTGCGGGGCTTCCCCACGGCGGACTAAAAATCCGCTTGACAAAACAAATCAGTAGTGGTATAATACTATTACTGAAACAAACCCTAACAAAGAGAGGCAACAATGGCTGGAACCCGAGCTGGTGCTTTGAAGGCGTGGCGCACGATGCGGACGCCGGAGTGGAAGCGACACAATGCGGCTGTCAAGGCTCATGCGACCCGCCGCAAGCTGGCTAAACGCGGCAAGTAACAAACAAAACAAAAGAATACAAGTATAAGGGAATCCTTCGGGGTTCCCTTTCTTGTTATTGACAATCATTTATTTATATGTTATAATAATTTATCACTCGGAGGAAGTCATGCCAGTCAGTATCGATTTTGCTGAAAACATTAAGACGGGCATGAAGCTTGCTCGGGATTGGGAAGGAAAGGATATTGTCAAAGTAATCCATATCACGCGGGAAAGCTTTGTCAATTGGGCGGGAAAGGAAATCGTTTCTTTCTTGGTTCGTTTTGACAATGGCTGGGTTGAGAAATTCAATCACGATGCCATGATTCGTTTTGTAAAAGATTGACAAACTAAACCGAGGATGATATAATAAATCATTCTCAAGGGAGGCATCATGCAATTCATGAAATTCAATAACGCGGAGAACGGGCTCATCATGGACCATGCTGGTGCCATCTTCGTTTTCACTTCGCCAGAACAAATGACGGAGTGGTTCAATAAGAATTATCCGTTGCCCGATACCACGGAACGTAATCATACCGTGGTCATTGGCACCGTGGACAGGAATCATCTCATCGGCGCTATCAAGGTCGTCCGTGAGCATACGGGCTTGGGCTTGAAGGATGCCAAGGATTTGGTGGAGGAAGTGCGGGATACCACCGCTAACCATCCTATCACCGTCCATGACAAGTCGGAAGGTGTTCCCTTCAAGTATACCAAGGCGGACGCCCTCTTGTTCGTGGATGCCTTGCGGACTGTGGGCGCTGTGGCGAACATCCAACGGGATTGACAAACAAAACATCCCGTGTTATAATAAATACATCCTCAAACGAAAGGGAGAAGAAACATGAAGAACAAGACCACGAAGAACGTGTTCACCGCGCCCAATTACAAGGGCTTCAAGCAGATGAAGCGCAAGCCCATCAAGAAGAGCGTCTAGGGCTTGACAAGCAAAGCAAGGTGTGGTAAAATAACCAAGTCAGACAATGGAGTGACAAACCAAGGCAATCCGAGTGGTGTCGGAAACTCCAAACAGGGCTTTCAGGGTGCCCCTTCCCATGTTGGAAAAGCACCCGAACCTTTTGAGGCGTTGAATCATCGTCTCCCCAACGATGGCAAACGTGGGATAAGGCAGGGGTAAAAGCAAACCCCCACACTCAAATTCATCTCTCCCGCAAGAACGCCCCACCGGAGTATCAGGGTCCGTGTGGGGTTTCTTGTTTTGTTACCGATAAGGAACATATTAACCGGACAGTTAATTCATCCGTTAAAAGTTACCGAGCGGGAACAAATGTTTAAACGCTTAAATGGGAACAAACTTTCTATGATGAACGCTTGACAATTTTTCATAAGTATGATAAAATAGGTTTGTCGATGGGAATTCACCCATCCAAAGGGAGGCAATATGAAAACCTTTAACGAAGTCATCAACGCCCTCAACTTCCCCGTGTCCCTCCGTGCCAACATGGCAGAGGACATGAGCGGCAAGCTGGTGCGTGGACTGGGCCAGCAAGTGCTCCGTGAGGACAGGAACGTGTTCATCGCTGACGTGTCGGACGGCTACGGGCTGGTCCAGCACGGTGCGTCCCTGGCTCCTGTCCTGCAAGTCCTGGACGGGCTGGATTTCATCCTCAAGGCGGTGAAGATGGACCATGACGGCAAGACGGTCATGGTGAAGGCGCATTCCCGCCAAAGCTGGGCTATCGGCAAACTCCCCAACGGGCAGGTCATCAATGACCACGGCGGACTGCTCAAGGGCACCGACCTGACCGATGACCGCGTGGTGCTGGTCCTGGAATTCTCGAATTCCTATGACCGGACGAAGGCGCTGTCCCTGTCGCTGGGCGCTTACCGCGTCATCTGTTCCAACGGCATGGTGGCTTCCCATCCCGCCTTCGATACGCTGAATATCGAGCGCAAGGTGGTGCATTCCATCAACGCCGTCAAGGTGTTCGACCCCTCTTCCCTGGTGAACAACGTGGCGGCTTTGTATGCCGCTATGGAAAAGCAGGCGGAAGCGTGGCGCATGATGAAGCAGACGCGCTATGCCATCACGGCGCTGGAAGCCCTCAAGGAAAAGGTGCTTCTGCCCATTGTCGGCAAGCGGGCCGTGGACGCGGTGGCGGAAGCGGCTTTGCACGGCAAGGGACAGGACGGCACCTTGACCGCCTGGGCCCTCTACAACGGGCTGACCGAAGTCCTGACCGAGAAGGCAGAGAAGAGCAAGACTCCCGTTGCCGCTGAAACGCGGTTCAGGAACAAGAATTTCGAATTCCTGACCGCCCTCCATGCCTGGGAGAACGAGAACCAAGCTTTGGTGACGGTGAACGCCTAAAAAACGTTCAAAACAAAAGAGAAAACGCCCTGCCGAAAGGTGGGGCTTTTCTTTTGTCCGAAATTCATATAGGTTTTTCGGACAGTCATAACAAATTGAAGGAAACATACAGTCATCCCTGAAAACCCTTATATACCAACGCTTTTATTTGGTCTAGTTAATCGTTTAGAATTCAATTTGTTTTCCCTGCCCGTATGATTACCTTACCTGATTTTGACCTATCTAATGCCTTGCTAGGATGTATCTAAATCACTCCACGTTGCCTTTAAACGGGTCCAACGCGGTAGATAGTAACATGACAGGGTGATACTAACATAAGGAATGTTAGGGTAACAAAATGATATTAGGATGAAGTTTAGGGTTGACGCATTCCATGAATATTATTCTCTCTAATAAGTGTAGTATTTTAGTCTGATTATTCTACTGATACCGGATTTTTATAGGGTAAGGTTATAAAAATGGACGCATCGTTCTAAACGTTTAAGCAAGGCAATAGAGACAGGCAGGATGGTTTATAGATATTCGTATTACCGACTAATTGAACACCCTTCATTTGCCATCCTAGAGCGTCCCATCTATTGAAACAAAAAATGTAATCACAGTCACAAAGATTTCCCTTGACAGAAAAACACGTATTATTTGCTAGGGTGAATCGTTTAAACACTTTTTGTTGTTTAAGCGTTTAAATTATTTTATTAAAGAATGAATTAACCGGACAGTTAATTCGGTCCTTAACTCTTGCAAAACTCGTGCCAAGCGGACTATTGACAATCGCGGTAAAATAGATTATAATAAATACATCAACCAAACAAAGGGAGAAAAACCATGAAGCTATTGACGAAAGAAATCCTGAAAGCTCTGCCTGCCATCGGTGCCACGTCCGAAATGAGCGCGGAGAACGTCAAGGTGCCTTTGAAGCTCTTCAATCCTTGCGGGGCGCAATCCTGGTTCATCACGGAATACAACGCCGAGACGCGGGAGGCATTCGGTTACGTCACGGGCATGGGAAACGATGAACTGGGCTATATCAGCATGGAAGAAGTGGAGGCGGTGCGTTTGCCCTTCGGTTTGACCATCGAAAGGGATATGCATTGGGATATGAACAATACCCTAGCGCAAGTCATGGCGGGAAGCAAGAAATAATCCTTAACAAACGAGGGAAACATGGAACCGGAGAAGTGCGAAAATTGCGGAAGCATTGAACCCATGCAATTTTTTCAAGCGGTGATAGATGGGAAAGATAGTGAAGGATGGAACTGTGACAATTGCGGCCATTTTCACATAAAGACAGCTTGACAAATTGCTAAGGATATGAGATAATAATACATACTCAAGCAAGGGAGAAACAAAATGAGCAAGCAAACCATCGTCAAGGTCGCGCTCGACAAGCTCGTTGCGCTGGTCCTTGAGACCAAAGAAGAGGGCACGTTTTTCACCGTGGAATTCATCAAGCGTTCCACGGGTGAACTGCGGGTCATGACGTGCCGTGGCGGGGTCCAGAAGCACGTCAAGGGCGTGGGCATGGCTTTTGACCCGTCCAGCAAGGGTCTGGTGCCCGTGTGGGAGGCGAACAACGCCGAGGGTGCCAAGGGTGCCGACGCTTACCGCATGATAAGCGCCGAGGGCATCCAGTCCGTCACCACGGGCGGCATTCGCTACGAACTGGCGAAGTAAAAAGGGGCGGGACGGGGTGCAAGTTATCCTCACCTGTTAACACGGGTGGGGATTTCTTGTGCATAATTATTTAAAGAAGCAATTAACTGTCCGGTTAATCTATCCCTTAATACATGCCGCGACTTCTCCGACTTCGGGGCAAGGTCGCAGAAATACATGTAGGTATTTTCTACGGAATTTTAGAAAATCCGGAGAAACAGGACTTGTGTATTTTGTTTATTTGTGTTATAATAATTCATGCTTATCACCGAATATCATTTCACCGAGAGAGTTTCCCCGCATCGCTATCTTCCCGCGTTGGCAATTTGGTATTGGACAACTACCAAAACAAAATCCAGCGTGACAATCGTTAATGACAAATACCGTTATGATGTTTGCAATATCGTGACGGGTGAACTATTGTTTCAGGATTCGAAAGATACCCTGCAAGAAGCAAAACAGGAAGTATTCAGGTTGACAAAAATTTAATCCTGTGTTATAATAAATCAACTCAGGAGAGAAAATGCAAACCCCGAAACCTTCATTGACCATCACGGTTCCCATTGCGGTGTCCTTCTCGGATATCGTTTCCCAGCTTTGCTCTGCCTTCGAAGGCGGGAGCAATTACTGGTATCGCATCGACAAGCAAACCAAACCGGAGAATTTCGAAAACTCCGAAAAGGACTACATCAAGTATCCGCATCTGTCCTATCCCATTAACAAGGGCGGTTCGCTTACCATTAGCGTTCTGGAAGGTGTGGACGAGGACCAAGACGACAAGACCTTCACGCTCAATCTGGAAAGCATCCAGAAGGGTCTAGTGGTCATGGCGCAAAAATACCCGCATCACTTCAAGGATTTGAAGGATGGGGACCAAACCACGGGTGACGTGCTTTTGCAATGCTGTCTGTTTGGTGACGTGATTTACGGTTGACTTATACTAACTCCCGTGTTATAATAAATCAACTCAAGGGAGAAAGTCATGGTCACTTTCGACTACGTAACCGAAGATGCGCTGGAAAGCAAAAAAACCTTCAACAATGGCGACTTCGACTATAAGTGGGTCATTGACGTGACCGACATGGACGAAGCAACGGGTGACACGTCCCAAGGCAAGTGGATGGCAACCCTTTCCGCTGTCAAGACTCCCAAGTATCTGACTAAGGAACAACTGGCAGACGTTGCCAATACTTGCGGCATGGAGTCAAAGGACGTGACGTGCTTTGATATCGCCGCTGTGGGCATCTGTGCGAACATTAAGACCATGCTAGGGAATAACAAATCCCGCATCCTGTCCACCCTCAAGAAAGAAGCGGATATCGCCAATCTGCTTTTCGGTTTCTACATGGACCGCCCTTTGAACGCTATCGGTTCCACGGGCTGGGACTTCATCAATGGCGATTCGGGCGCGGGGTTACGGCGCTGGGCGGAAGAGAATAAAACCCGCTAGACAAACAAAAAGAAAAGTGGTATAATAAATATATCACTTAGGAGAGAACATGGCGGATATCATGGACGAAGTTTGGGGCGCTGTGCCCGCTGATAGCATGGATTATCCCAATGCTGTCATCTGCCTGAATATCGCGCATATGGGACGCATGATAAGCGGAAGCAAGGCGGATTACGCCCGTAAGCACCCACAGAACATCGTCGTTTTCAATGCCAACGTCCTAGTGGACGGCAAGAAAGTTTGGTATGGCGACCTGGACGTGACCAAGGACGAAAAGAAATTGCAAAAGTGCGCTGACACCATCGGCAAGAACCTTTACATCCTGCCTGAAATGGCGGCACGGTTCGACAAGGAAAAGACACCTGACTTGTCCAGAACGGTCAAGGTGTTCACCCCTTCCCAGGCGGTGTAAACGTGGCAAAGGTTACAATTCGCCGTCGCAAACGCCGCTAAATAGCTGGACAAACAAAACAATCCATGCTATAATAACTACATCGCCCACTACTCACAGAGGGAGCAAAACATGACCCGCATGAAACCTTCCCGCGATGGTCCGGTAAAGTAACCCTCCCGAAAAACCCAAAACTGATAACGCTGACTTAGCCCTTGAATGGGCATGACTAAATGAGGCGCTTAATGCGTAGTCGAGACAGTCCCAACTAAACAAACTATGATGCTGATAGATTGAGAGTGCAACAAAGGAACGCGAAGTAAGTAACGTCTCCTCAAAAATACATCACCTGGAACCCGACTGTCGAGAGATAGGCGGGTTTCATCTTGTAATACAACTTAAAGAATGATTTAACCGCCCAGTTAATCTAATCCTTATTATCCGTGCCAGCAAAAAAAGAAAAATTGCTTAAACGATTTAAATAACTCTATAATCAATTTGTATAATGTATTGACTTATCTCCCAATATTGTTTATAATGATTACATAACCGCTTGGGAGAGCAAAGTGAGCATCCTTGACTACTCGGCAAAAAGCAAAGAATCCCTGGAAAAGAGCAATTGGCGTTATGCTCGGGTGAACACCCTGGAAAGCTTCATTGGGATTGTTCCCGATGGGGACTTCATCATCGAAATGCCCGCCGACATGACCGTTATCGGTGAGGATGGGAAGCGCATTCTAGACCCCAAGAGCTTTGTGGTCCGCGCTGTCAAATTGGGTTTGGTCAAACCCGAACAAATCATTTGCGTTGACCTGGACGAGGCGGACAAGAAAAAGGGAAAGCGTCAAGGGTGGAACACTCACAACAACAAAATCGGATGCCGCAATTCCAGCACTAAGAATGTGGACTATACCAAAATCCGCCACGAAATCGGATACCTACATAAAGTAGTGGCGAAGTTGGTCAAGCAAGGCGTTTCCATCTGCTACATCAATGCGGATTTAATGTGTATGCCTGTCACCGTCGAAATCTCGAACCAAATCGGCGGTATGATGGACACACTTAGGAACCAAGCTATTCCCTGTGTCCTGGAATTGAACTTGTGCGTCCGCAATCCCATGCAGTCACCCCTGTCCTACGAATCCCTTTACTACCTAAAGGGAATGAAAGTGGCGGATTGGACAAAGGAATACAAGAATCATAGCACCAAGAAAGTAACCGTCACCGAAACGGGAATTTCCAAGCGTTCCATCTTCAATCGTGCCTTGGACAATCGTTCACCGCGCCCTGCAAACTGGAACTATGTGGATGCCCCCGTGTGGCACACGTTGAAAAACCGCTACTTCTCCAATCGCTTGGAAATGGAGACAAGCATTTTCGTCAAGGAAATCAATCCTGACTTTGTGGAAAAGAAAGTGAAAGTCATCAAAGTCAGCAAGACAAAGGGCGCTCTGTCCCCCCAGCAACGCGCTTGGATAACCCGCAAAGAACGGGAGAACAAAGAAGCAAACGCTTGACAAATTACAGAGGATGAGTTATAATAAATACATCCTCAAGGGAGAAAGAAATGCAGGACGATACCTACTCACTCGCTCGGCAAACTGCCCAGCAAACCATGAATGCCGCCGCTATGATAGAGGCAATGGGAATGCAGGCAGAAAATCAGCAACGTCTAGCGAATGGGGAAAGCATCGCCTATGACCTCACCGCTTTCGTCAAACTTCAAGAACGCTACGGTCTGACCTCCGACCCCTACCATTACTTCATCAACATCTAAGGGAGAAAGTCATGGACTTAGGGAGAACGGTCTACACAAGGGACAAGACCGAAACGGGAACCATTGTGAATCTCATTGAACAGCATTGCGCTTGCTGTGGAACGGTCAAGGTGAAACTTGTGGCAAAATGGAAGAACGGAAAGAAAACGTTCCTCTGCCCCAAGGGACTGAAATACATAGGAGAAGGAGAAAAACAAGCAATCCAAATCCTGTAAACAACTCTCCCGCAAAGACCCCTCCGAAGCACCAGGGTTCGAAGGGGTTCTTTGTTCCTATACATTTAAAGACTAGATTAACCGCCCAGTTAATTCATCCATTAATGATAATAAACGAGAAGACCCCTGAACCGCCTTCCAGCATCCCGAAAGATGCCTATGAGGGTTGGTCCAGGGGTCTAGTGGTGCGCTCCGACTGTCCCGCTCAGGACTCATCTTCGCGCTGTCGTTATCATCAAAATAATTATACCACGTCCACTATCATTTGTCAATACTCTCTATCTGTTTCATATTGCGGCAATAAATCTGGTAATACAAATTATTGACAATGCTCCTATTCTTTGTTATAATAAATACATCAAGCAAACAAACTAACGAGGACACGATGGAAACCCTTCGCAAACTCTTCCGCATCTGGAATGAACAATACTTCCAGAACAAGATTGTGAACGTTTCCCTCTTCACCTATACCCGCCGTTGCGGACGCATGGGGTATTACAAATTCTCCTATCGCGGCAAGGGCATTTACGTCAACCAAAACCAAAGCACTGCCGCCCAGCAACACACCCTGCTTCACGAAATGGTTCATGCTTACCTTCATGCTTGCAATTTGAAGCATGGTCACACCCCGATGTTCAAATCAATGCTGACTTCCCTCACCATCAAAGCTTTCGGGTTCTACCCTGTCGGAAGCATTTCCCACGTCATCGCCGTCAAGAATGAGGCGCTTGCTCTCGGGACTGCTACCCCTAAAGAAGTCTTGACCATCCCCATGCCTGTCCTTGCCCCTATCATCGCTCCCGCTCCGGTCCTTGCTTCGAACCGTTACAAGGTGGTGAGCAATGGCAAGGTGGGCACGTTCATCAAGGAATGCATCATCTACGGAAAGAAGCACATCGTCCTGCAAATTGAAGGGTATATGTTTCCCTTCACTACCGAAGCAAGTAACGTCATCCCTGCTTGACAATGTAGCAGGGATGTGTTATAATAACTAAGTCATCACTTGGAGAACATCATGGCAAAGTTGGTTGCTCTACTCGGTCTGTTGTTGGTCGTGTTCCTTCTCGTCGTTGGTGCTGGTGCCCTGGGTGTCGCCGTCTTGGTCTACGGTTACGGTCTCACCGTGGTATCGTGGGGGTGGGTCATCGGTGGCATGGTGGGAAGCTGGGTCATCTACCTGTGCCTCAGCGCCCTGGGTTCCCTAATCAAGGAGCTTTAAAGCCATAAGGGCTAGACAATTAACATAAATCATGTTATAATATACAAATAATTAATATAATATAACGAAAAAGGCCCTAAAACAATAGGGTCTTTTCGTATATTGAGGGACACCCCCCTCTCGACACACTTGCCAAAATCCCGAAAACTTAATGTCCAATCGTAAAATCAAATCCGCCCAAAAATTTTTTTTATTTTTTCTCAGACAGTCGAAGTAAAGACAACATAAACAAATCGTTATGTAAAGAAAGAATCCGGCCAACAACATAAAAGAATGTTAATAAAAAACCGCCTCCCTAAAACAGGAAAGCGGTTTTAAAATTTTTGTAAATTTCGTCTAGAACTTAATGTCCAATTTGTTTAACTTACACTTTAGTAAAGATGGCATTAATGGTATCGACAGGAACGGTCCAAGAGAAGTGAGTAGATGGGTCATTAGAATACCATCCATTACAAATCCAATTAGTTCCGGATAATGAAACTAGGATAAGTTCTTGAGTAACGTTTGAATTGATTATTGGAGAGCTGTCCATATTACGAAGAGGGCTGGAATAGTGGTCATTAGCTTGCATGATAGACTCCTTTGAGTTAGTTACTTTAGTGAAAGAAAATAAGATTTTCCCTTGAAATCAAAACAAATTGAGGGTATAATCGCCCCAAAGGAGAAGTATGTTCTGCATACTAATAAATCTTCATGCCATGTTAAGAAATCAGATGAGATTAAGATTTCATTTGATTGACGTATTGTTTATTATTGGGATGAGTGCATTGAATGTTTTGGTTTTGAATTATTTTGCCGCTACTACAAATAATGGAGAAGAAATTGCCTTGACAATATCGATTCCAGTAATGTTAGCTTTATCAATAGGATATGCTGTGAAGTCTGGTGCCATATTTGAGTGGGTGAATAATGCTTTCCATATTGATTAATCTACATAATAATCTTCGAGAGCAATTGACTATTCGATGGCTTATGAATAGGGACGTAGTTTGTAATCTTCTCCAGTTATTTATTTCATTCTTCACAATATGTATGATGCCAAAGATGTTTGAATGCATGACGATATTAGGTGGAGAAAAGCATCAAACTCAATTCTTTTTTCTCACTCTGGCAATAATGGTGGTGATACAGTGTTCTGGATTTATTTTGCCGGAAGAATATAAGAACAATGTGAGATTTAGGGATAGGATTGATAGTTTCTTCCGAAGATTTATTTAGGAGATTTGATGAGAAAAACTAAATCAGATTGGATTGCATATTTAGCAGTTGTAATTTGTATTGTTTATATTCCATTAGCTGGATATTTTAAGTGGGAATTAAATGCATTAGTAATACTAGGAATAGTGACGTTTGGAATGATGTTCGTATGGATACGTAAAAACATATAGGGGTTAAATGGTTAAAAATGATTAAAATAGAACTTATGGACCCTCCTATTATTGAAAGACCTTTTCCACCACCGATGGAATGGAGGGATTCTCATACGAATAAATTGACTGGATGGGTGTGCCCTATTTGTAATTCTCATATTCATTATTTAACCACGGGATATTTATGGTGGAAGAAAAAGATTCCTCAAGACTGTAATCATATGGGTATGTCTGAATATGCAAATGGTAGGATATATTGGTTTAGAAAACCTAATGCTGATTTAAATGATTTACTTGAACGAGCTTCTAGAAGTTATGGGACTTCCGGAACTAGCATATGATAATAGAACATAAATACAAATTAGACCTTCCTAAAATAGGAAGTTTCTGGAGACGTAGAGAAAATTTTTATGCTTGGACTTATTCTGGACAACAGATTCATTCTATTAAAGTAGTGGAGATTAGTACATTAGCGAAAGAATTCATCATAGTTTGGAGAAGCGTCTTAAAGGTTACAATAGAAGGTGAAACAATTTACACATCAGAATCAGAACAAGTCATGTCTGCTGATTATTTTTTACAGGCATTTGAGCCTTTTGTGGAAGAGATATGATTAGTAGTTTTGGATTTAAAATAGAGGTTCCATTAAATAGTTTATGGACACCTACACGTTTTACCGAAATTTTAACTGGTGAAATAGTTGTTGTAAAAGAAGTATGGCATGGTGAGGATGGTGTGGTAATTTATAGAAGAAGATATGTTGAAGATGTGAGTCATAGAATAGGTATGGCAGAATTTATCAAAGCTTATAAGAGATTACATGATTAGCAGTTTTGGATTTTCTATTGAATACGAAACATTCCATCCGATATTGGGTGAAGGTTTTAATTTGTATGTAATAGGTAAAACTAAAGATATGATTTATTATAGATTTACGCCTTATGGTGGACCAATTGCTGTAGCACCTAAGACCATGTTTTTCAAGCAATATAGAAGAGTACAATGATAATCGCGCATCTTTATGACATTGAATTACCTAAGGTAGGTAGTGTTTGGATAGAACCTAAGTCTAAACAAATGATTGAGATAATAGGAACTAACTCTAAAGAATTAGTTGTAAGTTATAAATTTCTTAATTTACACACATCCTATGGTTATCTAACTGTTTCTATTGGATTAGGTGCTTTGCTTTCTCGATATTTGCCGAAATGATTTCTATATATCACCCTAATTGGATGGAAGTGCAAGTTGGGTCTGTATGGCGCAACAACACTGATGACATATTCAAGAAGCGTGGACCTGAGGGAACGTTAGTAGTTGTGATAGCTATTGGAGTTAGGAATTCCGATATTTTGATTCAGATAACTCCATTTGGGGAAGACAGGAAATATTCTGAGGTAAAAGTAGATACAAGTGTTGATTATTTCTTAAAGCATTATTTGCCTACAGGTAGACGAGGATGGGTAAATGGGGAAGAAACGTCAAAATTTTGAAATTTTTTAGCGGGAACTGGGATTCTTTGTCTTTTAAAATCTATAGTGGATGGCGGCGGGCGTGATTTGTATTCATAAGAAGGTGGATTAAATGAAAACTGGCGAAAGATACATGTTCAAGGAACCATCAATTATATTTTATCATCAGTTAGAATTGTTGAAATCTAAAGATGATTATAATTGGCATGTGCGTATTTGGCATATCAATGATATGGGATGGGCAGAAAAAGAATGGGAAATGATACAATCCACTAAACATATACATGAATTTTATATAAAAATAGATAAGTCCCAATATTGGTCTAAAGACAAATTTAATTCGATGAAAGAACCTCGCGGATAAAGAACTTATCTTTTAAAATCTATAACGGATGAGGGCATGATTCTAACGCATAAATATGATAAAGAGATAACTGTTGGAAGTAAGTGGATGTATAAATTGAACGATAATTATGCAGTGATTAGAGAATTTATGGCTCCAGGAGTAAGGATGGAAGTTGCGTGTGTAGAATATACAATTTATTATCTTAATGGTGTTTCAGCAATAGCAATGTCTCCGCTGGAATCATTCCTTAGAGATTATGATATACTATGATAGAAGTATTTATTCCCCTATATAGCCAAGTAGAAAGAGGGAATTTTTGGATAGACAAAGGTGGACATATTGTGAGGGTATGTGAATCCCAAGAATATGTTAGGTCTGGTGGAACTGAACGAGAATTTACTTGGTGGGAAATTGGATATAGATACATTAATACTAATGAATATGCAAGAAAAGAAGTGAGAGAGTTTTTAAAATCATTTTCCAGAATATAGGAAAGACAAATATGCTATACTCGCAAATTAATCCTATTTTCACAGCTTTCTGGACGACATGGAACTCATTATCTGATGATAATAAGGTTGGGATTGTTTGTGGGATAGCCTTATTAGAAGCAGTAACGGTAGTTCCTTTGTGCATATTGAATTTAGGAAAGACTGGTGGGGTGGTGGCAATGTTGATTATATTGGTTCCGTTTGCATTATTTATGGCTGGCGCAATAAGAAGACAAAGACGATGATTAGCATATATGACCCATCAACAGAATATTTAAAAATAGGTTCAGTATGGGAATATTTTGAGAAACATAGGGGAAGTAGTGTACAGATTATAGGTTTTACACTAAAGAACCAGAGAAAACATATTTTAGCGGTAGTTAATAGTAATAGCAATACAATAGAAATAGACATAATGGATTTTTTAAAGTCTTACAAATTTACAGGCATGATTATTCCAATACCAATGGATAAAGCAAATCGAATAAGGAAAGCTAACCTCTTCTCAAATGTGACTTATGGATAACAATACAAGTAACAGAGTAAATGGTCCGGACCAAATCATTAATGTAGTTTATCTATTGGATTTACCGAGCCGTAAAGAATATAATAAACTCCAGATAGTAGATACTTACATCAAAGATGCTTATTGGGATGGAAAATTATCTGTAGATATTATCTTTCAAACTACGGATACTTTTGAACACAAACAAAGGATAATGAGATTAGTTTCCAAGTCTGGATATACTGTTACACCCATAGTTGATAAGATGTTTTTCCAACCGTATATCACGGGGATGAATGTATCGTGGGAAAATGTGTTCAAGGCAAATGTCGTACAGGATTTCTTTTTAAAAGATAAGAAGATATAATGCAAGAGCTTGACGAATATGCCTGCAATAATTTTCTGAGAAGCGGGATGAATGCTGTTCTCAGTAAACATGCTGGTGAAAAAATAAGCCCACAATTTCTAGAAGCTGTTAGAATAGAGATTGTTAAGTTTTTGCAGTTATATGTTCCCGATGTTACGATGGATTATGTATTTGTAATTCAAGATAATTCCAATCCAAGCAATGTATATGTTGATATCAAGCGTGATATAATAGTAACACAGAAGGTCAAAGATAACATTAATGACCGTATAAGGTTCAATGAAGAACTGCAACGTGTTCGTCAATTCAGTGCTGGTAATAGGGTTATAGCTCCATCTAGACTGGATAATGTAGAATGATACAAGCTCACATTAGTAAGGGTTTACATTTCTCCCCACGTTGTATGTGGCAACGTAAAGGTTTTGATATTATATTCAAAGCCGAGATTGTTGAACTTAGAGATACTATGTACACAACGGTTGTTGATTTTATTTTTTATACTGGAAGCAATCAAAGCAGACCAGTATCTATGACAATAAAGGAATTTGTTGAAACCTTTGAACCTCTAGGAACTATGGCTAAACCACAGCCAGTCATGCCAGTTGGAATATCAAGTGCTCGTTTTTATGAAGAAGACGAAGGTGCAGAGGGGGATGAATGATACAGATATTTCAGCCCTTATCCAAAGATTTGCTTCAGGGGAATGTGTGGTCAAATGGACAAGAACAGGTGGAGATTATTGTTGTAGAAGAATATTTTATTGATACTGAAGTAATTGTTACTAGGCGTGATGGTGGACACTATACTAGAACAGAAAGAGTGTCTGACGGGAAACGTGTTCATTTTCAGTTGGTAACGTCTAGGGGTTCGGCATTTAGAGAGACAAGAACCATGAAGATTGGGGATTTCAGCAGAGCTTATCAGCCATTGGGTAGAAGAGTATGATTTCAATTTATGAATCTCTTCATCGTCAAGTTAGACAAGGTTCTATATGGACACAATTACATGAGGAAAGAGGAAGAATACTATCAGAACGTGTTGAGATTATATCTGTAGAAGAAAAATTTCAGGATGTCATGGAAGTTGGAGATACAACAAAGATGGTGAAACGTTCTTTGGGTATTCATGTTTCTTTCAAGAGTGCTGGAAATACATTAGCACACAATGTAAGAGAAATGAAATTGGATGGATTTTTATCTAGATATGGGGTATCGCAATAAAAACTGGAGAATTTTGGCGGGATAAAAAGAGTGATAAGGTGGCTAGACTTATAATTGTTGATGTCAAGGGAGATATAGTTTGGTATCAACGCGAGGGTGGAACTGGAGATATTTCTAAAGCTGACAGACAACGTATTATAAAATTCTATGAACGTGATTACTCAGGAGAACAAAATGAAGGAATTCTTTGAAGTAAGCAGATGTATAAACAAGATGCCGCCAATTCCCATGCGTGAAGATTGGTATAAATTGGGAATAGCTATGCACACATTAGAATTGGCGTTAAGGAAAAACGGTTCGATTGAAGAAGTTTGTATGGATTGTAAGAGTAATGGAACAAATGATGGATGTCCCCGTTGTGGGAGATATCATCAATGAAAGAATATAAATTTACTATAACGCTACCATCTCAACACAAAGATGTTCCGGATACAATTTGTATTTCTAATGTTCCATTGAATACAAATCTTGGTTCCTGGACTGATGCTTTAAGATGTTTCTTTGGTAAACGAGCTATCATTGAATTCGAAACAGTTGAGGCGGAATAATGAAGGGTCGTCCAAAAAATAAGATTGTATCATTTGAGGAAGCCAGAAAATTAGCTCGTTCTCTTCGTTTGCGTGGAACTATAGAGTGGCAAGCATGGGCCAAGACGGATGCAAGACCAAAAAATATTCCATCTAATCCCGCGCAAGCGTATAAAAGTAAATTCAAAGGATATAGGAATTTCTTAGGTACAACATACACGCGATACCAAGTCGCTAAATTTTATGCCACAGCTTCCAGTGTTATGGTTAAGAGACAATGGTCTAAAGTTGGTTTAAGAGAATTGGGTATAGAGAAGCCAGTAAATATACCACTGTCAGTTCAATATGTTTATGTCAATCAATATGATGGGGCCAAGTCGTTTTTAGGAACCAACGCGATGCCATATAATGAATTGAAACATTTAGTTATGTCATTGGGTATAAGAAGTTCGAGAGAATATATTGAACATTTTAGAGAACATCCGGTGAAGGGTGTTAAAATTTGTCCCAACCTTTATTACTCAAATTGGCCTGGGTGGAAAAAATTTGTGAGGGCAAGAAGATGAGTAACGAAAAGACAGAAGAATATTACAAACACAAATATGTTCTTAGCACTAAAGAAATTTTTGTTAAGACTATGATTCTACGTGTTATATCATCTATTACTACAGCGGCGATTGTTTTCTACTTCACTGGTTCTTGGACTGCCAGTTACAAGATTATGGGAGTGGACTTTGTAATAAAGACAATTCTTTATTATGTGTATGAATACGAATGGTTTAAACTCAGGAAACGCTGGAGTAAAAGATGAGAGTTGGTGAGATTTGGCAACAAAGAAAGAATGGCAAACGTGTTGAGATTACAAATTGGGATGACAAGAATATATATTTTATATTTATAGATTATATAGATGGAAGTTATAATAGTCCAAGACCTAATTTTTTTTATTGGTATAAAAAGGAATATGTTTATGAAAGCAGGTGAAATTTGGCATCATTATAGAAATATAAAAAACAGAGTACAGATTGTTGAAATCAAGAAGGAAACAGTTCGCTATCAGTATGAAGAAGATATTGGTAAAGATTTGATAATGGCTTTATCTAGAAGTTTTTTTACACGATGTTTTCAAAAGAGCTATGATGGAGAATTAAATGAGAGTTGGTGAAATTTGGAGTATTCGTTGGGGAATAGGCTGGGTTCAAATTACAGAACTCCATGTTGAGAACAATGTAGAAATGGTTGTGTATTGTTTTCCTCATGACAAAGGATGCGATTGTGGATTTTGTTTCGGAAAGTTTCCCACTTGGCCCGAACACGAGAAAATGACTAGAGAAAAATTTATATCTCAGTACTATAGAGACCATGAAAGAGAAAAGGAATTCAATGAAGGCGGGTGAAATCTGGAAATTAAAGCCAGCTAATGAAAAAGAATGATGGAAGTATGTGGTGAATTACGTATTCGACTACACTATTTATTGAATAGAGTTGAAATAATAAAGGTGTCATCAGAAAGCGTCGAGTTTCAATCTGCTACTGGTGATGGATTTACAAACACATTTGGGCGAAAACATTTTATTGCAATATACTACAAGGACTACGATGAAGATAGGTGAGATTTGGGAATATATAGGTGAATTCGAACCAGCGGAAGATGGAAAACGCTGGACGGATGACTCATTTGGTGAATGGATGATGGACAAAGTAAAGATAATAAATTTCAATCATACCATGCATGAAATGGATGGGGAGATGGTTGAATTTGAATCTTTAGGAGACGAACCCCGTCCTATGGAAGCTGTCTTTGCCATGCCAAAAGTTTTATTTTTAAAAGAATATAGGAAAGTTTATGATTAATACATTTGGGTTCAATAATGACATACAGGTTGGACAAAGGTGGCGTAATTTGAATTGGAATAATCCAGACCTTAGATATCGTAATCAATCTATAATAGAAGTTCTAGATATATATGATAATCATATTGTTTATAGACATGTTCAGAATGGTTTGGGTGAACCAGTAATTCGACAACGATATTCAAATGCTAGTTCTCAAAACATTACTAAGGAACTTTTCGTACAAGGTTGGGAAAAATTCAATGATTAATGTTTTTGAATTCGCTGAACACGTACATGGCGGACAGACGTGGAAGCATATTAACAATTCACAAAATCAAGAAATGAACCTTTCAGAAATTGTTATAATTTCTGCGAGTAACAATGACGTTACATATTCATTTGTAAAAGTCGCTACTGGGGATACGTATAATCCTTCTTCATATGTTGGTAATAATATTTATACTATCCCAAAATACGATTTTCTACTTGCTTGGGAGAGGATTAAATGAAACTTAGACCAGTAAGTTTGGAAGAATTTCGTAAAACTATGTTATCCTTTATGTTCATAGCATATTGTGCTTTCTGGGTCTGTATGTGTAGTGTTGCCATACATCCATTAGATATTTTTATGTTTGCTATTTGCTATACTTGTATTATGTGGTTTCTTTTCTTGGGTAAAAAATGAGAGTTGGTGAAATTTGGCGAACTAAGCGCGAAGTAGCTAAAATAGAAAACGAGTGGTATGCTGACCTTTCTGGTGAACGGCCACAAGAGGTTACTGATGAACAACTTGGTCACTATAAAATTCTTGAAATTAAAAACAACGATAGAGTTGTTTACATTTCAACAGATAATCGTGAAGTCGAAGAAGGAGAAGATTTTGAAGATGATAGAGAGAATTTCTTAAAAGACCACGAGAAGGTGTATGATGAGAATTGGTGAGATTTGGGCTCCGACTTCTATTAGAATAAAAGAATCCAGTGGATGGATGTCTGTTTCTAGTTCTATGCAAGAATCTACTCCCGAGAATTCTGTATGGAGAGAACCTGAAGGCAACATAATGATTCTAGAACTCATGGATGATTGGGTAGGTTTGCCCAATATGAAATATTTTGTTGCATTTGAATATCTGGATAAAGAAAAAGATGGTGAGGGAAGATATGTAACTCCGAGAGAAGATTTTTTAAGAGATTATTACAAGGTGTATAATGAGAATTGGGGATGAAGTAATTTCGAAGAACGGAATTGTCACTGGAGTTGTAGGTGCTATTTATAGTGACAGATTCATACTGGACCAAATGCAAGGAGAATTTTTGCCACAAGGGGCGCTTCCATTGTATGAGATTACTGATTTTTACGTGATATATAATTTAGAATCTTGGAGAATTATTGGAATGAGGGAAGAATGAAGATAGGTGAGGTTTGGATTCTTAGGGAACATGTCCAGGCTCCGGTTAATGACCAAATTAATATAAATTACACAGACCATCATCAACACTATTCACTTGTCCCAGCAATAGTCATAACAGAAATAAGAAAAAATGATTTTAAGAATATGGATAATGGATGGGATGGGGATTACATTATAATTTACGATATGGTTTTTGGTATCAGACAAAGAGAACCATATGTTGTTAAGTCAATGGGGTGCATGAGTTCTGGATGTTTGTTTAGGAACTATGAGAAATTTGCAGACAGACTCAGTGATATTGAGTTTTTGATAGCAATTCAAGTTTCCGTAGAATAGCTCTTGAAAAATTTGCTTCTAAGTGGTATAATCATCACATGCCCATAATACAGTTCAAATTCAAAGAAAAGCTTAAAGCCATAAAAATGGTGCAGTTGCCAGTTACAGATGAAAAAACTGGCGAGAAATTTATATGGCAAATAAGCGAAACTAGATACAAGATGCTAATGGATTCCATCCAGAATAATTGTTCCTTTAACAGTCAGGAGAAGTCATGAAAATCGGTGAAGTTTGGAAGAATCAGGAAGACCCGAGGATTAAGGTTGTCATCTCGGCTATCGAGATTGACAGAGTGACTAAGGGAAAGATGATTCACTTCAAATTGAATTCTAAAGGTGAGGACCATTTCTTGCCTGAACATTATTTCTTAGCTGGGTTTGTACAAGACTATACAAACGCAATGCTTGGATGATTGTTGGATTCCCATTTCCTCCACGGGCTAACATTCGTGTCGGTAACTTGTGGGGAAATAGGACAGATAGTAGATTGCCAACGGGCCATATTGTCGAAGTTGTAATTTACACTTCGGAACTTGACTCGTTTACTGGCAATTTAAACTATTATGTGATAGTCAAGGTCAGAGAATATCAACAAACTCGCATAGAAGCAGAAGACCTTGTTAAAAATTATGTTTTGGTGGGAAATATAAGTCATGAAGATAAATGAGATTTGGAAAAGTAAAAAGATATATGGTCCAATTGTGAGAGTTAAAATAGTTGGTCTTAAAGATGAAAGAATTAAGTATGATATGATACTTTCAGAAGAACCTAGTGTGAGTGGTGAGTGTTTTCGTTGGCAATTTTTATCGTTGTATGAAAAGGACTACAATGAAAGTCGGTGAAATTTGGATTCGTAAAGATAATGGTTTAGGATTTGGCGATGATAATATTCGCGGTGGAATAGTAAGAATTACAAGGGTTTATTATTTTGATTTGGATAATCAAGATTATGTTGAATATGATATAATAAATGAACATGTTTTATTTGCTGACAAATATAGTGTTATTGCCGCAGGAATAGAAAGAAACAAATTTTTACAAATATTTGAAAAGTCGCACGATAACATAGAAATGTTTGAAAGGTCACAGGATGAAAGCTGGAGAGATTTGGATACAAAAGAAAGCTGACCCTTTATTTGCTGATTGTATTCTCACATTTAAAATTCAAGAAATCCATCGAGACGAATTCACATACGATTATTTCATCCTTCCAATAATTGTTTTCCCCTCTTTCTTAGCCGGAATTAGTTGGGACGCGATAGAGAAAAACAAATTTTTAGCTGAGCATGACAGAATA
>Ga0265334_10000179_pt1 | contig 37468 bp, 78 predicted proteins | sample 42023metaG_FD_192442 | JGI IMG/M metagenome (GOLD analysis project Ga0265334, IMG submission 192442) | Rhizosphere microbial communities from Carex aquatilis grown in University of Washington, Seatle, WA, United States - 4-20-23 metaG | ecosystem: Host-associated > Plants > Roots > Rhizosphere... | reverse complement strand
AGGCGGCGGTCAAGCGGCAGTACGAGAAGGCAGGGCTCGAAGCCCCGGTGAAGTACGGGGGCAAGCGTGCCGCCTCGAAGAACGCGAAAGGCACCCAGGACAAGGCCGCCGCATCGCCGGACAAGCTGACCGATACTTTGGTCGGCATGATTCACGGAGACGCGGCGACACCTGCCCTAAGCGGCCTGTTCGCATCGAAGACCATCCGTCGGACCTTGGCGGCTCTGGTCCTGCACCTGATCGAAACGGCGGAGATCAGCGAGCGTGAGGAGATCAGCGCGGAGATGCGCGAGATCGAGAAGCTTGCCGACTTCGGTGCCCGGCAGGTCCTGCCGACACATGCAGGCTCGCCGACGGCCGAAGAGATCGACGCCGTGCGCAAGTCGTTCCCGGTCGGCACCACGCTCGCCGGGGATGCGACCGGCAAGACCGCGGAGAAGCCGAAGCCGAAGCCGAAGCCCCGCGCAGCGAAGCCGAAGCCCGAAGCGGCGGCGGCGGCCTAGCACCCAGCAAGGCACGGCAGGGAACCACCTAGAGACAAGCCCCCCGTCACAATGTGACGGGGGGCTTTTTTGTGGTCCCACCCAGGACCCGCACCCAGGACGCCGGTTCACAATGTGACAACCCGGTTCACCCATGCGAACGTCACATTGTGACGCACGCGCCCCCACCGCCCCCACCACCCGACCACGGCAGCCACCCAGCGGCGGGAGTTGGTGGGGGTGACGTTGTTGGCGTGTTTGGGTGAGTTGGGAGCGAGTTGCGGCTGTGTTGGGTGGAGTTGGTGTGTGTTGGCTGTGTTGGTGTGTTGCTTCGTTGGTCTTGTTGTTGTGGTGGTTAAGTTGGTGGGGGTGGCGTTGTTTTGGGGGTGCGTTTCCCCGTGTTTTTGGAGGCTTTTGGCTTTGTTGTGCGGTCTTGTTTTGGGTGGTGTGGCGTTGTGTTGGGTGTTTTGGCTATTTTCTGTTGCTATGAAGATCACTGATCGTGGGTTGAAGGTGTTGTTGCCGGTGTTGTTGGCTGAGTCGCGTGTGAACCCTTCGGCTGAGTTGGACAAGATGCTGACGGAGGTTGCCCGTGTGTGTGCGTACCGTGGGTTGCATTCGTTGCTGGCCCAACATGGGTTGCGTGCGTTACCTTCCCGGTCTACTCCTGTGGTGCGTGAGCAGTCCGATGACGGCGTTCCTGTTGTGAGGCACAAGCTTCTGGGGGGTTAAGCCCTCAGCCAGGGTCGGTGCCCTTGTGGTGCCGTTCAAGCCCCCGTTGCGATGTTGGCCTGGAACTGGCGTTTCCGGTCACATTGTGACGGGGGCTTTTTCTTTGCCCGCATGCTGGTTCGCTAGTTCCACCAGCACATCGCCGTGACACAGTTGCGGACTACACCAACATCCCAATGTCATCCCTGCCAGCTCATGCAGGCTTTCCATCAACTGCGGCTGTGTAGGCAACCAGTTCCTGTACGCATCAACAGCCTCCTGCCTGCTACCCACCCTGTACCGGGCCTGCGTGTTGACCTTGTGCGAGAACGGGTTGCCCCACTTGCTGGGCCTGCCGACATACACATCGAACCTTTCCCGCTTACAGTGAACAACCGTTCCCGGCGAACCCAACCTCACAACCAACCCAGCCGGTTAAGGATTTCCAGAGTTGAAATGCGGAAAGCATGCTTCCCTGCTGGCAAAACAGTATGGAAAGCATTCCTTATTAACCGAGTGGGAAGTATGGAAAGCATGCTTACTGTTAGGGAGTCTCCTCAGCCATGCGAAACGGTATGGATTGTACCTTAGAAACGGCTTGTTTGCACGGTTTCCTGGTTGCATTACCCCCCCTAACAGTGTTATACTACGCTTGTAAGTTGAGTTAAGGAGTAAGGAAAGGAGACACATGGACATTCGTTGGGATGGCAGCAACATCACGTCACGTCGTGCTGCCAGCCGCAAGCCTCGCCCGTGGGTATTTCGGGTTGGAGGCGTCCTGCACTTCCGGCCGATCAGGGCCTGGGGAACACCGGCGAGCCTCTCACACGGGGCAATCATCGTCGAGTCCCGCGGCCACACCTTCACCCGCACCTAGCGTGGCTTTGGGTGGCGTCACAATGTGACGTCGCCCTGAACCACGAAAGGAGACACGCAATGCCGCACGACGAGTACCGCCGTCGATGCCTCAAGCTGTACGAGGCCTTCCACAACGGAATCATCGACGAGAAGGAACTCTCCGTCGCCCAGGAAGTGCTCGATCTCAGCTGGAATCTCGACAACGAGATCGCGTTCCTGCTCAAGAGGGGGTACTGAAATGCACGTGTTCCTCTGCACCCACTGTGACTACACCGTCACTGGATCGCAGAACCTGAAAGGCATGAAGTGCGTGAAGAAGGACTGCCCCGGCAGCTTCGTGCTTGCCAGCGTCCACCACGTATACGCACACAAGTCGTAGCTGAAGCCCCGCGATCACAATGTGACGTAGGGGCTTGAACTACGACACAAAGGAGACACCGAAATGACCCGCTTGTGAGCAGAGGCCCCGTCGTATTTGGAGCGGCTGGGGCCTGTACTCGCGAGCAAGGAGACACGATGGGCAAGGAGACGCCGCAGCAGGAGATGGAAAGAATTACCAACCTGCTGACCAAACTGTACGACCAGGAACGGGAAGAATCCGGCAAGCTTTACCTGCTTGAGGAAAACCCCGATCACGGTCGGGCGACGAAAGAGGAGATCGACAGGCTCGAAGACCAGCTTTGTGAGCTGGAAATGCGTCACATCTTCGCCTGAACCCTGCAGTTGGTAAGACCATGACACCCTCGGGTTAACCGGGGGTGTCGTGGTGTACCAACGAAAGGAGACACATGCCCCACTACGTGACTCTGCTCGACGATCAGTCGGAAGACACATTCGCTGTCTACTCCACGATCGTCGACAACCTGATCACGGAGACGATGGGCGCGGCGAGCATGAAGGCGTGGCTCGTCGAGAACGACTACGGCGCGTGGCTCACTCAAGACCCCGAATACGGGCTTGAATGCTACAACGAGTCAACCCGAGCGTCCATCGTCAAGTACCGCATCGAGTCGGCGGAACGCATGTACTGGCACGACGAAGGATTCCAGTACGTGCGCTATTCCGACTACTGGTTCACGCTGCCACGTAGCGACTGGCGTTCGTAAACCCATCCAGTAGGAGTTGGAAGTCGTCGTCACATTGTGACGGCGGCCTCGAACCCCTGTTCGGGTGGTTCGGAAAGGAGACACAGCATGACCAAGGAAGTGATCATGGTGATCGTGTTCTGCACGATCATGCTGATCTGGGTCGGGGGTATGGCCCACATTCTGCTCGGGATCAGCTGGCGCCACGACGGCGACGAGCAGCTCAAGCTCGACCTGTAGTTGTTAACTCCCGTCACATTGTGACGGTACTCTGGGGGTGATTGAAATGACTGGGGCTGGCTAAAACCAGCCACAGATGCCTGAACGGTTAAGTAAAGGTGGGTTCGATTCCCACGCAGGCATTCTCCTTGACTCTAGACAGACCAGGCTGGCCTGATGGTGTGCCTACACGAAAGGAGACACAGCATGACCAAGGCACTCGTCGCCGCCATCATGGTGGCGATCATCGTCTGTGCGACAGCGCAGGCGTTCGCAGGAAACTCGATCGGCCTGCCGGGAATCACATCCCCGATCTGCGTCGGTCTGAACAACGTTGTTACCTGCCATCGGCAAGACATGCATGGCTACAACGTTTCCGTCAGCACCAAAACCGTCACGGTGGGCCGTGTCGCGATCAACATGACCACCCACAAGTACGTGACGAAGCCGATCTTGTTCTCGGCGAACCAACCAACCACGGGCACAACCGTGACCCCGAAGCAGCCAGGCGGCAACCTGCTGTACGCAGGTGTGTACTGCGAGATCGACTGGCACACCAACGGGATCATGTGCGTACCGAACAACCTGGTCGGTTACGGCATCGAGATCGACACACACCACGTCGTTGTGCTGAACGTCGCCACAGGCCAGATGGTGTTCAGCAAAACGGTTCCTCAGTAGTTGACGGCGCTGTCCCTGTCACATTGTGACGGGGACTTCGCCTTGAACTACCAGCAAGGAAAGGAGACACGTATGGCCCGTAGAACGGTCAGCCTTCGACGTCACGTCGACGGGGTACTGACCTTGAAGTCCGGGCGAGCCATCGAGCACATCGGTACCGATGGCAAAACCCGTGGGCAAATCTTCGAAGCCGTCAAGTATGCGGCGATCTCGAAGGATTTCCATTTGCCTGACGTGGAAATCGTCGAACTGCTCGACAAGGCGATGAGGGCATGAACCTCGGACCGATGGACGAGAAGAAGGTCAGGAAGCATTTGTTCCTGGTCGAAGTGGAAGCTGATTCCACCGACTCCGCCAAAGCCATCATGCGTGAAGTGCAAGGCGAGTTCGACGACTGGATCAGCGAGATCACCCTGATCGACGGAGTCGATCAGATCAAGCTGTAAGACCGTCACATTGTGACAAGGAGACACACATGATGAACCCGTTGCGCTGGCTGCTCAAGCCGTCCACGCCCGTCGTGGAGCACCACACGGATGAGCTGCCCGAGCACAAGCGCTGCCAGTTCCAGTTCGGCGGCACCCGCTGCCACATGCAGCGCACCACGCACGGCAAGTTCTGCACGTTCCACAGGTAAGCAGGGGGACAACACAGCTTGGGAAGGGCTCCGAAAGGGGCCCTTTTCAAGCTCCCAAATTAAGGAGACTGAATTGAAATCTCTTGGACTGTTCGCGTTCTTCATGGCGATCTGCGCCGTCGCCTTCGACGATCTGAAAGCAGGCGGTCTGCTGCTTCTGATCGGCGCAGCCCTGATGTTCGCCTCGCGCTTTTTCCCCGGCGAGGGGTTCATCGCGAGGGGCCAGAAATTCATCAACCGGATGGAGGACCACGAATGAAAGTAGTTGGTGTGGTGCTCTTTTTTTTGTTCCTGAAATGGTGGCTGAAGGACACGTTTGACTACGAGTCCTTCGAGGGACAGAGGATGTCATGAGGCACATCCTCATGCACATCCGTTACCGGCATTGGCGTGCGCTGTTTGAGCACGCCCGAAACCTGAGGGGGTGAGTTATGAAAGACGTCGTTGCGTTCCTGATCGTGGTGCTCTTTGCGATCGCCGCGTACTACCTGCTGAAGGCGCTGCTCTGGAAGCACATGGTTGAGCCGAAGACCACTGATGAGTCTCCGAAATGAGACGAAACGCCGTTAGGCGTTTGGTCACAATGTGAAAGGAGGTTAATAGGTGGCTGATAAACCCGTTACTGGGGAGTACCGCATCCTCGTCAACGGCTGGGCCTGGCACAACGGGCAACCAGGACACGAATACCAAGGGTTCCAATGGCACACGTTCTTCGGTTACAACTGGGTCTCGGCATCACCCGCTACCCAGGCGGCCAAGAACCTGCGCTGTGACTACCCGGACGCAGAGGGCGTACTCACCGTAGTTAAGTGGGACGGCCGAGCAACGTACCAGCGCTGGGTTAGTTACAGAGACCCCGTCGCATGGAGTGAGGAGTCGGAAAACCACGAGCAAGGAGACGAAGCAATGGGAACGGCACCAACGATGAGTACAGGAACTCCTGAAGGGGCGGGATTCCTCGAACAGCCCCTGACCATCCCACGGACGAAGTTGATCGAAGTTCTGCAGGAGAAGCTCGACAAGGAGCAGGCCGACCGTGAAGCGATCGTCGCGGCGCGTGCGGCGAAACGTCTCGAACTGCTCGACGCGATCAAGGGCATCTCCGACGACGAGCTGACGAACATCGTCATGAAGGCGTTCGGGCAGCAGAGCGACTACACGGCCGGTCTGAAGAAGCTGAACGACGCCGTCGAGGAGAAGACGTTCGTTTCGCCGGAAGTCAAGCCGAACACGACGGAGAGCAAGCTCGACCAGCTCGTCCGGGTGTTCGCGATGGCGGACAACGACGCGATCGAGGTCAAGCCGACCGACAACCTGTACCAGCTGCTGTAGGTCGTATTACCCCTGCAAAATGGGGTAAAATAGCAGTTGGTTCGCAGCCAAGCAGGGGCGCCCGGAACGATTCGGGCGCCCCATCTTTTCAGAGTTAAGGAGGTTGTCACATTGTGACGGCGGAAACGCCTGTCCTGATTACGGACACCAAGATCCACATTTTCACATCCGGGAAACCGGATTGCGGCGCCTTTCCGGGCACCTACATGAGTTCGCATCACGACGCCGACGGAAACATCTGCGAGGGCGCCGTTTCGGCGCAACCTGGCAGCGATTTCAAAGAGAAGTTTATCCACATCTTCGAATCTGGGTTAATGTTTTGCCCATATTGCATGCGCGACAGATGCGAACAGTGTTGGGAAAACACCAGAAAACGTTACGGAATCGAGGTGAATAACGATGACTCTTGATGAGGCACGCACCGTTTGCGCCGAACTCGTCGCCGACGGAAGCTGCGACAGCAGCGACGAGGCTGCTGAGGAACTGCTCGCACGTCACGAGATCGACGAAACCGTGTACGTCGACCTGCTTTCCGCCAACGCCTGGCGTCTGTACATGGGCCTGGTCCCCGCGTGAGCGTTATCGAAGCCGTCGATTTCGACCAGCTGGAAAAGCTGTTCGAAGACGAGGGCGACGACGGCATCCACATCCTGATCGGTGGATGGGGAACAAGCCTCACCTACTGCGGCAAAGCCGTCCAGTTCCCGAAAGGAATGGGCTGCAACGGCTGGCTGAAAGCCCAGAACTACACCCCGTCATATTGTGACGTGTGTGGCAACAAGTTCTGCCCGCGTTGTGTTGAGCTACGACGGGCAGCAACACACTGAAAGGAGGTTAATCATGGCATCCAAAGAGGAGATCGCGGGACTGTCCCGGGTGATTGATGAAACAGTCCTCGACGATTCGATTCGGCTGGGTATTGCGCGCCGGGTTGCTGACGTCCTCACTTCGAACAAGGACTTCAGCCGGGACAAGTTCGTCAACGACTCCACGAAGACGAAACGCAGTTACGTCCATCCCCACTGACAGCCAGGAGGATCAGAATGAGAACCATCGTGGATGAGGCCAAGACCACCGACCCGACCGCGCTGGAAGAAGTCGAGTGGCACAGCTTCATCGAGTCCCTCCACGTCTGGGAGCGCAGGCGACTCCTGAAGAACGAGCTGGAATGGCACGACCGTTTCGTGACCGGCAAAATCACGCTGCTGGCGATCTACAGCGAGATCGCCGAGCCTGCCGACTACACGAAAGCGGCCAAGGAAGTCGAGAAGGCCGGACAATGAAACACATATGGGCCTACCGCTGGGCCGGGAGCTGGAAGAAAGTTCTCGGCACAGCGGTAGGCGGTGGCATGGTCCTGGGCGTGGGTCTGTGCTGGCTCGACCCGCCGCATGGATTCTCAGCGTGGGCGTGGGAAGCGTTCGACGTCCCGTTCCTTTGGAGTGTAGGCGTGGTCAACGTCGCTTCACATCTGATCCGAAAACACACCAGGTATGAACGCCAGAGAAACCTCGAATACAACATGAAGATTCAGGCTTTACTGATGCGGAAATACAGAAAGGACGGCACATTGTGACGCCCCAATACAGCCGGGCTGGCGAAACGAAAGTGAAAGCGTTCAGTTTCTGGCCTGAGGACGTGAAGAACCTGAAGTCGATCATGAAAATGACTGGCAACACCAACGGATCCGAGGCCGTGCGTGCCGCCCTTGCCCACTACGAAGAATGGCTCCGGGCGGCCGGGAACTGATGCACGAGTCCTACGCTGATATCACCGAACGGATCAAAACCCCACCGTTGTGGTGGGATGAGCATGCCGTCCCCAGGTATGAGAAGTTCCGGCCGAACATGGCCGCGAACATTTACGCCGACTACGTGGTGTTGATGGGGATTGCCTGCCAAGGCTGCGGCCACAGGTTCAAGGTCGCGATGTCGTCGGGAAAATACGACTACATCCTCTACGGCAGAAAAGAACCGTACGACATGCTTGAAGACGCGAAGAAAGGAAATCTGCACTACGGCGACCCACCCAACTACGGCTGCTGCTGGGCTGGCCCAACCATGAACAGCGTGCCGCTGAAGATCCTTGAGTTCTGGCAGCGCGGAACAGGCAAAACGTTCATGCGTTGGGATCGCGTGACCGAACTCGACAACAAAGACCTAACCCCCGACTGGGCAGACGACTGGGAGGACCCAAGTGGAAGCAACCATGAACACCGACACGACAGGAGCCTGATGTGAGCATCTTCGCGTCGTTCTTCAGCATCGAAGACGAACGGCAATGGGTTGCCGAGTTGAAAGCCAGCGGCATTGACGCCGGTGTGATCAGGGACGGCGAACCAGCACCGGAAGACCTGGACGCGCCGATCATCTACAAAGGCTCCCATGTGCTCCCCTCCGACGATGATCCGCGTGGTGGAAGCGTTCATCTGGCTCTCATCCCTTCACACATCACCAGGGACGGCCGCGACGACAAACCCGAGGACGAACAGCCGTGGCCGTGGTTGCGCCTCGACGTGCAAGAAGACGGGCCGGACGGCGACCAAGCAACCGTGATCCTCACACTGGAACAAGCCAAGCGGCTACGTGCCGCCCTCGGAGAATGGGTTGATGACGTTGAGCCAATGCCGTAACACCCATCCGGTGTACGGCCGATGCCAGCTGCTGTACGGGCACCAGGAGAAACACACCGTCTACCTCGACCAGGAAGGCAACAAGTTCACCTGGTACACCAGCGACGGTTACGAACCGTCACAATGTGACGATCCCCCTGGAAGCCCCTCAGCGGCCCCAGGACGCGACGAAACCCCTTAGTCGGGGTCTTCCTCCTGCTCGATCGTCTCGGCGCCACTGGGAAGCTCCGGTGTCGTCGTGCCCAGATCCAGCTTGAAGTTGATGGCGCCGTCCGTCTCACCGGCGAATTCAATACGCGTCGGAAGATGGAACTCCTCGGGCATCATCCGTTCCGCAACCCATTGCAGATGCTTGTTGTCCCACTCCTGCACGTAGCCAACAAGCTCGCCGCGTTGAAACACCGGCCGTTCATACGGTTCCAGCGCCCTGCGAATTACCTCATAGCGTGTTACGCCCTTGATCACTTCGCGGGCCGCGTCCACCTGGGTCTTGAACGTCAAAGACTCCTTCACCCGCCGGTTAATGTCGGCTGTGGTGACACCGGCGATCCCGGCGGCCTTCGCAACCGTCCCGTAAGCCTCCTTCGAGAGAAACGCTTCCAAGAACAGCTTCTCCCACGGCTCAGGAGCCTCAATCAGTTCATGATCGGAGTCAGACAATGTCTACAAATTGGCTTTTTGGATTGAGCGTGTTTTTCTTCGGCTGCAGCATCATCACTTTGACCGTAGGAATCTTCGTCCAGAAAAAACGGGACAGGAAAGAGATTGAGAACATGATTTCAGCTATTTCCAGATCGACTGCTGATACGCCACCGTCAGGGTCATAGCGTCCTTCTCACTGAACCCTGCGTTGACGAGCGCCTGGTAGTAGGTGCGGACCATCTCAGCGAAGTTAACCGCCGACGACTGGACGACAGCCCAGTCAATCTCAGACGGCGGGAATCCTTCATCGGGGTCAGGCAAGTTCGATCCTCCATTCGTTGTTGGTGTTGAAAACGTTGTGGACGACGCCGCAGCTATGGCAAGCAAAAGTTCCGACAGGCTTTGGAGCCTGCGCAACTCTCTCAACGTAAGCTGGGCGTGTCCAGCCGCCCGGTGTGACACGAACGTCCTGCTCCTTCGACGGCGGCACCCATGTGTCGATCTCCGCTTTGACGTCTTGTACCTCCTGGTGGGAAGGCTCGTACTCGGCCTCGGCACGCATCTTCGCACGCACCGACTCCACCGTCGGATGACCAACCCCGCAAATCACCGCGATCGACCGGGAACTGCGCGTCCAGTCACGCTTCAGCTCCGCCCGGATGATCGTTTCCTTCTGCGCCCGGTTCAGATGCCTACGTGCCGTATTAACCGCCACAGCAATGTCGTGTTCCTGATCAACGGTCAGCCCGAGAATGAACTTGGCCGGGATCTCCAACAGGCCGAGTTCTTCCGAGGCGAGCCAGCGGTGTCGTCCGTCGATCAGCTGATGCTCACCGATCAGCACCGGCACCTGCACACCGTACTCACGGACGCTTAACTTCAGCGCGTCGAACTCTGAATCAGTCAGCGGCAGAAAATAGCCGCTGTTGAGCAGAATTTCGCTACGCAGCTCGTTTAGACGATCCGAGACCCAGGATGTGGTTCGCCCTAGCTCTTTCGCGAGCGTACTCAGGTTGTAGCCATCGGGCATCTCGTCCCCGATCAGCAACTTGACTGCTTTCGACCGGGGCGACAGTGTCTCCAAATCCAGGTCCCGCAGAGCCCTCGTCCAGCTCGTCGAAGACGTAGTCGTGGATTCTGGTGCCGCCACGTCCGAGGATTCTTCGAGGCCCAACATCGTAGGCACGTTTAGGGATGATAAATCGGGCGAATTGCTCAAAGGTTCGCATCCTGTCGGGGTCGAATTTTCGCTCAAGTCGCTGAAGGATAACGATTAGCTCCTGAAGGCTGTCATCGTAGAACTCCGGCCGTAGGAACATGCCGATGCTGTCGAACTGCTCATCAAGATGTTTGCGACAGAACCCTTCGGCGTCCTTAATTGGTCCGGGGTGCCAATGGGTTGGTTGCCGGTTGGCGACGCTGTACGCCCTTGCTCCTACAGCAAAGAATTGGGGATAGAGCCGCAACGACGCGCAGGGTAACGCACCGTGCGGATATACGACTGGAAAGTGCCTCCCTCTAAATGATATACTTTGTACAGGAATAGGGATACGGGCTGTGTTACAGCGGCCAACCTGTTCTGAGCCGTCACATTGTGACGCCCGAAAGGAGAAGTTAATGAAGGTGATCTCTGGTGCCCAGATCGGGGCGGACATTGCCGGTCTGCGAGCGGCGAAAGCTTGCGGGATCGAAACGGGCGGCTGGATTCCACGCGGTGGCCGGATCAAGGGCGGCTTCCTGCCTGCAATGGTCGTTGAGCAGTTCGGGCTGCAAGAGACGAGCAGCGACGGCTACCCGATGCGCACGTTGAACAACGTGCTGTCGTCGCAGGCGACGATCCGGCTGGCGCACAACTTCAACTCGCCGGGCGAGCGGCTGACGTTGAAGTACGCGAAGCTCGCTCACCGGCCGACGTGTGATATCCAGTTGCGCTGGTGGGATGACGACTGGGGAACCGTCGTCGGCCCGTTGGCGGAGCCGATGCTGGTCACCGACACGGCCATGTGGCTGGTTGAGCAGCAGGTTGAGACGGTGAATATCGCCGGGAACGCCGACCGTGAGATCGAATCGTTCGTTGAACACTTCTTGACGAAGGTGTTCAAGGAGTGGCAGCAGGCCGTCACATTGTGACGGGAAAGGAGACACGATGGTTGCACCGGAAGGGGCCGTCGGGAGAACTCAGATCATCCCGAACACCGGCCCACATGTTCAGGTGTTCGTAGAGGAGAACGTCGCCCGGTTCTTGGCTTTGGTAGGCGACATTTCATACGATCCCGACTATGGCCCTGGCGCTCGGGTGTACCGGCCGACCAGGGAAAACACCACCGAGGAGGTAATCAGATCGTGGCTGTAATCACACCTGACCAGACGGAGATCGAACGGGTGATCGCAGAGTCGATCGTCGCCGATCCGCCGCTGGTTGCACAGCCGGACACGTCGCTCGACCCGCGTGTGCAGAAAGGGGCCGAATGGCTCGACCGGACGATCCCTGGTTGGGCCGACCTGATCAACCTGAAGTCGTTCAAGATCAGCAGCTCGGTGTGCTGTGTGCTCGGGCAGATCGGCAAGAAGCAGAAGATCGGCGACCGCTACGAGGAAACCGCCAAGAAGCTGTTTGGGCCTGGGAGCTGCTACGGCGGCCGGGCGAAGGCACTCGGCTTCTACATCGACCCGATGTACGACACTCAGAGCAGGACCATCAACAGGTGGGAGCCGTTGCAGGAGTCGTGGGAGCGGGCGATCGCCGCACGGCAGACCAGGTAAACAGGAACATTTCGGAAAAATCCCACAAAACCGCTGACGGATTTGGGGTGTCTATTGAACGAAGAAGAAAAGAAACGGGCGTATCGAGACGAGCTGGCAAGGATGGATGAAATGTGCCGGAAGTTTCGTGCTGCTTATCGCAAGGACGACGCATCGAGCATGTTTTTCCAGATCGGCCAGATGTACGCCCAGGCTCAGATCATCTACGCAATCGAAAGGGCACCGTAACCATCGTCACATTGTGACGAGCAAAAGGAGACACGATGGATTCCAGATACAACGCCACCCTCACGTTTGGGCTGGTGACTGTGCCCGTCGGGATCGCACCGGCGGTGTCGGAGAAAGCGGAGCCGACGTTCAAGACGTTGCACGCGGAGTGTTCGACGCCGATCAAGAAGAAGATCGTCGGCGGCAAGAAGGTGGAAACACCGGTGACCGGGCAGGGTTCGGCGGTCGACTGGTGCGAGACGTGCAACTGCGAGGCCCTCGACCAGATCAAGGGCTTCGAGTTCGCGAAGGATCAGTTCCTGATCTTCAACGCCGAGGAGGCGGCGGCGATGAAGTCGGACAACGACCCGTACATCAGGGTCGAGAAGTTCATCCCACGCACGTCGGTTAATCCGGTGGCGGTGGCGTCGTACCACTACCTGATCCCGAACCAGTACGAGGCTCCGAAGTACGGTCTGGTGTACCAGACGCTCGCGTCGAAGAAGCTGGCTGCGTTCGGCCACCAGTGTCTGTGGGGGAAGGATCATCCCTGCGTGGTGGTGGCCGACCAGTCGTTCGGCACCGGGGTGTTGATGATGTTGAGTCTGCACCCGTACGAGGATCTGGTGCAGCCCGACTTCACCGCACCGATCCCCGACAAGACGTTGCGGACGATGACGAACCAGATCGTCGACATGCTGGCCGGTACCCTCGACCCGGTGAAGGATCTGGTGTCGTCGTCGCGGAAGCGCAAGACGGACGCGATCGCCGCGAAGATGAAGGGCAAGGCGGTGAAGGCGACGAAGGCGACGGCCGATCCGAAGGTCGGCGACATGATGCAGGAGCTGAAGGACTCGCTCGCGCTGCTGCAGAAGAAACCGGCAAGGAAGGCGACGCCGAAGAAGGTGGGGTAATGATCGGGATTGAAGATGTGAAGCGGCTGCTCACCGAAATGAGTGAGCATGCCGAAAGCCAGGACAGCGATACGTGGGCGGAGAAGCGCGACCTTGACCCGGCGATGGTGACATACATGGTCGAGAAGATCGTCGAGTTCTCCCACTTTCTCTGCGTTCAGATCGCGATGAACCAGATCGCCGAAAACGAGGCGGAGATCCTCACCCGCGTCGACGAGGACGGCGACCCGATGCTTGGTGTCGCGATCAGCATGGACCAACTGATGGGGTCAGCGGTGTTCAACGGGTTCGCGTTGGGCTGGGAGGTTGCACGCCAGTTCAGCCAGCCCACCGAAATGCCGCCGATCTGATGGTCACCTACGCTGACATTAACCGCCTGTTCGCGGAAGCTAACGCGACAGGCGCGAACCAGTACGACCAGTGGCTGGCCCGCAACCCGATCGTTGACGAAAGCGTCCTCGACAGGATCCAGGATCTGGTCGAGCCTGTCGCCTCGCGAGCTTTGAGTGAGCTTCAGGAGGAAGGAAGGACTGGCCTGAACCAACAGCAGCTGCAGGTCGCGGTCACACAGGCGTTCTCAGTGATGTGGTTCATGCTCGGATGGGAGGCACACAAACAGTACGGGGGGTGATGGGATCTACTACATGAAGGGTTCGGAGAGGTTCGAACTACGACCGCTTGACGAGATCGTCCCGCGCTTGTTTCAAGGCATGCGCCCAAGCACGTATCGTGGCTACGACCTCGTTGTTTCCTGCGAACAGTTCCTTGCCAAGGGGCCGATGGAGGAATACAACGGGGTCGTCGTCCATTGCCCGATGCGTGACGCGGACGACTTCTACATCGACGAACGGATGATCATGTCGGCCGCTTTCGCGGCCGTCGCGGCGTACAACCGTGGCGGCAGGGTGCTGGTCCATTGCACCGGCGGCCTTAACCGTTCGTCCGTTGTCACGGCGAGAACGCTGCAGCTGATGGGCTACACCGCCGCGGAGGCGGTGTTGATGCTGCGCACAAACCATGACGCGATGTGTCTGTGCAATCGGTCGTTCGAACGTTGGGTGCTGGGAGAACAGCTACCCACGGCTGAAACGTCAATCTTCAGAGAGGAGACAGATGGACAAAGTGACGGTTAAGAAGGACGAGCTGATGAAGCTCGTCCAGAAGAACCGGGACGGACACAAGGCGATCTTCGACGAGGCGGTCGAGGGTTACCGCAAGGCCGCTGAGAAGCTGCTCGAAAAGCATCTGGCGGCGATCAAGAAGGGGTCGTTGACGACGGTGTACGTCAACATGCCCCGCCCGGTGAATCACACGAAGGAGTACGACCGTGTGATCGCCATGCTGCAAATGTCGATCGCGGACGAAATCGAAGTCAACGAGAAGGACTTCGCGATGTACGCGATGGACGACTGGTCGTGGAAGCAGGAGTTCCTCCGCACGAACTCGGAGTATTCAAGTTCGGCGATGGCTGCTTTCACCGAGGAGTAATCCCGCCGTCACATTGTGACGGCCCTCTCACGGAAAGGAAGAAAATGGAGCCCATCCATCAGGGTGATGTGCTGCTGCGCAAGATCAACGACCCGGTGTACGTCCGGTCGATCAGGAAGAACGGCACGAAGGCGAAGCGGGTGCGTGGCAAGGGTCTGATCCTCGCCTACGGTGAGGCGACCGGCCACCACCACCGGGTGGCGACGAAGGGCGTCGACATCATCGAGCGGAACGGCAAGCGGTTCCTGTCCGTCCCTCGCGGCACCGTCGCCGAGCTGGTGCATGAGGAGCACGACACGATCCGTGTTCCGGCGGGTCTGCACGAGATCGGCGGGCAGCGTGAGCATGTCGCCCCGGCGCGGCGTGCTCAGCCTGCGCGGACGCGGGCCGTCTTCGACTGATGAGCGGCACGGAGCTGGCTGGGGGGGAAACCCCCCAGCCCCGTGTGCTGGACCCGGTGCAGGTCGGCCGGATGATCCGCTGTCTGCAGGGGGACTGGCGGTACCGCAGGACAAGTGCGTGGAGCAAGACGAGGGTGCGGCGGCATCACACCGACAAGCAGATCATGGAAGTGATGTCGCTGACCAAGGAACAGTTCGACTTCTGCCTGAAGGAGTATGTGGCGAGTTCCGGCAACCGCCAGTGGACGGCGGAGACGATCACGCAGGCGTACAACGCGTTCGTGACCAGGGAAGGACGTTGGCCGACCCGTCAGGACTGTCGGAACTGGAAAGAGACTGGGCTGCCGCTGATGGACACGATCGAAGGTTGGGGCATGCAGGACAGCGTGCAGCAGGCGTACGTTGCGTCCCATCAGAAGTCGAAGGTGTTGCCGCAGCTGATCATGACGATGCGGAACATGACGATGCGTCGTGACGCGGTGACCAGGTACGGGATCGAGAACATCCTGCGGGCTGGTGTGGCTCAGGAGGTTCAGGAGGACGACTACGGGAAGCTGTGGCGTCTGCCGTTCCCGGACGGCGGCGACCCGAACATGCTCTACGTCGAAGTCGTCAACAACACCCCGCAGAAGAACCTGGAAACAGGGGAGGTAATCACCGACAAAGAAGGCAACCCCGTTTACGACCACTACTTTCTGCGTGTGCCGCCGAACACCCGTTCGGCAAGGGAGGCTGTGGCGTGGACGTTCAGGCTTGACCCCGCCGGGTTCAAAGGGTTCTCGGCACGTTCCTGACCGTCACAATGTGACGGAATTAACCGTAAAGGAGACACAGCATGTTGTGGATCATTCTCACCGGCAAGTAATATCCGGTTAACTCAAAGGAGGCACGGTGTTCAGGTTGTTGCTGATCCTCGTTGTCCTCGGCTGCATTGCCCTCCTCGTCGGCTACGGGCTGGCGAGGGGGGCGATTCAGCACAGGGCACATCAGAAGCACATGCAGAAGCTGCTTGACGAGCAGGCTGAGCTTGACGAGCAGATGAAACAGTTCACGGCGCCGTCGCCGATCTTCGGGGGGAGGAAGAAGCGATGACTGGGTGGGGGTGGGTGATGCTCGGCCTTGCCATCGCGTTGTGGGCGATCTTCACCAACAAGGCTGGTAAGGGAAGGCTGATCACCTACCCGATGGTGAAATACATTCTTCGGAAACAACTCGAAAAAACCAACAAAAAAACCGAAGAAAAGTCACTGACAATGAAGGACGTGCGGCGGACACTCTGGGTTTTCCAGAACGTGGTCAGTACGCCCGGCCTGTTTCGAATGTGGCAGATTTTCGTGCTGTTGATCATCTGGTACCCGGTCAGCTGGACACTTAACTGGACAGGAGAACCCGACCCGTACATCCTCGCCTACATTGCGTTGTACGCAGATGACCTGCTCACAGGAGGCGACGACAAATGGAAGAAAAGATGGCAGAGCTTGAAGAACAAGGTTCGGTGGCAGAAGTTCGCGCCGACCCCGATCCGGGTGCCGTCCGCATGATGGCGATGCTCGCCTCCAACCCGGAGGCGCTGGCACGCTGGCTGGCCGTCATGTGTGACGACGCTGTGGCGGCGAGATAGTCACATTGTGACGGAAGAAGAAACACGGAAGGTCGGGCCGGAAGGCTACGACGAAATGTGGGACGGACTGAACAACCCGTACTCCGGCTACTACGGCCGTGACGGCGAGCGGATCTCGATGCGCCAGTGGTGCAGCGCCTTCGAGCGTAAGGACAAGCAGCGCGTCGCCGAGACGACGGTGGGTGACTACTGGGTTTCGACGGTGTGGCTCGGCATGGATCACAGCTTCGGTGAGGGGCCGCCGCTGATTTTCGAGACGATGATCTTCAACCACAGCGATGTGTCGAAGACAGACGATGAAGACTTCCTCGACCTGTGGTGTGAGCGTTACCCAACCGAAGCTGCGGCGCTTGCCGGGCATGAGCGTGCCGTCGCGATGGTGCAAGAGAAAGTTAATCTGTTGAAGGAGGCGACGAAGGAGGGCTGATGCACGTTCGTTGGTTCGGAGACACATGGAGGGCGCCGGTGTGTGACCCGGCGTATCACATCACTACGCCGGTCGACACGGTGTGTATCGAGTGTGCGAAGAAGGTCACCGGCAGCGACCGTGGGATCGTGTGTTCGTGTTCTCCCGGCATTTGGGGGAACTGGGTGCTCGACACCCCTGACGGCGCGTTTTATGTGGGGTCGTATCACTTGCTGTGCTGGATGGAGCAGGTGGTCGGCGGTGTCATGTCGGCGAAGATCCTCGACCGGATGAACGCCCGGCAGCGGGAGGCGTTCGAGCATGACGTTGATGAGACGGCGGAGCTGACGATGCCGAACGAGGAAGCCGAGCCGGGGAGGGGATGGTCGTGAGACGGGTCTTGAAGTTCATCCCGTTCCCGATTCGGTTCATCGCATTGATCCCGCTCGGCGTGTTCATCGTGATCGCCCAGAAGCTCGGCTTCAACCCGTGGAACGTCAATGCCGAGGAGAAGAAATGAGTTGGCTGTGGAGACAGAAGATCCGGTTGTGGTGGCATTTCCTGCCGCACCGGTGTGTGTGTTACGTGCTCGGTCATGAATGGGCCGATCCTGAACCCGCGCTCATTGACGGGCCGTTGCATCTGCCGCCGCGTGAGCGGGAGTGGCAGATGATCGGCTACCAGTCACAATGTGACAGGTGTGCCAGCATCAGGAACGTGCCGTACGGGAAAACGCGTGAGCTGGCGGAGACGGAGAAGGCGATCCTGGAAGCGGAAGAAGAATGGGCTGACCCGCAGACCAGGGCGGCGTTGGAACAGACGAAATAGAGAGGGGCGGCCCGGAGGCCGCCCCCACCCACCTGTGCCCTAGGGTGAGTCTACTGACTGAAGCTGACGTCGGCGGTGGCCGGAGGGCCAGCCGTGATCGTGACGCTGCCGGAGCCGGTCACACCGGAGCCGGAATCGGAGGCGCTGATCGTGACGGTGCCGGTCGTGCCGGTGAGCGTGACGGCGGCGGTCAGCCCTGTCGGGTCGCCGGATCCGTCGACGGTGGCGAGTGTGCCGTCCGAGGACGACCAGGACACGGAACCGGTCGGCGATGTGGCGTCGCCTTTGTCGTCTGCGAACGCAACGGCCGCTGTGAGCGTCGTTACGTCGTCGGTGACTGAGATGTCAGACACTTGTACCCCTTCCCTCTCGAAAGTTAAGATTGCCGAGGCTGGTGGCCCCGGTAGTAGACGCTTGAGGAGTTTCAGAATCTTTTCGAGTAAGGCGAACACGCCGCCGAACTCATGCTTGGCCCACTCTGGCGTCTCGTCGTGATGGTGATGCCAATGTTCATCCATCGGCCGAAGTGTAAACACAGCAGATGAGAATTGGGGGAACGTCACATTGTGACCGCCAGATATTCACCAGGATTTTGCAGGTTTTGCGGCTGCTGGTTGAACGCCCACAAGGCGACGGAGCATGAGACACGCGAGGAGTGCTGCCGGGTGCTGAGACTGATGGCCGACTTTTAGGAGGCACGCTCCAAGCGTGAGCATGACGTCCGCCACAAGTTGGAGGACGAAATCGACCGGTTAAGGAAGGAGCTTCTCGATGGGAGAGATAACACCGGAGCATCGTGAGAAGCTCCGGGTGGCCGGTAAGAAGGGGGGGCTGGCGAGGGCGGCCAAGTACAGCAAGGAGGAGCTGGGCAGGCAGGTGCATGCGCACAAGATGCTGCCGTTGCTGGATCTCCCGAAGGATCTGATCTTGCCACCGGTCCCGCCGGGCGTGGTTCTGACTGAGGATGAGAAGTTGCAGCGGCGCCGGTTGCAGAAGCGTCTGTGGTGGATGCGGTCGCGTGGCAGGCTGATCAAGTACCCGGAGGCGCCGCCGAAGGAGCCACGGCCGAAAGTTGATCTGTCCGGTCTGACGGAGGAGGAGAAGAAAGCCCGGCGGCGTCAGATGAAGAACGATGCGCAGCGGCTGTGGCGGAAGAAGCGGAGCGAACAGAAGACGTTGGAGACAGGTCTTACGCCTTCGCAGCGTCAGGGCGGTAACGGTACCGGCCGGACTGGGCTGTCGCGGAGCACGAACATTCCGGCCCGCGAGGACAGGATCGAGGTTCAGTTCACAGGTTGGGGGAAGCCTTTGCAGGATCAGGACTTCAAGTCCCCGACGAAACGAGCACAGGAGGAAACGGTATGACGAGCACGACGACGGTGACGCCGCTGCAGGTTCTGGACGCGGCGATCGAACGGCTGTCCCGGGAGGACGGGTACATCAACACCGACTACCACGACGAGGGGTACGTGGCCGACTCGAAGGCTCACTGTGCGATCGGCGGGATCGAGCACGGCATCTGGAAGCTGCTCCGTGAAGACGTGACCGGTTACCGGGAAGACGTTGCGTACACGGGCAGCAGCAACCCCGACCATCGGAGCCGCGAGTTGCCTGCGGCCGTTGCGGCCCGGCCGTCGATCCAGGTGTACGGGCAGGTGATGAAGGTGCTGAACGAGGAGGCGTTCAGGATGTTCCCGAACGGCGTCGGGAAGTCGCCGGTTCCCGCCTACGACGTCGAGGACGTTTCGATCCACTCGACGAAAGCGGACGTGCTGGCCGTGTTCCAGGCGGCACGCAGACGCATCCACGCCGAACAGGCGTAACCCAACAGGAGGGAGACACCATGCACGTCAGTGTTGTCGCCAGAGAGGCGGCACGGCTCGACCGGATCAACCCCGGCTGGCACCGGAGGATCAACCAGGACCATTTGGACATGGGGTCCGACCGGTTCTGCGTGCTCGGCCAGATATACGGGCACGCGTGGGACGCACCGCAGGCGCAGAAGTTCAGGACGATGCGGGCGTTCATGCCGATCATCACGCCGTTCTCGACGCTGCGCTGGCAGCGGCAGATCAACCGGCGACTCGACACCGACGCCGCCCGGACCCGTCTGACGTTCCCGACGGTTCGGACTGAGAAGGCGAAAGTCGAGCATCCAGTCCACGCCTGAAACAAAGGGAGCCCGCCGGACTTGACATCTGGCGGGCTCCGATTACTCTCTAGCGTGGCAGCAATAAAGAGTGGTGTGAGATTAACACATCATTCTTATTGCGGGCGGGATGGGGTCCGCCGTGCGAGGACGATGGCGACACCGATCCGACGCAAGCCTCTCCGGCTCTCCTTTGCGTGGGGGGGTTGGGGGGGCGTGCTCAGACTCAGGCTCTCCCGCTCCGACGGTTACGGCGGAGCGGTAAGAGAGACTGAGGCGTGGCCTTTGACTTTGGAAGGGGTGTGATGTCTGACCCGAATTCTGCTTGGCATACACCGGCGATCTATTACGGTGTTAATCACTTCATCCCTGATTTCCTTTATTCACAGAACAGGGAGTACAGGGAGGCTCTTGCGGAGATTCTGTGGGCGTGGGAGAACGGCATGACGATCGTTGCTCATGCGCCGTGGGAGGAGCGGCGTGAGCCTGAGGAGCCTGGGTGTTTCCGGGCGTTGGAGTTGGCGGTTGAGAGGGCGGTGCCGTTGCATCCGGTGCGTCAGCCGCGGGTTGTTCGGGTGTGGCATGAGAACCTGGCGGGTGGCAAGCAGGGAACGCGGGAGCGGTTGCGGCCGGAGCTGCGTCTGGTGCCGCCGCTGGAAGAACCCGGTCACAATGTGACAGAGGAGCGGCGGCCGACGTCGCATAGCTTCGCCCCGAAACTGAAAGGCGAAAAGTTCAAAGGATGGGGGACACATGAAGTTCACGATTGACGGCGACAACATCCATGTCGAGCTGACCCGTCGCAACCTGACTACCCTGCTGATGAAGTTGGATCTGCCCGACGGTGTCAGCGAACGCACCATCACCATCACCGACGAACACGAACAAACCCTGTACGTCACAGCCGTCCACGACGACGAGCACTACGCGGAACGGCCCGCCGGAGAAATGCACCCACGCGAAGAAGCCGCCCTCCGCAAACCCGCGACAGGGACCAAGCTCCACTGGAAACTCCCATGAACAACACCCTGGTAGCTCAACCGGCAGAGTGGGGCCCTTTTAAGGCCACAGATGAAGGTTCGACTCCTTCCCAGGGTATGGCGCCGCAGAGGGGATCGCAAAGCGTGTCTCCTGCGTAACCTCTGCGCGCCTCCAATGTGGCCCCAACCCCAGGTCGCCTGGTCACGGCGCACCAGGCAAGTCCAACGCACACCTGGGGAGGGCCACAACAACGCAGCCCCCGCCCTTTAAAGTCCTCCGTAACGGGGGTCGATGCCGAATATCCAAATAAGGCATAACGGGGGCTGCATAAATGGGCAGGGCGGCGGGCCAGGTTCGTCACCGACCGCCCTGCCCACCACCCAAGGAGAACACATGGACAAATACGATGGGCCAGGACTACACACCCTCCGCGAACACCTGAAAGAACTCCGAGCTGAGCGGGACTCACTGAGAAACCAACGCGACCAGGAGCAGGCGTGGCGCGAGCGTCTGCAAGAGAGCGAGCTACGCGAGCATCACAAGCTGCTCGCTGCTGAGGCCCGTGTGGAAGCCCTGGAACCCGTGCTTGAAGCAGCCGAGGCTTTCATCGAAGCGCGATGGCTCGGAAGCCGCGAGGCGCTAGAGAAGTCCGTCCGGGCTGCTCTCGCTGCTGCCCTTCCTGAACGCGCGAAGTGCGAGATATGCGGAGCGGACGGCGATCACGGCGGCGACTGCGCCCGTCCTGAACAGGAGGGAGACGGGATCGCTGACCTTGACGCCCTGCTCGCTGAGCGGGACTCACTAAGAAACCAACGCGACCAGGCCGTGGAAGCGCTTGAGAATGCGCGGCTCGTCCTCAAAGCGTGGAAACGTGGCGAAGCGGCAACCACGGAACTCGCTGCTGCCCTCCATAACCCGCAGGAGACGAACCATTGAGCCGCTATTGGCCGTGGCCGCGCAAGCCCAAGGGGCCACGCGGGCCAATCCTGGAAAGCTACGGACGCGCTCGCCCTCCTGCCGGAGAACAACCATTGAGCTGGCAGCCACGGTGGGAGCTACCACCAGAACCCATCCGAGACGACGAAGAAGAAGTTAAGAAGTTCTTCCTGCCGTTCGTGCCCGCCCGCATCCGAGACAAGGCCTGGAACGACTTGAAAGAGTGGCAGAAAGAGTCATGGCGGCGCGAGTACCGCGACAACCAACTTGACACATGAGGTAAAATTAACTGCTCCCCACCCAAGGAGGACAGTTGATTTACCAGACCACCGTCCGCGAGGTGCGTTCCAAGAACCTCACCCGCAAGAAGGACGGCAAGCCCTTCACCCTCTACGAAGTAACCGACCACACCGGCGTCGCCTGGACAACCGGCCGCCGCGACCTAGCAGAAGAAGCGAACAACCTGATCGGCCAGCCCGTCGAGATCCAAGGCCACGAAGAAACCAACGCGGCCGGGTACAAAAACTACTACCTCGACGACATACGAGCAGGCGGAGCAGGCACCAACCAAGCCCTCCCAAGCCCCGACAGCCCGTTCGGGCCGCCGCCAGGCGCACCAGGCTTCCCGCCGCCACAGCAGCCCGTCCAGCAGCCGCCAGCGCAGGCACAGCAGACAATCCAGCCCGTCGACGGGCAAGTCACGGAGCTGCTCAAGCAGACACTGATCATGCGGCAGACCGCAGGCAAAGTCGCCGCCCAAATCAGCCCGTCCGCCGTCGAGTTCTGGTCGAACTGCGACGCCCTCTACACCTACTTCTCCACCGGGCAGAAGCCCAACATCATCCCGCCAGCCGGGGTGCGCGAACCCGCACCGCAGCCGCCGCCGCCCGGAGGCAGATTCATCACCGACGCCATCCTCTCCGACCCCGGCCCCGAACCCGAGAAGCCCGCGTTCGCCTCCACGTTCGACGACGATATTCCCTTTGACAGAACCACGATGTCATCTGGCAGATGGGGAATCTAAAGGGTGGCGCCAAAGGTTACCTGCGAATGCGGTGCGTGTAAGAAGTGCAAGCAGCGGGAGTACATGCGTGAGTGGTACAGACGTCCCGGCAACGCACAAGCGCACCACGGCGAACTGCATCGAGTCATCCCTTGAGACTGTCCGGCTGGTCTGCCCCGATCGAACAGTTGTCGGCGTCGTCGCTGTCGATGCTCGTCACCTGCCCCGAACAGTTCCGGCTGCGGAAGATCAAGAAGATCCCCGAGACGTGGGGGCTTGACAAGTTCATCGGGTCGGTAGATCATCGCACCCACCAGGTCAACTTCGAACGGAAAATCGACTGGGCAGAGGACATGCCCATCGAAGACATGGATCTCGTCTACCGGCAACAGTGGGACAAAGAGATCCTCGAAGATGACGAACCCGACTGGGCTGGAAAGGACCCACTAGAAGTACGAGACCACGGCTGGCAGATGGTGGTCGCCTACCACGACCTGGCATCACCATCTGTCCAGCCGATCCATGTTGAGGAACGGTTCGAACTCAACATCCCCGACGTGCCCATCCCTGTCGTCGGCTACACCGATGTGGAAACCTCCGACGTGCTGATCGAACGGAAAACCACGGCCGCCAGGGTCAAGAAGCCGAAGTCGAAATGGCTCACCCAGGGCCGCATCTACTCGATGGCCTACTCGAAGCCCGTCGAATGGCACATCGTTACTAAGCAGGTCACACCACAAGTCGTGCTCCCAGACGCAGAACCTGGCCTCCGCCTCGAAGCAGTTAACCCGGACGCCACTGTGTTGATGGTGCAGCAGGCCGCGTACACGCTGAACGATCTCTGGTTAAGATACGGCCCGGACAAACCGTGGCCTGTAAATGGCCTCTATCACGACTGGGCATGTTCGTATTGTTCCTTTGGCCCAAACTACGGCAAGAACTGTGTTGCGTGGTCTGACGGTGCATGAGAACAGCAGCCGCAGGCAGGCACAGAAACGCTTCCCTATTTTGGGTGAGTGCCAAGATGGCTGTGGTAAACCAGCAATCGAACGGCACCACATTGACGGCAACCCATTCAACAACGACGCGTCGAACATCAAGTTCCTATGCCGTCGCTGCCACATGAAAGAAGACGGTCGTCTGTCCAAACCGATTCGCACGTTGCGCCCTTGCATTAACTGTGGAGAAAAGACGCTCGTCCTGAGCAGACAACGATGTCATGCTTGTTACAACTACCTGTGGCGAACCGGGAACGACCGCCAAGTTAATGTGCTAGAACCCTGGCATGACTAGATTCCCAACAGAAAGCAAGCAGGTCCAGGGTCTCTCTGTGGAGGATTGGCCCGTCGAACTCCCCAAGGTTGGCCCAAGGTGTGCCGTCCCTGGGTGTACGCGCAATGCTGATCACGCTCACCACTTGTTCCCGAGAGGGCAGATGGGCGGCGCCTTCAACTGGGTGCGCCTGCCTGACGGCAACGTGTCCGGCAACAAAATGGGCATCTGCGCCTCACACCACCAGCTCGTCACCGAAAACAAAGCCATCGTCGAATACACCGACGGCGAATACTTCTGGACAGACGCCTACCGGCCGAAAGCGCCGCTCACACAGCAGCCGCCGCTCGTCCTGAAGAAAGAAATGGAAGAACTACCCGGCAACGGCCACGTCACCGTCGAACCCGATCACATTGTGACCGAAGAACACCACCGGGAAATCTGCCCAACCTGCGCCAGGCCGCTACCCAAGCCAAAACTTGACACCGACAACGAGACCGAGAAGCCACGCGAACGCAAAACGTGGGCGATCTCAGTCCCCGCCGACAAATGGGAAGACGGCGCCGACATACTTGACGTTCTTTTGGAAGCAGCCCGAGACGAAATGGACAAGGTCGGGCTCAGCTACGGCGAAGGCAAGAAGATCAAGTTCGCGATCCTGTCGACAGCCCTCGCGCTGTTCGTCAACCACGCCGAACAGATCCTTGCCGACGCGTGAGGTTCGTCCTCGTCGGCGAACCGGTACCGAAAGGCCGACCAAGGCTCAACAAAGCCACCGGTGCCATCTACACACCCCGCGAAACGAAAGCGTACGAAGACGCCATCGCCATGATGGCAATGACGCAACGCGAAAAGTACGGCACCAACCTTGTCAAAGTGATGGCGTTCCTGTTCACCAGCAAGAAACGCATCGACGGCGACAACTGCTTGAAATCCATCCTCGACGGGCTGATGAAAGGCGGCGTCTTCGACGATGACAGTCAGGTCGTTGAAGGCCACTACGTCCGGATCAGATCGGCCAACCCTCGCGTTGAGATCACCGTCGAACCTGCGGACGACCTTGTTGAAGGAGAGACGTAAGTGTGTCTACTGCGGCCAGGACGCATACGGGCACACGACGGTTGCTGTTTGTTCATGGCACCAAGACCTGTTAGCGTTGGACCCTCACTACGAGGGAAAGGGGTGAGTTGCCCAACGGATGGTGTATCGACTGTGGCATCCCGCTAGAGGACTGGTCTGAAAGTAAGTTCCTCTGCGGTGACAGGAACGAATGCTTGCGCAGGAACAGCAACCAGTTAACGCTCGAAGAAATCGTCGTCCTATCAGACGCATGGACGGCGCTAATCCTGGAAGGACTGAACAAAGATGGCAAATCTGTATGAGTACGCCGTCATCAAGGACGCAAAGTTCGACGCCGACGGACAGGTCACCGACCCGGCAGCCGTGATCACCGAGCCGACCACGATCCTGGCCGACAATCGAGACCAGGCCGAAGTGCTCGCAGCACGCACAATCCCTGACAACGAGATTGGGAACTTGGATCGAATCTCGATCCTGGTGCGCCCTTTCTCGAACTGAAGGAAGCTGTTGTAGAACAAACCATCACCGGCTCCGACTGGCTGAAAGGGATGGCAGCAGCACTACCAGCCTTTCCAGCCCAAAGGACGACCGGCCTCACATGGCCACCAGCCACCTGGAACCAGCCAGGCTCAACGTCGAGCCCAGGTACCTGGGGGTACGGCGGCAAGGTCACGTACACCATCAGCGGTAACAGCACCATCGGTGGAAGCATCATCAGCTTCACGTAGCGACACGGCCAACAGCCTCGGCCCAGGGCAGACAACAGCGTCGAGCAGGCGCAGCCGCTCCTCAACCGTGCCCGTCAGAGGCAAAGCCTTGATCGCCGCCTGGTGACGGATCATCATTGCCTTAACTTCCAAAGACATTGTCTTAATATAGACGGGAGGTGTGGTGGACGAAGACAAAGTGCAAGTGACCTACGACCGCGATCGTCTGAAGAAGAAACATCGCGGCTTCTCAATGACCGATGAGGACTACGAAATCCTGCAATGGATCGCAGACTTCCTCGGCACCGACAACAAATCCGATGTTGTCCGCACCGCGATCCGGGCGATGGCAATGCAGCTCGCCCAGCTCGGACTTCCCGGACGGGAACCACCGCCGGAAGGCGTGCCGGAACGGCCGAAACGCGGACGGCCGAGAGGGAGTTAGAAAGTCACCCCCCTCAACAATTAAAATGTTCCCAGGTCAAGTTAACCGCCGGTCACAATGTGACGGCCAAACAAAGAGAGGAACATGACAGAGCCGAAAAAGAGACGGCCCAACGTCTACAAGAACGTTGAGACGAAGATCAAAGAGGGCCTGTATCAGCTCGTCGACCCGCTCGACTACATCCTGCTCGGGTTCCTGCCCGACGAAGGCAGCATGTTCGCCGAGCTTTACCCGCTCGGGGAGACCGTTCAGAACCTCAAGGCGAAACTGACCCCCGAACAGCAGAAAGCGATCAAGACTTCGTCGATCTCGAACCGCATGCGGATCATGCATCTGATGGGTCTGGTCGTGAAGAAAGACAAGGGGCTTGACACCGGCGGCAACGCCATCTGGCAGGTCACCCCGAAAGGCAAGGACGTGCTGAAGAAGTGGAAGGAGGCGAAGAATGGCCACGGCCACTGACGTCGTCCAGGAGTTGCACGCCAACTCACGGATCGAAAAGGTGTCGCTCGCCAAGCTGCGCCTCGACCGCTCCTACCAGCGGGAACAGTCGGAGACACTGATCGACCTGATCGCGAACGACTGGGACGTGGTCGCGTCAGAGCTGATCCTCGTCTCTGACCGGGGCAACCGGCCGAAAGACGGAGACGTCGAAGGCGGACTGTTCATCGTCAACGGCCAGCACCGCTCCAAGGCCGCAGCGAAAAAGGGTCTGACCGAAATTGACGCCCGCATCATGGACCTGCGCAAGCATCCCGACCCCGGAATGATCGAGGCCGGGTTCCGTCTCAAAACGAACGTCGGCCTCGCCGACCGTCCGCTCGAACGGTTCAAGGCGCAGGTGCGGGCCGGGAACGAGGAGAGCATCGCGATCGCGAAGCTGCTCGACCGGTACGGCACGTTCATCAACCCCACATCGAACGACACCGGCATCAACGCCGTCGCCACCATCGAAGCCCTCTACCGGGGCGACGACGACGGCATCCTGCTCGGGCAGACGCTGGAAGTGATCAAAGACGCCTGGAAGGAAGTGGGCGGCAAGAACACCCAGGCGTCGCTGCTCAAGGGGCTGTGGTGGTTCATCGCGAAACACGCGAACGAGTCCGACCGCACCCGTCTCGTCTCGAAGCTGCAAGGGATCGGCCTCGCCGGTCTGCTCAGCCGTTCCCGGCAGATGCAGCTGACCATGAACGGTGCCCTCTGGGTGAACTACTACCGCGTCCTCGTCGATCTTTACAACGAAGGGCTGCGCGAACGGAACCGTCTCAACTGGATGCTGCGCGGCAAGCAGGTGCTCGCCGGGAAAGGCGGTGGCAACAAGACAGAGCTGTGACGATACTTCCCCGATCACCGTGACAGGGAAGGCCCCCCGTGACCACACCGGGGGGCACCTTCAACGACAGGGGGGAAGTGAAACTCCTTGCAATCTACGCGTGCGTCATCATGCTCTACCTCGTCCCTGCGGCCAACGCTCAAACTGTGCCGGTACCGCCTGGATGGCATGCTCCTCGTGCATGGCTGTTGGGTGCGGTCTGCATCCACAACCACGAGGGCGCATGGAACGACAACACCGGCAACACCTACTTCGGCGGCCTGCAATTTCTACCCGGCACCTGGGAACGAGCCGGAGGCCCCGACGAAGTAGCGTTCCACCACCCAGGCGACCCACGCTACCCGTTCACGCCGACACCGCGTGAACAGCTGTTCTACGCCTACCGTCTCTGGGATAAAGACAGAGGCACGCTCGGCGACGGGTTAGGCACCTGGTCCGAGTGGGGGACACGTTGGAAATGCGGCTTGCAATAAGCCCCATTTGTACTTTGAAAGTGACCCCCTAAATGGGGTATACTTAAGTAGTTAAGTCGGTGGGGTAGCCCCGCCGAACAACCAGGCCGTCACAATGTGACGCCAAACGAGAGGAGAACCACCTTGTCCGACCACGGAGAGATCCTCGCCGACAGCCTCGCCCTGATGAACGTCGCAAGGGCAGCCTACGGCAAGGCCCCTCTGAACGACTTCCCCTCGGCGCAGCCCGGCAACGCCCACGGCTGCCTGTTCCACCAGGGGCTGCAGGAGATCGGTGCGGAAGCAGTACCCGGCACCCACGTCATGTTCGCCGATACGACGGTCGCCGCGAAGGTCGCCGCGCTTTGGGGCACCAGCACGGTCGAGGGCGTCGGCGTCGTGCTCCCCGAACCGATGGCACAGGTGATCAACGCGTTCGACAGCCACTCCGTCTCCCACTACGACACACAGGTCATCAGCACCTAGACCTGTCCCTGGGCGGGCCGCCAACCAGACCCGGCGGCCCGCCCACCTGAAGTCGTAGGAGGTAGAGGCGGTGCCGAAGATCAGAAAGAAGGGGGTGCCCACCGACCAGTTCGAGTGGGCGACCGAACTACGCCGACGTTTGAACGAAACCATCGACGGCGTCGGCTACGACAGCGCACGCATGTACACCGACCACTGGCTCTCGGTCCTGGCCCGAACCAAGCTGGACCAAGAACAGCGGGACATGCTGAACGCCCTCAAAGGGACGGTCAAGCAGGAACGCGAACAGGTGTTCCCGGACCTGATGCCGCTCCGCGAGATCGTCGACCAGATACCCACGTTCGCGGAAGCACCGCAAGGGATCGACGCGAACGTGTTGCGAGCGATCGAAGCTCTCACCAGATCAGTCCATGACCCGGTCATGTTCCGGGAGGCGGTCATCGAGATCCTGCTCGCGCCAAGGCCGCAAGAGGAGGTTTTGGGAAATGTCGAGACGTAGGGGAAGGGGGCGTCACATTGTGACCGACGACGGACACAGATTTCCGCAAGGCTTGAACACCAGAAAGCCGGAGGATTTCCTGACCGACCCGGCAACAGGCATGCGTTCGGGCGAACGGACGAAACCGAACGGCACCATCGTGATCGACCTGAAACACTCGAAAGACCTGGAACACAAAACGATCGTTCCGTTCGCGGTCTGGGACAAAGGCGAATGGTTCCAGGACCTGAAGCCCGACATTCGCGAAATGGTCACGAACGTGCCGGAGAAAGACGAGTTCAACACATTCGTCTGTTCCGGCGAGGGCACACCCGGCAACTACATGTTCCGCTGCTACGTCCTGCCAGCCGACATAGCAGGCCAGGCGATCCCCGAGCATCCGACCAAGTGGCTGCCCGACAAGTACGACTGGGCGAAGAACAACACCGAAAGCAGATCAGGTTGGGGTGGCGGCTGGTCGAAGAAAGACGACAAGTCGTACACGTCGTCGTCGCTGCCGCTCGGCCTGAAGATCCGCTGCCTCGGCTGCGGACACTGGTACAGCGAACGCGACCTGAAAGACCACGTCCAGAACTGCTGCCCCGCCGTCAACGGCGAGGACGGCGACTGGGCGATGGCGTGCGCATGCTGCGAATCGCTCGACAACACCGCCAAAACCAAGCCCGGCTTCCCGCGCAAAATGAAGGCGCCAACACCAGCAGCGGAAGTGCAGGACCCCGAGCCTGTGATCGCAGGGTTCGAGACGAGCCCGGGAGGTCGCTGATGGCTGTTGTCAGCAGACTCCCGAACGGCTACGTGGTGTTGATGATGACACCCCGCGAGGCGACATGTCTGTCCGACGAAATCCTGGAACCCGAAGGGTATCCGTGGCAGGCGTCGGAGAACCAGATGGTCGCCACCGAAGTGAAGATGAAGCTTCGCGCAGTCGTCGCGGAGGAAGCGGAATCCACCCTCAACAAGGCCGCAGGCCAGCTACAGGAGGAGCTGGAACGGCAACACAACGGAAGCTAAATCGCCGTCACATTGTGACGGTTCCCACGGAGAGAGGAACATTTTGTCTGCAATGACGAAGCAGTACGAGCACGACAAGGAGCAGCAGAAGAAGCTGATGGCCCGTCAGCTCCGCACCCTCGAAGAACTGGGCGGCAAGCTGTTCGACGACGACGACGTCGTCTACCAGGGAACCCAGCTGATCCTGCCGGAGAACATGGATCTGAAGGGCGCGATCGCGTTCCTGGAACGGAAACGGCAGGAGCTGGAAAAGGAAACGGCGTTCACGAAGACGTTCCAGTACCGGCCCTGGGACGGGGCGTACTGCATGTGGAACGCCCTCAAGCGGACGTTCGGGATGGTCGGCCACCAGGAGACGATCATCAAGACGATGTTCGGCACGATGAAAGAGCCGCCGGAAATGATGACGATTAACGTCGACGTCGGCCGCACCGAGCAGGTGCCGTGGGGCACGTTCGCCCTGCCGCCGATGCCCGGCCTGACGTTCCTGACCGGCACCGCGAAGTCCGAGTACGGGCTGCTGTTCACGCTGACGGCGAACGGCCCGAAGAAGTACAAGAACGCCGTCGAGGGTGTCTTCAAGCTGATCGAGGAAGAGTTGAAGACGAACTCGATGTACCGGGGCCGGGCGTTCGACGGGCAGCGGATGCCGGAGTTCGTCGACCTGTCCGCCGTCGACCCGCGCAAGGTCGTGTACAGCCAGGAAGTCCTCACCCAGCTGGAAGCGAACGTGTGGGCGCAGCTCCGCCACACCGAGAAGTTCGAGGAGCTGGGCATCCCGCTCAAGCGCGCCGTCCTCGTCCACGGCCCCTACGGCACCGGCAAGACGCTCGCCGCCACGCTCACCGGGCAGGAGGCGACCGCGAACGGCTGGACGTTCATCAAGGCCCGCCCCGGCAGGGACGACCTGGGCGACGTCCTGCAGACCGCCCGGCTCTACCAGCCGTGCGTCGTGTTCTACGAGGACATTGACACGATCGCCGCGCCCGAAGCCGGAGAGCACGCACCGATCAGCCGTCTCCTCGACGACTTCGACGGTGTCTCCGCGAAGGGCACGAAGATCCTGATGATCCTCACCACCAACCATCCGGAACGCATCCACCAGGGCGTCGTGCGTCCCGGACGGCTCGACGCCATGATCGAGATAAACGACCTGGACGTGTCCGGCGTCGCGAAGCTGATCGAGGCGACGATCGAAGGGTCGCTCGCACCCAACGTCGACTGGGATCAGGTGTTCGAGGCGGCGCAAGGCTACAAGCCCGCGTTCGTCACCGAACTCGCCACCCGGTCGGTCAGGTACCTGGTCGCCCGCACCGGCGGCGACCCCGGAGCGCAGCTCGTCGGCACCCAGGACCTCGTCCACGCAGCCGAAGGGCTCCGTGACCAGTACGACACGATGATGGGGGCCAGGGACACGCCGGAGCGGAACGAGCTGTCCGACGTGCTCGCCCGCGAAGTCGAAGCGGCAGCCACGAAGGCGATCCGTGAGAACGTGAACGACGACATCCTGGTCTGAGCCGCTCCCACCCGACGGCTCGGAAGGGCGTCCGGGGGTCACCCCATCAGAACGGGGGTTGGGACTCAGCCCCCGGACGCCGTCACAATATGACCAAGCTCCCTCCGTGGGAGGGGGGCGCAGACGCGTCGATTCATCTCTCCGCGTCAGCGCCTGGGGGCCGCCCTTTACGTCTCCTATGGGCGGCCCCCACCTACGGGGGGCAGAAAGGACAAACATGGATAAAGAAGCGATGGCCGTCCTCGAACAGATGGTCGAACAGGTCGAGACAGGCCACTGGACAACCGGCACCTACCACCGCCTCGCAACAGCCACGAAGGGCGACAGCTGGTGTGCCGTCGGCATGGTCAGACACTTCAGCGCCAGCGGCAGCCTTTCCCACAGGATCATCAGAGCCCTCAATGCCACCATCCCCGAAGACTTCGCACCGCCAGAGTACGAGGCGGAGTTCCCAAGCCGTCACGCGACCGACCGGGTGATCATCTACAACGACAAAGGCCCGCGCAGCAGGAAGCGCACCGCCGACTGGTTCCGGCAGGCGATCCGGGCCGCATCCATGCAGGACCCTGAATGAACGACGTGCGCTTGCAATTAACCGAGCTGTTTGAGAAGATCGCCGTGAAGATCGAAGGCGGCGACTGGACGCAAGGCACCCTCGAATGGGAAGGCAAAAGGTGCGCCCTCGGACACCTGATGTACTCCGGTGAACTGGTCGAAAACTACGACGTAGCGGTTCAGTGCCTGAGAGAAGCGACAGGACTCCCCGGCGACTTCGTCGATCCCCACATGGCCACCATTCCGTACTTCAACGACAAGGAGATCCATACGAAAGAAGAAGCAGCAGCATGGTTCCGCAGAGCAAAACGTCAAGCATCCATGATCAAGGAGGACCCACATGAGCACCACCATCGCACCCGTCGAGACCCCGGCCCCTTCGCTCCCCGAAGTCGCCAAGATCGCCGTCGCGCCCTCACAGGCCGCCGCCGACCTCGACGCGATGCTCGACCTGATCAAGCAGGGCAGCTGGACCCGCGACGTGCTGGTAACCCAGACACCGTCCGGCCGCATCAACCGCTGCGCCCTCGGCATGGCGATGCACGTCTCCGGCGTCGGCTACTAAGCGTGCCGCCGGTGTCACATATCCGCTACCGCAGGCTCGTCAACCTGCTCGACCGGACGATCCCGGAAGACGAACTGAACCGGCTCAAGTACATGTACCAAAAGGGTGTCAGGACGTTGAACGGCGGCACCTTCCGAGGCTTCGAAAGCTCAGACAGCAGGGTTGCGACGTACAACAACACCCGCGAGAATGACCAGGAAATCCGGGCCTGGTACGAACGGGCCAGAACACTCGCCGAAAAGGAGGCGTCACAAAATGACCACCCAGGTGATCGAGAGGCCGGTGGCGCCGTCACGGCTTCCGTTCCGTAAGCCACAGACGGTCATCGAGATCGAAGCCACCCCGGTGCAACAGACCCTCGACGAAATGCTCACCCTCGTCCGCGGCGGCAAATGGACAACCGGGTCGACCAACTACGGCGGCCGACACTGCGCCGTCGGCCTCGTCGAGAAGGTGACCGGATGGTCGCACCACTATCTCGTCTGATCCGAAGGCGGCGGAAAGAGCTCCGGCCTGAACAACTCGGACCCGCCACCATCGAAGCCCTCTACCAGGCAATCCCAGAGGAGTACCGGAACGCCTGCAGCCACCTGTTCGGCCCCGACAACGACATGTACTGCAAAGTCCGGGCTGTGATGACGTACAACGACAGCTCGAACAAACGCATCGTCGAAGAATGGTTCGAACAGGCGATCCTGCTCGCCGGACACCCAACGAAAAGCACGGGTGTGGAAGCCACCCAATAACTTGTCGAAACAAGACGCCAAGCGAGAAAAGAACGAACGCAACAACACCTACGCCATGCGCTACGCGCAACGAACGTGCGAGAAGTGCAAACACCGGTCGTCCAGGCCCGGCTTCTGCCGGGTCTGCGGCGGCCGGATGAAACCCTGAATGAAAAGGACGATCCGAGAGCGGTTATTAAGTAGGATCGTCCTGACAACAGGCGGTTGCTGGGAATGGCAGGGAGCTGTGACTAACGGCGGCTATGGCCGTATCAGCGTCGAAGGCAAGACGCAGCTAACGCATCGTGTTTCGTACAGGGAGTTCGTTGGTCCGATCCCAGGCGGGCACACGATTGATCACCGATGTAGAAACATTAAGTGCTGCAACTACGAGCACTTAGAGCCGGTGACGATGGCCGAGAACAACAGACGAGGAAACTCGATCTCTGCCATCAACGCACGGAAGGAACGATGTCCCACCTGCGGTGGTGAGTTCGTGTTCCGATGGGGGAGAAGGGATTGCCCCGCCTGCCTTCGCAGATACAACACAGAGTGGAAAAGGAGGCGCAAGAATGTCAGCAGTACATGAACTTAGGATCATGGATCGCAACCACGGCGACGTGAAGGTGATCTGGGATCCCGCGAACGAGATCGAAGTCGCGGCCGCGAAAGCACAGTTCGACACGCTGACCGGCAAGGGCTACATGGCCTACAAGGTCGCCGCCGGTGGGCGCAAGGGCCAGCAGGTGCGCGAGTTCGACCCCGAAGTCGAGAAGTTGATCCTGGCACCCGCCCTCGTCGGCGGCTAACCATGCCCCCCACAATGGGGCAGACGTACGGCAGCAACTACGTCTGGTCGATTTGGTGCGACAACACCAGCGGCACAACCAACACCACCATGATCTGGTCGGCCTGGACAAACATGGCGGACAACACCATCACCTACTCGTCCCAGGACGTGTGGGGGTACTGGAACCAGACCGCCGGAAGCTCGCCGATGCTGAACAACATCACCAACCCGACCCCGCGGGTGTACACGGAGGAAGAAAAAGCCGAAGCACGCGAGCGGCTGGAACGCAAGCAGCGGGAGGCCACAGAACGCCAGGCGGCACAGCAGCAGATCCGTGCCAGGGCGAAAGAGCTTCTCACCGAACTGCTCGACGAGGAACAAAAAGCCGAGTACGAGGAGAAGGGCGTGTTCCACGTTCACACCAAGAACGGCGAACGCACCTACCGGCTCCGACCCGGCTACCCACCACACCGGGTCAAGGCGAAAGACGGGAAGATGTACTCGTACTGCATCCACCCACGCGAGTCGTACCCGGCCGAAGACACCGCCGCAGCACTCAAGCTGCTGATCGAAGCGGACGAGGCCGAGTTCCTCCGCATCGCCAACGCAACATTCATCGGCAACGTGCCGGTGCCTGCTTAAAAAAGAACGCACGTTCCGTTGTGGACGGGCGCCGGGCGCACCTACGGGGGCGTCCAGCCATAGGAGTATGCGGGGTCGATCGTCCAAGGGCTGCGTACTAGAAGCGAGCCGTGCAGATTGCGACTCGATTCTCCCTACCAGACACGGAGAGGGACCGGTACTCCTATGGCACTAATTTAGAAGTCCTGGGGATGCTCTCGCCAGTCTCTCCCCAGAGAAAAGGCCCGGTCTTTTGAGACCGGGCCTTTTTTGTGCCTACACACCCCACCCACCAGTTCAGAGGTTACGCACCGTACTTTCCGTCGTCAAGCTTCTGCAGGTTCTCCTTGAAGTTCACCCGGCCAACGTCGTCCCCGAAGCCAGATGCCCTGTCGGTGAAAACCCAGGCGTTGATGCGGCCGTTCTCGTTCTCCTTCATGTCGGACAGGGCGTGGAAGTCCACACCGTTCTCGTCCGTCACGCAAACCCACGACATGCTCATTACCTGTACCTCCTATTGCAGTGATTGCAGGGCGGCGTTCAACCCGGCCAGGTCGAAGCCACGCTCATTCTTGCCGTTCTTCAGTTCCTCCGGGTAGACGATCCCCCACGCCTCGTCTACCAGGTTGGTATAGAACGCCTCGGTGATCCACAGGTGCTTTGCCCACGACACTACTCCGCCGCGTCCGGCGTTCCTGCCGAAGCCAGGGATCGCATGGCCACCTATCACTGGGGAGCTGGGATCATAGTCCCATGTACCCGAATCGAACTGGTCGTACTGAGCTTGCTGAAACTGGAAACCGATCTCGACGGCTGAGAAGATGTAGACAGCCTCCATGTATTCGTTCCAGTCACCCGCCGTCAGAGAGACGTAGGCGCCAATTTTGTGCCTATGCCCGGCCGCATCCAATAAGCCGACCTTCTGACGGTAGTTCATAGCGACCCGCATGTCCGTACCGTTATCCGTATTCGGGTCGTTCAAAACGTAGCCGGTGACGGCGCTGTAATCAGCGATCGACTCCTTACCAGTGATCGTCACAATGTGACCGGCAAGCTTGTTCGTCTCACGGGTCGTGTGCGCACCACACGCAAACACACAATCCCCCGCACCCTGGAAACCAGGGGCCACCGTGTTATCCGGGCCGTTCCCGTTCATCTGCCAATCCTTGGCAGCCTCCCCATCGCCGAAGATCGAGCCGTGCCCGAACGTCGCCGGGGGAGTCGGCAGAACAGCCTGCCCCGCCTTCAACTCCTTGAACGTTATGTCCCTACTGTCATGGGACGCCGGTTTCTTACCAAGCAGACCCACAGTCATTTCGCCGCCGCAGCCTTCGCCTTGTTCGCCTGCACAGCACCCACAATCGTGATCGCCAGGAACAGAACAGCGTTCACAACACCGTCAGTGGCGGCAAGCTGCGTCTGCGTGAAGACCACGTTGAACGCGATCAGCAGGGCCGCAACAGCGTTGATGACCGACAGCAGCGGGGTTTGGATCGTGTCGAGAAGGCCCAACCAGTTCATCATTCCCCTCCTTAATAGACTTCGGGTGTTATCGGCTACAACGGCTTGTTGCGGTTGTACAGAAACTGGGCGTACCGCTTCCACCAGTTCGCAGGGATCCGTTTCGGCACGTTCGGACGCACCGTCGGGTTGCGCGTCCCGTACTTCCGCCACGGCCCCTCACCCAAACGCCACGCCACCCATGAGTAAAACCCCGTCATCGCACGCAGCTTGTCCTGCGGCGTCGGTGGCGGCTCCAAAATATGCAGCTTCAGGAACTGGTGCGGCCTCGGATCCTCCGACAGCCGGTACTTGTTCGGTGTCCCCTGATGGCCGAAACTCCACAACAACGGATTGGAACCAGCTTCCATCACCATCGTCGCATGATCCTGCCCGTCAACGCCGAACGTGACGATGTCACCAACCTCCAGCTCCTCCGGTGCGTCCACATGGTGCAGCTTGATCCACAGTGTCTGCGAGTTCCCATACGGCCCCCAGCCGTTCATCATCGGATCAGGAGCACCCGGAGACCACCGGCAAATGTACTGAACCCCTTTACTACAATCGCCCCGGACGTGCATGCCAGGATGCCACGGCGGAGGCGGCACCGGCATCGGCCGCACCGCTTGGTACGTCCAGTCGCCACGGCTCATCTCGTCCGCCAACGTCTCGTACATCAGCAGCTGCATCTTCGCCCGAATCGGAGGCAAAGTCATTGGCTCAATCTTATCCGACTGTGGATAACAGGAGCGTTGCTCGGCGTTGATGTGGATGAATCACCGTCTTTCAACCTAACCCGATTTTGCAGCACCGGGACGTTTGAGATCGTCCACTCGTTGCTGGCCCCATCCTTCAATCTCATCCGGTTATTGAAACAAGGGAACCCACAATGGAACTCATCTGGCACGTACAACCATGAGTAGACCTGGACAGCT